>Ga0213882_10000069_pt1 | contig 49909 bp, 43 predicted proteins | sample BarmaccoBMER_R09_FD_160106 | JGI IMG/M metagenome (GOLD analysis project Ga0213882, IMG submission 160106) | Barbacenia macrantha exposed rock microbial communities from rupestrian grasslands, the National Park of Serra do Cipo, Brazil - ER_R09 ...
TGCGTACGCCCGCCGCGAGGCGGAGCTCGAGCAGCTGGCCGGCCCGGGGGCGATGCGGGAGCTCGAGCGTCGCGTGGTGCTCTCGGTGCTGGATCGTAAGTGGCGCGAGCACCTCTATGAGATGGACTACCTGAAGGAGGGCATCGGGCTGCGCGCGATGGCCCAGCGCGACCCACTGGTGGAGTACAAGCGCGAGGGCTTCGAGATGTTCAGCGCTCTGCTCGAGGCGCTGAAGGAGGAGTCCGTCGGGTTCCTGTTCAACGTGCAGGTTCAGCTCGCCGAGCCGGAGGTGCCGCCGGCGTCGTTCGCCTCGGTGCCGGCCGGCTCCGCGCTCTCGCAGCTCGATGACCAGGCCGGCGACAGCGCTGTGCCCTCGGCCCTTCATCCGCCGGCGCTGGGCTCACCCGCGCTGGGTGCGCGGGCCGACCTGAGTGGCGTGGTCGAGCCCGCGCCCCGTCCGCTGATCTACACCGGACCGGCCGAGGACGGCGGCACCGAGGTGCGCGGCCGGGGCGAGCGCGGTCGGGACACCGGCGGCAACGGTGCCGGCGGGCCCTCTCGCAACGCCCCCTGCCCGTGTGGCTCAGGCAAGAAGTACAAGCGCTGCCACGGAGCCCCCAGCACTGCCCAACCACGATCGATGTGAGGACTGGCGCCGACCATGCTCGACAAGCGCTTCATCCGGGAGCACCCCGATGCGGTCAAGGACGCCGTCCGCGTCAAGGGCGTGGACCTGGACGTCGATGAGCTGCTCGAGCTCGATGAGGCGACCCGCAAGCTCCAGCACGAGGTGGATCAAGGTCAGGCCAGGAAGAAGGCGTTCTCCAGAGACTTCGCGAAAGCGGATGAGCAGCGCCGTGCGGAGCTGCGGGCGGAGAACGCGGAGCTTGACGAGCAGCTGAAGCAGCTGCGCGACGCTCTCGTGGACACCGGTGCGCGGCTGAACGATTTGTTACTGATCACCCCCAACATCCCGTGGGACGGGGCTCCCATCGGTCCCGACGAGTCCGCCAACGTCATCATCAGGACGTGGGGAGAACCGCCGGAGTTCGGTTTCCCACCGCTCGACCACGTGGAGCTGACGGCCAGACGCGGCTGGGCGGAGTTCGCTCGGGCGCGGAAGGTGGCCGGCGAGCGCGCCTATGCTCTGACCGGCGATCTGCTCATGCTGGAGCGCGCCCTGCATTCCTACGCCTTGGAGCTGCTCATCTCCCAGGGTTTCACGCCGATCTCGGTACCGGTACTGGTGAAGGAAGCGCCCCTGGTCGGGAGCGGCATGTTCCCCAAGGGCCGCGAAGAGACATACGAGCTCCCCGCCGACGACGCGTTCCTGGCCGGTACGGCCGAGGTCGCCCTGGTCGGTCTGCACTCCGACGAGATCCTCGACAAGAAGCGTCTGCCGATCCGCTACGCGGGCATCTCGCCGTGCTTCCGGCGTGAGATCGGTAGCGCTGGCCGCGACGTGCGCGGTCTGTTGCGGGTGCATCAGTTCGAGAAGGTGGAGCAGTTCGTGGTCTGCGAGGCTGACGTGACCGAGTCGGCGCGTTGGCACGCGGAGCTGCTGGCCTCCGCCGAGCGGATACTCCAGGATCTCGGGCTCCACTACGAGGTCGTCGAGTGCGCTACCGGCGATATGGGCCTCGGTAAGTTCAGGATGAACGACATCAATACCTGGTTTCCCTCGCTCGGCCTCCTGAGGGAGACTCACAGCTGCTCGACTCTGCACGACTGGCAAGCGCGGCGCGCGAACCTGCGCTACCGCGACTCAGACGGCAGGATCTGCTTCGCGCATACGCTGAACAACACGGCGGTGGCCACGCCCCGGCTGCTCGCCGCCCTCATCGAGAACCACCAGACGAAAGACCACGAGGTCCGCATCCCCGCCGTGCTGCGTCCTTACCTCGGAAACCGCGAGATTCTCTGACCCGAGTTCGCGAGTGGCGGCCGGCACGGCCGTGAGATGGCGATAGGCGTGCCGCACCCCGGCTACAGGTGGGCGGTGGCGGGCAGACGACCGAGGATCGGCACGGGTGCGAAGGCTTCGGCGTAACGCACGCGTGGTGAGACAGCGCGCCGCCGGCCCAGGGTTCCGCGTCGTCGGATGGCCCATGACCGTCAGCCGCGACCGTGGCAGGATCACCACAGGCGGAGCTTCTCGACGACATCGGCCGGACGGGGCAGCTGCGGGCTGGTTTCGCCGGTGGGCCGGCGCGGCGGATCCAGGCCCGCGTCCAGACGGATCATGTCGCGCCATGTGCGGGCGAGCTCGAACTGATCGGTGACCGCTCGTGCGCGACCAGTGGCTAGGCGACCGGAGCGGGGCAGCTCATCGAGGGTCAGACCGCCCTCCAGCAGCGTCGCCGCAGTCATCGCGCCGATGCCGCGCACTCCCGGGGTCTCATCGGCAGGGTCCCCCGCCAGCGCTCGGAAGTCAGCCCACTGCGCGGGGATGACCCGGTGCCGCATGTACACCTCATGTGGGGTCACCCGCTTCCGCCCGGCGCGGAAGCGGGTGTTGAGGACCACGACGCGTTCGGTGATGAGCTGTTAGTAGTCCTTATCCCGGGACACGATGATCACTCGGCGGGGTGGAGCGGTCGCGTGGACCAAGGTGGCGATCACGTCGTCGGCTTCGCCGTGCTCCCGCTCGATCCAGAGGATGTCGCGGTGGTCCAGGCCGCGTTTAACGTCGGGCAGGAACTGTGGTGGCAGCAGGGCCTGGTCGTCTGTTGGCCAGCTGGCCTTGTAGCCATCGTGGGCCTGTTGACGGCTTGCCGCGCCGTGCTCACCGTCTCACCGTCGAAGACCACGATGACCTCGGGGGCCCCGGCCGGGTACGTCGTCGCGGATCGCGACCCGCAGCAGCGCGAGAAGGCGAACAGGCCGGGGAGCAGCCGCGTCGTGTCGCGGGAATAGATCGGCGTGGGGAAACCGAAGGTCGCCCCCCCACAGCAGGTTGTGTCCGTCAACGAGCAGCAACGGGACCTGACCGCCGGTGCCGTCCGAGGTCGGCATCTGGAGCGTTGGCTGGAAGGAACGGCGTCTAACCGAAACGATCAAGAAAGGAGATGATCACCACGACGCGACTGTGACGATGGCCCTGGGCAACACCCCACCGTGACCCAAACCGGCAACACCATGATCTCTCCGACACTGCGGGCACCGCCAGGCCCGCGCTGGTGCAGATAGCGGGTCACGACACGCCGACCGTATCCTGGACCTGATCACCAAACCACTGACTCCGCGGCATCGTTGCGCGTCTGGTTGCGGCAGATCCTTGACGCCGCCAGGTCAGACGCCAGGCTGGTTCCCGTCCCCGGCACTGCGGCCGCACGCCATAGGCCCCACTCGAGGGGCGCGGTACCTTGGGGCGGTGGAGCAGCGTGTCAGCCTGGTCACGTTGGGCGTCGCTGAGGTGAAACGCGCCCGCGCGTTCTACGAGCAGCTCGGCTGGCATGGCCAGGAGGTCGATGAGACCGTGTTCTTCCAGGCCGGCGGCATCGCGCTGGTCCTCTGGGGTCGTGACAAGCTCGCGCTCGACTGCGGCGTCACCGACCAGCAGACGGCCGGCTTCGGTGGCTTCTGCCTCGCTCACAACGTCGGGTCCGAGGCGGAGGTCGACGAGGTCATCGCGGCGGCGGAGCGCGCCGGGGCCACGGTCACCCGGCCTGCGGCCGAGACGTTCTATGGCGGCTACGCGGGGGTCTTCACCGACCTCGACGGCCACGTGTGGGAGATCGCCCACAACCCGGGCTTCCCGCTCGCGGAGGACGGCTCGATCACCATCCCCGACCTCAGCAACCGTTGAGCTCTTCGGGATCTCCCCACCGCACATGCCACAGGAGCCCGGGTCGAGGCGTTGGGGGTCACTCAGCCGCCCGGCACCCCAGCGGTCCCGACGACGGTCAGGATCGCGGCGACGAGGAACGCGACGCACGACAAGACGACCAGGGCGATGCGCCCCGTTGAGTGCGTCACCAGAAAACTTGCTGCCAAGAACAGCAGACCGAGCGCGATCAACAGCGGGTAGTAGTTCATGGATTTGTCCCCTCTCGTGGCTGTTGCCTGGACTGCGGTGACAGCGTGTGCTTCCCGTACCAGCTCGGCGAGTGCGATGCCCTCCTGCGTGACCTCCGTGACGGTGGCCGCGACCTGTCTGGACGCCGATGCGGAGCACCTTCGCCCGGCGCTCGGCCACCGTGACGGCGACCCTGACGTTGGGACCAGCGGCGAGGACTCCGTGTGCCACCTCCGAGGACGGAACTTGCTCTCTTGTGGACTCCGCGCTAATGGCGGACGCTCTTGGACACTCATTGTGGCGTGTCCCTCGCGCGCTGGTGAAGCGCCCCAGCTAGGCTGGTTGCCACGCCGGGAGGAACCGGCGCGGCATGGTGATCGCCTCGATCTCGACCAGCCTGCTTCGGGTCACTCGGGGAAGCCACTGATCGGGGCAGGTCGAACCAGCTGCTGATCCCGTGCGCAGGACGTCGACGGTCGGATCCTGTCTGCGACGAGCTGAGGCCAAAGCAACAAAAAAGCGGCGGACCTGTAAGTCCACCGCTGTAAGCAACGATCACGCTATATTTAGGACCCCGCAAGGGCGGGCCAAGGGTAGCATCGTCACCTGCGTCGTGTCAACAGTGGGCTACGGTTTGAGCCAGTCTGCGTCTGGACGAGTCAGAAGTCGGGGCGTTGTTGTAAGCCCAGTCCAGGGTCAGGAGTGTTCGGCCCAGGTAGACACCGGAGTCCAACCGGTCGACGGTCTTCGAAGTAGAGGGCCAGAGGTGGCAGGCTTCGCTCAAACAGACCGAGAAAAGGTACTGTACGCTAGAGGATTTTTCGAAGCCACGCAGTACCCATGGTGGCCCTACCTCGGACTCGGGGCGTCGGCGAAAAAGTGCAAAGATGCGCTCTTGAAAGGGGTGACCAGTCCGGCGTTAAACGCAAGCGGGTTTTCGTCAGCGCAATAGACTAGGTGGTCCGGAAGTTCGCTCAAGCGTAGGAAAGTGTATTTCAGGTAACTTCGGAGAATCACGGATGGGTCTTGCTCGGGTGGACTCGATAGTTCCAGTCCTCGTGTTCGGCAAGCCCGCCCGCGATAGCGTTAGCCCATCTTGGGTGTCCCACATCGATCAGGTTGCAGTAGGGGTCACCGACGGAGTCCCAGTGTAGGAATTTCACGTTGACCGCCTGCGTCCCGCCGCCATCTGCATCTTGGGGGTCAAACCCTACGGAACCCCCTTAGCGAAGATACCCAACCAGGCACGCTTGTCACCTTGGCGTAGCACTCGTGGCCCCCCTTTTCATCCACGAGAAAGCCGTAGCCCATAGGATGCCGGAATTTAACACTACCGCGCTTCTCGCCGACGGACGAAGTCGAAATTCCGGTATCTGCGGTCTCGGCTACCGGCCGGGCGTTACGCGCTTGTGGTCGGCCTTGGCCGTCACGGCTGACAAACACGATTTCGAATTCCACCCGAGAACCTCTGGCAAAGAGATCAACATGATCCCGGTCCTGGATGGCGGTGACGTGAAGGAAGACGTTGTCGTCGACCTCGTACTCGGGATCAACAGCGATAAAGGTGAAGCCCCTGTTGTTGATCTTATTCAAGACCGAACCGGTTGGCACCGTCAGTCCTCCGTTGGCGTGACCTCCGCCTTGGGGTCACGCTGGAGGTGCCCGGCGCCCTCCAGGCTCTTGCTGCGCACGAGCTGCTTCGCGTGCTCGACGAACTCGTCCAGCGGCATGGGAGTCTCCTGGCCGGAGCGGTACCGGACCGTCACGGCGCGCTGGTCGGCCTCGCGCCGGCCGAGCACGACGATCAGTGGGATCTTCCTGGTGATGGCCGCGCGTACCTTCGCCGGCAGGCGCCCGTCGCTGGTGTCGACGTCGGCTCGCAGGTCGGCGTCCAGGAGCGTGTCGCGGACCTCGTTAGCGTAGTCCAGCAGGTCGTCGACGATCGGGATGATCCGCACCTGCTCCGGGGCGAGCCAGACCGGGAACGCGCCGGCGAAGTGCTCGGTGAGGTAGGCGACGAACCGCTCGTGCGAGCCGAGCGGCGCGCGGTGGATCACGACGACGGGTTTCTCGGTGCCGTCCGAGTCGTGGTAGGTCAGCCCGAACCGCTGCGGGGTGTAGAGGTCGACCTGGTTGGTGGAGGCGGCGAACTCCTTGCCGGTCACCGCCCGGATGATGAAGTCGACCTTCGGTGCGTAGTGCGCGGCACCGCCGATCTCCTCGACGTAGGGGATCCGCGACTCCTCCATGGCCTCGCGGGTGATCCGCTCGGCGGTGGTCCACATCTCCTCATCGTCGTGGTACTTGTCCTTGTCGGCCGGGTCCCGCAGGGCCAGCACCATGAAGAAGTCGGTGATGCCCAATGCGCGGTAGTAGTCGTCGTGCATCCGCATGACCTCCAGGAACTGGTCCTTGGCCTGGTCATAGGTGCAATAGATGTGCGCGTCGTTCTGGGTGAACCCGCGAACACGCATCATGCCGTGCAGCTGCCCGCTGCGCTCGAACCGGTAGACGGTCCCGTATTCGGCGATCTTGTAGGGCAGCTCGCGATAGCTGTGCGGCCGTGCTTTGTACACCATGTGGTGATGCGGGCAGTTCATCGGCCGCAGGTAGTACTTCTCGCCCTCGATGTCGATGGGGGAGTACATGTCCTCGGCGTAGTAGGGCAGGTGCCCCGACAGGTAGTACAGGTCCTCCTGGGTGATGTGCGGGGTCACCACCCGCTGGTAGCCCAGCTTGCGCTCGGTCTGCCGGGCCCAGCCCTCCAGCTCGTCGCGGATGATCGTGCCGCCCGGCAGCCACAGCGGCAGCCCTCGACCGATCTCCTTGCTGAAGGCGAACAGGTCCAGGTCCTCGCCGATGCGGCGGTGGTCGCGTTTGGCGGCCTCCGCCAGCATCCGCAGGTGCTCCTTGAGCGCGTCCCGGGTGGGCCACGCGGTGCCGTAGATCCGCTGCAGCTGCGGGTTGCGCTCGCTGCCCCGCCAGTACGCGGCGGCGCTGCGGGTGATCGTGAAAGCGGGGATCAGCCGGGTCGAGGGTAGGTGCGGGCCCCGGCACAGGTCCGACCAGCAGGTCTGGCCGGACCTGGGGTCGACGTTGTCATAGATCGTCAACTCGCCGCCGCCGACCTCCATGACGTCGGTGGTGTCGACCTCGCTCTTGATGTCGACGAGCTCGAGCTTGTACGGCTCGTCGGCCAGCTCGGCCTTGGCGGCGTCCAGGGAGGGGAACACCCGGCGGCGGAACCGCTGCCCCGAGGAGACGATCTCCCGCATCCGGCTCTCGATGCGTTCGAGGTCCTCGGGCTGGAAGGGGCGCGCGACGTCGAAGTCGTAGTAGAAACCGTTCTCGATCGGCGGCCCGATGCCGAGCTTGGCCTCCGGATACAGCTCCTGCACGGCCTGGGCGAGCACGTGGGCGGTGGAGTGACGCAGCACGGTGAGGCCATCCGGGCTGGACATCGCGACCGGCTGGACCTCGACGTCGACCTCGGGCACCCAGTCGAGGTCCCGCAGCGTGCCATCCGGGCCTCGGACCACGACGATCGCGTTCGGGCCGGCCAGGGGCAGCTTCGCGGCGGCCACCGCCTCCGCGCACGCCGTCCCGGCCGGGACCATGACGACGCGACGGGCCACAGCGGTGGGACGAGATGTGGACGTGGCAGCCTCCTCGGGCTCAGTGCAGGTCAGGACCGGCACACACCGACCGGTGCGATCGTAGTCGGTCGGTGTGTGCGGCGCGGAACTCCGCCACGGTCATCGTCGCGGTGCCCTCAGGTCCCCGGTGGTGAGGCGCAGCTGCAGCGCGGTGCACCACCACCGGCTGCCGTGCTTGTCGAAGCGGGCGGCCAGTGCCCGAACCCCGGTGCTCAGCGTCACCAGCGCGACCGCCTCCAGCGCGTCGGCGGCGTGCTGCTGGGCGAGCACCCTGCGCACCCTCGGTTCCAGATGTCCCGCAGCCACCTGCAGGGACACCAGGTAGGTCAGCAGATCCGGGCGCAGCACCGCGGACAGCTGCTGGGCCGGTCGCCGGCCGCTGAGGATCTCCACCGCGGCCCGCAGCACCCGTTCAGCGAGGACCGACGCCGCAGGGTCGGAGACCGCTAGCGCCGTGGGTGGCGGCTCGGGTGTCGTCGCCGGCGCGGCCGCCAGGATGTCCACCAGCCGGCGCAGCACCGGCCGGTGGGCTGTCTGGGGCTGGGCTGTCTGAGGCACTGTGTGGCGCGGTGGCTCGGGACATGGCTCGGCGATGCTCGCGGTCAACGAGCCCTCCTCGTCTCAGGGCCACGCGCCGGCGCGCGCGACCGATCAACGGCGGGGCCGAAGACGCCGTGTGGGTGGCGGTCCACCAGGGACCGTGGGCGCCGGATCGGAGGAGGGGCAACGACCCGGTACCGCGAAGTATGGGTGACGCGCGGCGGTGTCGTCACCGACTTTCGCCGGATTGTGCACAATTGGTGTACTTCGGTATCCGGTGCCGCCCGGGCGCGCTCCATGGGCAGCGCGTCCCCGATGGCCGCAGCCGGTGACCTAGGCTGTGTCGAGCCGTGGTGTCTGATGTTCTCCCAGGTAAGGGGCTGTTTCGCCGATGAGGGTCTACATCCCCGCCACGCTCGCGATGCTGCGGGCGCTCGTCGAGTCCGGGGAGCTGCTCCCCATCTCCGGCACCGCCTTCGCGCTCACCCCGATGCTTCGCGAGTCCTACGCCGCCGGGGACACCGAGGAGCTGGAGTACGCGGCGATGAACCAGGCGGCCCGGGCCTCGTTGCGGCTGCTGGCCGCCGAGCTGGACGGTGACCCGGCGGCGGTTCCCCGCCGGGTCGTGGTGGCCGCCGACGTCGAGCGGGTGCGGCTGCGTCCCGATCTCGACGAGGCCGCCGTCACGATCGCCGGTGCGGTACCGGCGTCGGCGGTCGCCGCGGTGCACGTCGACGTGCCTGACGCGGAGGACGCGGTGCGCACCGCGGTGGTGGTGGTGGACGCCGCCGACCTCGGGGACCCGGACGCCGAGTTCGCGCTCGGCGACGCGGAGGACCATGACATGGCCTGGTACGCCACCCAGGAGATCCCTTTCCTGCTCGAGCTCTTGTGAGACCCGTGAGTGGCGATGCGAGTCAGGACTCGCATCGCCACTCACGGGTCCGGAGGACCCCATGGACGCGATCACGTCTACTCCGGCTCCGCGTAACGAACCGCCGCGTAGCTACCCGCCGGGAAGTCCGGAACGCGACTCGTTGACCCGTGCGCTCGCCGCGATGGCCGCCCAGCGGGCCGAGCTGACCATGACCATCGGCGGCGTGGCGCGGATGGCCGGCGGGGAGCCGTTCGACGTGGTCGCCCCGCACCGGCACGCCCACGTGCTGGGCACCAGCGCGCAGGCCGGCGCCTCCGACGTCGCCGATGCCGTCCGTGCCGCGATGCGGGCCGCCCCGGCCTGGCGCGAGCTGCCCTTCGACGAGCGCGCCGCGGTCCTGCTGCGGGCAGCGGAGCTGCTCGCCGGCCCGTGGCGGGACACGCTCAACGCCGCCACCATGCTGGGCCAGTCCAAGTCGCTGCAGCAGGCCGAGATCGACGCGGCCTGCGAGCTGGCCGACTTCTGGCGCTTCAACGTGCACTACGCCCGCCAGGTCCTGGCGCAGCAGCCGAGCTCGGCACCCGGTGAGTGGAACCGCATGGACTACCGCCCGCTGGACGGGTTCGTCACCGCGATCACCCCGTTCAACTTCACTGCGATCGCCGGGAACCTGCCCACCGCGCCGGCGCTGATGGGTAACACGGTGGTGTGGAAACCGACCCCCACCCAGCAGCTCGCCGCGCACCACACCATGCGGTTGCTCCAGGCCGCCGGGCTGCCCCCCGGGGTGATCAACATGGTGACCGGCGACGGAGCGGCGGTCAGCGAGGTGGCGCTGGCCGACCCGGACTTCGCCGGGCTGCACTTCACCGGGTCCGCCACGACCTTCAGAAAGCTCTGGCGCACCATCGCTGGTCATCTGGACGGCTACCGCGGCTACCCGCGCATCGTGGGGGAGACCGGCGGCAAGGACTTCCTGGTGGCGCACCGCTGCGCCGACCCGGCGGCGGTGAGCACCGCGCTGGTGCGGGGGGCGTTCGAGTACCAGGGCCAGAAGTGCTCCGCGGTCTCCCGGGCCTACCTCGCCCGGTCCCTGTGGGACGGCGGTCTGCGCGAGCGGCTCGCCGACACCACCCGGGCGATCAGCTACGGCGACGTCGCCGACCTGTCGGTCTTCGGCGGCGCGGTGATCGACGCGCGGGCCTTCGCCAAGCACCGCGACCTGCTGGCGCGCCTGGCCGCCGACCCGTCGATCGAGGTCCTCGCCGGTGGCGGTTGCGACGACTCGCAGGGGTGGTTCGTGCAGCCCACGGTGCTCCTCGGCGCTGACCCCCGGCACGAGGTGTTCGCGACGGAGTACTTCGGGCCGATCCTCGCGGTGCACGTCTACCCCGACTCCGACTACGCCGCGATCCTCGACGTGGTCGACTCCACCAGCCCGTACGCCCTGACCGGCGCGGTGTTCGCCACCGACCGGGCTGCGGTGGCACAGGCGCAGGCGGCGCTGCGCTTCGCCGCCGGCAACTTCTACGTCAACGACAAGCCCACCGGGGCGGTCGTAGGCCGCCAGCCCTTCGGCGGCTCCCGCGCATCGGGCACCAACGACAAGGCCGGCTCGTTGATCAACCTGCTGCGCTGGACCAGCCCCCGGGTGATCAAGGAGACCTTCGACCCGCCGACCGGGCACTAGTCGATGGCGCGGCGGCGGCAAGCCCCAGCGCCCCTACCGTCCCCCTCAGGTCGGCGCCGAGGGGGCCGGGGTGTGGCTATACGGTCGAGGCGAGGTTCTGGAGGTCGGTGGTCTGCCAGTGACCGACGAGGTCGCGGTAGAGCGGGGAGTGGGTCAGCAGCTCTTGGTGGCTACCGAGGTGTGCGTGGTCACCATCGAGGACGAGGATTCTTCGGGCGCGTAATGCAGAGCTGGTTCGGTGGGCGATGACGAGGAGGGCGCCTGGTCGTTTGGTGAATGCGAGTTCTGCTTGTGCCTCGGCTGCGGGGTCCAGGTGACAGGTGGCTTCGTCGAGTATCACCAGATGTGCGGGTGAGAGGTAGGCCCGGATGAGGGTGAGGAGTTGGCGTTCGCCGGCGGAGAGGTCGGCGGGACGTAGGTCGGCTTGGTAGCCGCCGAGGTGCTCGATGAGGAGTTGGGCGCCGAGGGCGTTGGCCGCCTCGTCGAGTTGAGGGGGTGTGGGGCGGCACGGCAGGTAGTAGTCGAGGTTCTCCGCGACGGTGCCGGTGAAGACGTAGGCTTCCTGCGGGATGAGCACGCGTCGTTGGGCGAGGTGGGGGGCCTTCCAGTCGCGGAGTGGGACGCCGTCCAGGAGTATCTGACCGGCCTGGGGTTGGAGTAGGCCGGCGATGATCTGGGCAAGGGTGGACTTGCCGACGCCGCTGGGACCGACGACGGCGAGGTGGTCGTCGCCGGCCAGCAGGAGGTCGAGGTCGCGAATGATCGGTTCAGCGTGTCTGCCGTAACTGAAGGTGACGTTCCGTAGCTCGAGGGTGTGGTCGGAGGGACGGGATGTCGGTCGCGGCCGTTGTTCTGGTAGCCGCGACTCTGGTGGGGCGGTGGCTGGGGGCTGGGCTGCCTCGGTGATCCGGCCCAGGGTGACCATCAGCTGTAGTCCGGTGCCGCCGATGGTCCGGATGAGGGTTTGCAGGGCCGGTTGCAGTCCCAGCGATACGTAGGTGAGGGCCCCTAGCACGGTGCCGGTCGTCGCGCCATGACCGACCAACCATGGTGTCCCCAGCAGGATGAGGAGCAGTGGCACCCACGCACCGATGCCTAGCGCGGTGGTTCGCACTGCGGTCATTCGGGCGAGTTCGGTGCCGGCGCTTTCCTGGGCGTCGATGGAGTGGGCGACTGTTGTGCGGATCTGGTCTTCTGCGCAGCAGGCGATGATGTCGCGTAACCCACCGGCCAGCGTGCTGACCGTTTCGGCGATGCGCTCGTTGGCCAGAATGGTGGTGCGTTGCCTGGCGGCCGTTGCGCGCAGGGAGCTGACGAAGAGCACGAGCCCGACCAGCAGTGGGGGCAGCACGAACGGGAGGGCGAGTGGGGCGAGGGTGACCAGTCCGAGCAGTGCGCTCGCCGTGGTCACGAGGAAGCCCTGTGCTACCATGATCACGCTGGCGAACGACTCACGGACGATTTCCACTTGATGGGTCAGCCGCGCGACCCCAGCGATATCAGAAGGTTGACCCGTGGCGGTGGATCGGTGCAGGACGCCGGTGACCACGAGATCGACGAGTTCGTCGCGGAACGGCTCGATGATGGCCGCGAGCCGCAGGAAGACCTGGCGGGTACCCACCGCGCCGACGAGCACACTCAGGGCCATCATGGCGAGTGATCCGAAGCCTGCTGCCGGTCGGCCGGCCAGGAAGCCCTCGTCGATCGCCGCCGCGACGAGGCGTCCAGACAGAAATACCGGCGCGGCCTCCACGAGTGACCAGCCCGCAAGGCGGAGGAGCATTCCCCGTCGTTGCCGGAGCGCGGTCAGCAGGACCTGCCAGTGGCGTGCGGGGCGCCGGGGTCTCGGGTGGCTCACGCCGGTGCACCTTGGGGCATTCCGTGTGGCGGTGAGAACGCCGGGTCGAACACGGCCTGGTAGCACGGCTCACTCCACAACTGGCGGTGTGGCGCGACTGAGCGCACACTGCCGTTGTCAAGCCAGATGACCAGGTCGGCGTGGGCTGCTGTGGAGACGCGGTGCGCGACGACGAGACGGGTTCGGTCGGCCAGCGCGCCGGTGAGCACTCCTCGGATGTGGTGCTCGGTGACGGTGTCCAGGCTCGCGGCGACGTCGTCGAGGACGAGCACCCGTCCAGGGTGGGCGAACGCCCGCGCCAGGCCCATCCGCTGGATCTCACCGCCGGACATCGGGGCCTGGACCAGCGGCGTCTGGTAGCCCGTCGGCATGCGCCGGATGAAGATATCGGCGCGGGCTGCGCGGGCCGCTGTGATCAGCTCGGGTAGGTCGGGGGTGGGGTGACCGAAGGCGATCACGTCGGCGAGTGTCTCCCCGATCAGCATCGGCCGCTCGAAAGCGCAGCACACGCCACGGCGTAGCTCGCGGCGAGTCAGCTGCGGGAGGGCCACGCCGTCCAGCAGCACCTGACCCTCATCCGGGTCGCGCAGCCGGCCGGCGAGGGTGGCCAACACAGACTTCCCGCTTCCTGACCGGCCCACCACCGCGACCAGGGCACCTTCCGGCACGACGACGTCGACACCATCCAACACGGATACCTCGCCGACACGGACGGTGACGCCCCGAAACTCCAACCGACCACGCCCGGTGGGCAGGTTGTTCGTGCCGTGCGGCACTGCGGGTTCGGCCAGGACCGAGGCGTTGCGTGCTGCGGCTGCCCTGGACTGGGCGAACCGGGATACCGACAGCACCGCCGAGTTGAGGCCTGCGACGAGCATCACGTACTGGCTGGCGGCTAGTAGCTGTCCTGGACTGATTCGGCCCCGCGTGAGTTCCCACCCGGCCGCCGCGAGCACCGCGATCCGCAGTGACGGCACCAGCAGTGCCTCCTGGGTGGCGATCCGGGTTCGTACCCGCCACATCCCCATGCCATGCCGGTGCAGCGCAGGGAGCGGCACCAGTATCCGTTCCCTTTCTTGCTCGGTCGTGTGGGCCGCGGCGATGGTGCGCGCACCGGCCAGAGCGTCGACCAATCGCCCGGCGATCTCTCCTTGGGTCTGCAGATATCGGTCGGTCAGCGCTGAGGAGTCCCGCAGGTTGATCCGCGCCACCGCCAGCAGCACAGGAGTCCCGACCAGAAGCGTCAGACAGAGCCAGGGGTCGATGAGCGTGAGGGCGACGATCCCTCCGAGGGCCGGGATGAGGGCGGTGACGGCCCAGATCGCGAGGGTACCTACCCGTCCGGCGTCAGCGGCGTTGGCGACCAGCCGGGCCGTGAGGTCGCCTACGTCGAACCGCCGCGTGGTGCGTGTGCCCAGCGCGAGGATGTGGTCGAGCACCGTCCTGCGCAGCCACGCGGTCGACCGCGCGGTGCTCATTCCAGCGGCCAGATCATTGGTGACGTCGCAGATCAGCAGCACACCGATCAACAGACCACAGCCGAGCAGCCAGCCGGCGACGTGACTGCCGTGAAGGGCGGCGTCAACCGCACCACCCAGCACCGCCGGAAGCACCGTCTGTGCCGCGGTGAGCAGCAGAGAAGTGGTCAGCAGCACGCCGGCCCAGATCCCTCCGCGCCGCACTATCCGGACGAGCAGCCGGTCCACTGCCCGTCGATCGAGGGAAGTGACCTGCTCGCCCATCACAGTCCCGTCGTCGATCATCCTGTTTCCACGCCAGTCCAGGCTCCCCACCGGTTTGCCGGGGGTTAGGTGGTACGGGGAACGCCAGGCCCCGTAACACCTAACCCCCTTCTGTGCTAGATCACGGGCAGATAAGCAGGCTTGCGTAGCTGTTGCCTGGGCCGCCGTCGACGGCCAGGCCGTGCGACTCCTCCTCGGGCTGTTCCATGCCCTGCAGGTCGAGAAGCGTCATGTCTTTTACCTCCTCTCGTGATTTGATGTGATGGCCCGGTTTGGGCCTGGACCGATGGGAGCGGCGAGGAAGGGCAGGTGCACCGGCTCGGGATGCAAAGCGGCGCCGAGGGCGAGGAGAACCCCGGCGTTGCCGGTGGCCAGGTCCAGGGAAAGCCGCAGGAGTTGCTCGCCGGGAAAAGCCAGATGGCCCTGGTAGTCGATGGCATGCCAGGCCAGACGGCGAAGCTGCGCCGCAACCGTGCCGTCTCGCGCCGCGGTACCGGGGGGACAACCGCGGCTGAGATACAGGATCATTCCGGCTCTGCCGCGGAACAGTCCCGGTTGGATGTAGAAGGGTGCCTGGGCCGCGCGGCGGATGGCCTCGGTGGCCTCGGTGAACTGGTCGTCGTGGCGGTGAGTCAGGTAATGGTCGAGCACGAGGCCGACACCCACGCTGCCCTCGGCCAGATAAGGCATCGTCCGCCAGCCCTCGTTAACCTGCATGCTCCCGTTGTCCTTGCGCACGATGCAGCGGCGCAGGTCCTGACGCAGCGCGGTCTGTGCCAGGTCCAGCAGGGCCGGCCGGCCGGCCTGTTCGTACAGGCGCAGGAACAGCAGGGCGATACCGGCGCAACCGTGCATCAACCCGGCGCGCGGGTGGGCTCCGCCGCTGATGTCACCGACGGCGTTCTCGTCGCCCAACCGGTCCGCGACGATGTCGGCCACCTGGAACGCGTTGTCTCGCAACGAGGTGTCACCGGTGATGTCGGCGAAGTGCGCGAGATTGCAGCCGATGCCCGCCAACCCACTGTGCAGGTCAAGACCGAGCCGTTCCCACTTCCCGTCCACCTCGGTCCGGCAGATGTCGAGTACTGTCAGTGCCTCGGCCCGGTAACCGAATCGGTCCAGCACGTAGGCCACCCCGGCTAAGCCGTCATAAAAGCCCCACCGAGTCGTCCCCGCAGCCGGATGAACAGCCCGCCGTAACAGCCACTCCTCATAGGCCGGGTAACGGCCGGCGCCGGTCACGGCCAGGGCGTAGAGCACACCAGCCGCGCCATGAGCGATGTTGAGCCCACCGGTGTCGAACTGCGCGATATCCCCGGGGAACAGCCGATCGTCGCGCTCAGGTGTGGCGCTGGCCACGATCGCCCCGGCCAGCGACCTCCGGACCGATTCCCAGCTGTCCCGGTCCGGATCCATCCGATCCAGCCGCCGTGCTGTGTCGCCCAAGCGTGGCGGCACACCTGCGGTGATGACCGTCACCGCCTCGTCGAGGAAAGACCCGGGAACCGGGAACAGCTCGGAGATCACGGCGGCGAAATCGTTCGCCTTCGCGCGATCGAGCGCGAACAGCATGGTCAACGGGAGAAAGAGGAACAGCCGCAGACAGGCTAGCGCATAACGATCGATATCGAAGCCCGTACAACCTCGCGGGGCAGCGAATCCTGGGTTGGCGAGAGTCTGCCGCCGACCCTCCTCGACAGGCGCGGCCACCTCGAAATCGATCAACACGACCCGGTCGTCTGGCCGAAGCAACACGTTGGACGGGTGCAGGTCCCCGATCACCACGCCCCGCTCATGCACCGCAGCGACCGCCCGTTCAACCTTGGCCTGGATCTCCAGCGCCCACGAGGTGTACTCCGCCACGGTTCGCTCGTCGGTCTCGTGCGCCACCAGGTAACGCTCCACAATGGCCGCCTGAAGCGGTCTGGAATCGATGAACTCCAAGGCCAGGAAGTGGTGCTCCCCCACCGGGAAAGACCCGTGCACAGCGGGCACCACATCCAGTCCGGAAAGCCGCTCCAGGATTTCCTGCTCACGGCGCAACCGGGTGAGTGCGTCGGTTCCGTCCACATCGAGCCCCGCGTGGGGCCGGGCCTCCTTCAGCACCACCTGCGCATCCGTCCGGACGTCCCGGCCTGCGTAGAGGCCACCGCCATTGGAGAAATGCAGCACCCGCTCGATCCGATAGGGCAGGCTGTCCACCTTCACGCTGTTCCGCGCTGCCAGGTGGGGCTCCAGAAACGCCGGCAGGCTCACCCACGCAGGCAGGCGGAAGATCGGTTCGCGCCGATCCGGTACCAGCCGCCCATCGGGACCCTCCATCGCCAACACCAGCGCGCCGGTCTCCGAGACACAGTAACGCCTGGCGGCCGCTCCGTAACGGACGTACAACGGCCCATCGCCCCACCGTAGATCACTCAAAATGTAAGGACCCTGGCTGCCGGCGAGCGCCTCACCGAGTTCGTTGAGCACGACTTCCAGCTGCGCCTCGTCCGCGGGATAGATCGTGACGAACTTCCCGCTCGACCCACGATGTGCGTACTTGGCGTTGGCCAGCAGCAACGCATCACGATCACGCAGGAACTTAAACGGAATCCTATGTTGAACACAGTGATCCCACACTGTGATGAGAACCTTGTCGGCGTTGTCCAGACAGGCCGAGACGTGAACTTTCCATCCCTGCGGGGGGACCGGGACCCCGACCGGCCGGTGTACCAGCCAATCCCCCTGCGTCGACCGCTCCCACCCCTGAGGAACCGGACCGCAAGTGGGCTCGAAACCGAGGTTTCCTTCCCGCATCCGGCTCGTCGAGTCATAGAACAGGCGGTCCGCGAGGCAATACGCTTCATACCGTTTATCCACCTGGCCCCCCCGATCACCCACCAGTCCTCATCGCTGCCCAGCTGCTCCCCTTAACCGAGGATTTCCGCTGCCGCTCCGCGTCCAGGTGATAGCCATGCAGTCAGAACAACCCACCCGCCGGTGACCTGAGTCTCTCACTCGTGTGCAAGCGTGGCGTAAGTATCTCGCCCCCAGCTACTCCCGCGTTTCGGCGAGTCACCCTCCTCGGCCCCGGGCCGGTCGCGGACCGCCTGCTCAGTGGGGTCGCTAACCGGGACGATATGCGCACCGCGACGAACCGGGACTCCCGGTAGCTGTTCCCCGGCCGGCGGGCCGGACAGCCGATGCACCCCTGAGACCGTGCCGCAACGGTGGTAATACCACGAGAGGCCGCCCGTCGTGCGTTCGATTGTTTCCAACGATTGGTGGGGGCCGGCATCCAGGAGGCCGCGGGAAGCGCCGAGCTCGGGACTGCCGTGACCTCAGGCCGCTGAGTCCAGCGAGCCGTCCGGAATCATCTCGATGCTTTCCACGACAAGGTCGCTCAGATCCAGGGTCGGCTTCCGGTGGCTCATCGGGAACCACCCTTCAACAATCGGTGCGGGCCCGCGTAGGACTGCGAGCACCGCTGACCGGTCAGCAAGACCATCCTCAGATGGGTGTATAAGCCGTGCGCAATCGATGCGCACCCGCATTTCGGCGGCCAGCGCCTGCAGCGAGGCGGATACCATCTTCTCGGCGGCGCCCGCTGCGCTGACTGCGACCGCGCGGTGACGGTCGCGGTCAGCGCGACCGCCCGGATACGGGCGGTCAGGGCCTCACCAGATGCCCGCGTAGGCTACTGAGGGTGGGCTGCGGCGTGGTGCGGACGAAGGTTCCTCGACCCACTCGCCGAGCGCCTCGGCGAGGGTGGGACTGCCCAACAGCAGGCCGAACCTGAAGGCGCTCGCCCCGACCGCGTGACGGAGCGCGGAGGTCCTGGCCACCATCTCGGCCGCCAGGACCTCCGGAAGGCGGTCTTCCCAGCCCTTGGATGCGCTCCAACCCGCTGACCCACGCTGCGACCCGCGTGGTGAGATCAGCGGGCAACACCCCCCCGTACACGGTCGGGCCACGCGCGATCCCCGGGCGCCTTGCCCTGGAACACACGGCCGTGAATCGCAGCCCTTGAAGGTCCGCCACCGGCGACCCCGCGGCCCGGACACCGATCATCGGCGCCACGGCGTATCCCAGACCTGCGGGAGCGCGCCACGTCAGACCGGTAACCGGCGGGTCCTGCGACAACCGTACTGATGACACGAAAGGCGCCCATCGTGTAGTCGATCCGGTGTGCACCAGCTGATGGAGGCGGCCGGGTGAGCTGGTCTATCCCGCACAGCCGGCCTCCAGATCCGGCTAGGCGTCTGCCCAGTCCCAGTCCTCCGGCAGGAAGCCGCTCGCGGCATCGCCGATAGTGCAGGAGGCGGCGGGCTCGGGCATGCCGTGGCCGTAGGCCGCTGAGTCCAGCGGGCCGGCCGGGACCACCTCGATGCTCTCCACGGCGAGGTCACTCAGATCCAGCAGCGTCTGCTCACTCATCCAGAACCACTCCCCCACAATCGGTGAGACGCCCGCGCGGCGGCGGACGCCACTGACCGGCAGAGTCAGTACGGCCATCATCAGACAGGCGCGTAAGCACAGTGCAAGCGCAACGCAACATGCCTCAGGAAAACGGGTTCCACAGCCGGGCGCTCATCTCACCCGGTGACACACCGGCCAGCGGTGACGGATCCGTCCTGGGTGACCTGGGCCGGCATCGAGACGTCCAGCGACTGGTCCCCGGAGCGGCGGCTGTGCCAGATCACCTGGAGCGTCGCCGGACCTACCTCGCCGGCTCTTAACCGCCCTCGGAAGGCAACTCGCACAGCGACATCGACCAGGCTTGCCACCTGCTGGGTCGGGTGATCCCGGCCCTCAACTCACTCGGCCGACGTCGCGCGCGACTCTTACGAGTCGGCGAGCGCGGCGAGCAGACCTCTGACGGACATCGCTCGGCGGTGGGGGGCACCGTCGAGCTCGTCCAGCGCGCACTCCGGGTCGGCGGGCGGGCCGAGGTGGGTGCAGCCCCGGGGGCAGCTCGTGATCGCCTCGGCCAGGTCGCCGAAGGCGCGGACGACGTCGTCGGGCCGCACGTGCGCCAGCCCGAAGGAGCGGATCCCCGGGGTGTCCACCACCCACCCGCCGCCCGGTAGCGGCAGCGCCACCGCGGAGCTGGAGGTGTGCCGGCCTCTGCCCACCCCACTGACCACCCCCGTCGCGCGGAAGGCGTCCGGCACCAACCGGTTCACCAGCGTCGACTTGCCCACGCCGGAATGCCCGACCAGCACCGAGACCCGACCCGCCAGCCGCGCCGCCACCGCGTCCACCCCCAGCTCCGGGGCGGTGAGCAGCACCGGGAGCTCCAGCGCGGCGTAGCGCTCCAGCACGTTCTCCGGCGTGGCGAGATCCCGCTTGGTCAGGCAGAGCACCGGTTCCAGGCCCCCGGCGTACCCGGCCACCAGGCACCGGTCGATCAGTCCGGTGCGCGGTGGCGGGTCGGCCAGCGAGGCCACGATGAGCAGCTGCTCGGCGTTGGCCACCACGATCCGCTCGTAGGGGTCGCTGTCGTCGGCGGTGCGGCGCAGCACGCTGGAGCGCTCCTCGACCCGGACGATCCGGGCCAGCTCATCCGGCGCGCCGCTCACCTCGCCGACCAGCCCGACCCGGTCGCCCACCACCACCGGGGTGCGACCGAGCTCGCGGGCCCGCATCGCCGTCACCCGCAGCGTCGGGTCGTCGTCGGGCGCGCAGGTCCACCGGCCTCGGTCCACCGCCACCACCATCGCGCCGGTCGCGTCGGCGTGCTCGGGGCGGCGCTTGGTGCGGGGACGGGAACCGTGCCGTCCCGGCCGGATCCGGATGTCGGACTCGTCGAGGCTGTGGCTGCGGCTGGGCCCCCCACGGGGGCCGCCACCGGGCCGGCTCAGCCGGCACCACCCGCCAGCATCGCTGACCAGCTCGCCGGGAACCGCGGCATCGTCTTGGTCGTCGCGGCGATGTCGTCGACCGCGACTCCCGGCACCACCAGGCCCAGGATCGCGCCCGCGGTGGCCATCCGGTGGTCGGCGTAGGCGCGCCAGGGGCGGCCGGGATCCCCCCGCAACGGCCGGGGGTGGATCTCCAGACCGTCGGGGGCCTCCCGCACGTCACCGCCCAGTGCCCCGATCTCGGTGGCCAGCGCGGCCAGCCGGTCGGTCTCGTGCCCGCGCAGGTGGGCGATCCCGCGCAGCCGCGAAGGCCCGCCGGCCAGCGCCGCCAGCGCCGCCACCGTCGGGGTGAGCTCCCCGACGTCGCGCAGGTCGGTGTCCACGCCGGTGAGCCGAGCAGGACCCGAGACGGTCAGCCCGCGCTCGTGCAGGTCCACCGTGCACCCCATCCGCGCCAGCAGCGGGCGGATCGCGTCGCCGGCCTGGGTGGTGCGCCGCGGCCAGCCCGGCACGGTGACCCGCCCAGCGGTGACCGCCGCCGCCGCCAGGAACACCGTCGCGTTGGACAGGTCCGGCTCGACGTCATGGTCGCCGCCCGCGACCGGGCCGGGAGCCACCGTCCACCACGTCGCGCCGTCGGTGTCCACCTCCACCCCCCGGTCGGTCAGCATCCGCACGGTCATCTCGATATGCGGCCGGGAGGGGACCGGCGGGCCGTCGTGATGAACCGTGATACCCCCGTCGTACCCGGCGGCGGACAGCAGCAGCCCGGAGACGAACTGTGAGGAGCCCGACGCGTCGATCCACACCTCGCCGCCGGGCCGGCCGCGCACGCCGTGCAGCACGAACGGCAGGGCGTCCCCCTCGACCCGGCAACCCAGCGCGCGCAGCGCTCCCAGCACCGCGCTCATCGGTCGCTGCCGGGCCCGCTCGTCACCGTCGAAGCGGACCGGGCCGTGCGCCAGCGCGGCCAGCGGCGGCACGAAGCGCATCACGGTGCCGGCCAGCCCGCAGTCCACCGTCGCCCCCGCGTGCAGTCCGTCGTGCGCGGCCACCTCCAGATCGTCGCCGCGGCCGGCTATCGGCACGCCCAAGGCGCGCAGCGCACCGACCATGAGATCGGTGTCCCGGCTGCGCAGTGCCCCCCGGACGGTGCCGCCGGTGCCGGCCAGCGCGGCCAGCAGCAGCGCCCGGTTGGTGATCGACTTCGATCCCGGCACGGTGACGGTGGCGCGCACCGGTCCCCGCGCGGGTAGCGCGACCCACGGCGGCTGGGTGGAGGTCGTCATGGCGCCATCATTGCGTACTCGGCGCGCGGGCCCGGCCATCGCGTGCTGGGCGTGCGACGATGACCCCATGTGCGGCAGGTACGCCTCGACCAGGAGTCCCGCGACGCTGGCCGTCGAGCTCGACGCTGTCGACGAGACCGACGGCGCGGCGCCGGGAGCTGCCTACAACGTCGCGCCGACCACACCGGTGCTCTCGGTCGTGACCCGGCATCCACGCGGTCCGAAGGGAGTCCCCGACCCGGATCGGACGGTGCGCAGCATCCGGGTGATGCGCTGGGGACTGGTGCCGCACTGGGCCAAGGACCCGGGGGTCGGATCCCGGCTGATCAACGCCCGGGCCGAGAGCGCGGCCGGCAAACCCGCTTTCCGCGACGCGGTGGCCCGGCGGCGCTGCCTGCTGCCGGCCGACGGCTGGTACGAGTGGCGGCCGGCGGCCGACCGAGCCGGCCATCCGGTCAGAGCCACCCACAAGCAGCCCTTCTTCATCACCCCGGCGGACGGCTCCGGGCTCGCCATGGCCGGGTTGTGGTCGATCTGGCGGTCCCCGGACGCCACCGCACCCCCGTTGGTGACCTGCGCGGTGCTGACCACCGACGCGGTGGGTCCGCTCGCCGAGATCCACAACCGGATGCCGCTGATCCTGCCCGCTCAGGCGTGGCGGGCCTGGCTGGATCCGGACTGTGACGACCCCCGGGAGCTACTCACGCAGCCGCCCGCGCACCTGGTGCACGCTCTCGAGCTGCGGCCGGTATCCACCGCAGTGAACAACGTTCGGCGCGACGGTCCTGAGCTGGTCGAACGGGTTGACCCGGAGCAGCCCGCACCGCTGAGCCTGGACCTGCACGGGTGAGCGGACTGACCATCCCCACACCCCACGGCCCAGCCGAGGCCGAGCTGCACTGCTGCCCGGGGCCTGGCGCGGAGCCGCTGTCCGGGTCCGGCGCGGAGCCGCTGTTCGGGCAACGTGCGGCGCTGTTGCTCGGGCACGGTGCCGGTGGCGCCACCAGCGCGCCCGACCTGGTGGCCACCACCCGGGCGGCGACCGCGAGCGGGGTGCACGTGGCGCTGATATCCCAGCCCTACCGGGTCGCGGGCCGGCGTGCCCCGGCACCGGCCCGGCAGCTGGACGAGGCGTGGCTGGCCGTCGCCAGGTATCTGGCCGACGGTGTGTTCGCCGACCTGCCGCTGGTCTTCGGGGGGCGTTCCTCGGGGGCCAGGGTGGCCTGTCGCACTGCGGTGGCGGGGGGTGCCGTGGCGGTGTTATGCCTGGCCTTCCCTGTGCACCCACCGGGGCGGCCGGATCGCGACCGGATGCGCGAGCTGGACGGGGTGGACGTGCCGGTGCTTGTCGTGCAGGGTGAGCGGGACCGGTTCGGCCGCCCTGAGCCCGCCGCCGGACGCGAGGTCGTGCTGCTGCCCGGCGACCACTCGCTCACGGCGGACCCTGCGGCGGTGGAACGCGCGGTGGCGTGGTGGCTACAGCGCTGGCTCAGCCCGCTGGGTTGAGTGGTGATCGCGGTCTGTGTGCCCAGGGTGACACGGGATGTCGCTCTGGACACCCAAACCGTGATCACGCCACGGAATGCGTGCGCCGGGTGGGGCGTTGCTCGGGTGCGTGGTAGCGACAGTTTCGCTAGGCCGAGCGCCCGGTTGGCGCGTACCCTCGACCATTGATGCACACCTGGGCATGGGGGTGGTCGCGGTGATGTCAGCCGACAACGCCGAGCCCGCCCAGTCTGGCCGGTCCGAGTCGAGTCTCGAAGGGACGATGGTGTCAGACGGCCCTGGGGCGGCGGCGCAGGAGCCGCCGTCGGAGCACGTCGAGCGGGGTGTCGAGGACCAGAGCGCCCCGGAGACGCCGGAGCAGCGCGCCGCGAGCGCCTTGGAGACGCCGGAGCAGCGCGCCGCGCGCTTCGAGCGTGACGCGATGCCCTTGCTGGACCAGCTCTACGCGGCGGCGCTTCGGATGACCCGCAACCCGCCCGACGCCGAGGATCTCGTGCAGGAGACCTATCTCAGGGCCTACGGCGCCTTCGAGTCCTTCCGCGCGGGCACCAACCTGAGGGCATGGCTCTACCGTATCCTCACCAACACCTACATCAACGGGTATCGCAAGCGGCAGCGCCAACCAGTGGCGCAGCCCACTGAGGAGATCACCGACTGGCAGCTCGCCCAAGCCGCGCAACACACCTCGTCCGGTCTGCGGTCGGCGGAGATGGAGGCGCTGGACCGGCTGCCCGACTCCGACGTCAAGGACGCCCTGAGCCAGCTGGCCGAGGACTTCCGGATGGCCGTCTACCTGGCCGACGTCGAGGGCTTCGCGTACAAGGAGATCGCTGAGATCATGGGTACTCCGATCGGGACTGTGATGTCGCGGCTACACCGGGGGCGCAAGCAGCTGCGCGACATGCTCACCGGGGTTGCTCGTGAGCGGGGCTTCCTGCGTGATGCGGAGATCGCGTCATGAGTGGTGGAGATCTTCACGACACCGACTGCCACGAGGTGCTCGCGCAGCTGTGGCTTTTCCTGGACAACGAGTGTGACCACGAGCGGCGCCGGCTGCTGCGGCAGCATCTGGAGGACTGCGGCCCGTGTCTGGAGGAGTTCGGTCTCGAGGGGCATCTCAAGGCGCTGCTGGCTCGTAAGTGCGGCGGGGACCACGCGCCCGACGCACTCAAGCAGAGGTTGCGTCAGTCGATCCGCGAGATCATGGTGCGCCAAGCGCACGCCGGGCTCTCCAGCGAGCGCTGAGCTCACCTGTGGGCCCGCCTGAGTCCCGGCGGGCCCACAGCGGGGCTCAGGTGTTCGGACGCTTACCGTGGTTGGCGGCGTTCTTTTTCCGGTCACGCTTCTTGCGGCCTCGCTTGGACACGACGTCCTTCCTCTCTGTGTCGGTCGACCCGCTGTCGGTCGACCCGCTGTCGGTTGGTCCTGGGCTTGGTCGAGCTTGGGCGACTCATTGCGGTCACGGCGAGTGTGTCATGGTGCGCCAGAACTGTGCCGGTCGCTGGCCGCAGGCCGGGCACCGCTCACCGTGGTTGGATAACAAGGCCGAGCTTGAGGAGGGCGATCCATGACTGAGGAGATCCGAGCCGAGATGGTGGCCAGTGTGTGGAAGATCGTGGTCGCCGAGGGCGATGCGGTGTCTGACGGTGACACGTTGGTGATCCTCGAGTCGATGAAGATGGAGATCCCCGTCCTGTCGGAGGTCGAAGGAACTGTCGCGAAATTGGCGGTCTCGGAGGGCGACGTCGTGCAGCAGGGTGACCTGATCGCCGTGGTCGAGTGACGTCCGTGGTCGAGTGACGTCGCCCTCGGGCGAGGGCAGGCGGCGAGGTGGTGGGCCGAGATGTCGACGCTGAGCGAGCTGCTCGCCCAGCACACCCAGTGCTCCGGCGCGGCGGTCGCTCACCTGCAGCGGATCGTCGCCGAGTGGCAGTTGCTCGCTGATCTGGCCTTCGCCGATCTGCTGATGTGGGCGCCGCTGGACGCCGCCGAGGCACCGGCGGAGTTCCTCTGCGTGGCTCACGTCCGGCCTACCACCGGCCCCACCGTCCATCCCGAGGACGTGGTCGGCAGCCGCGCCGACGACATCGAGTTCCCCCAGCTACGCCAGGCGTTGCGCCACGGTGGCATCCTGCGGGACGATCAGCCGCGCTGGCTGCTCGGCGTTCCGGTGCGGCACGAGGTGGTGCCGGTGCGGCTGGGCGAGCGGCGGATCGCCGTGCTGGGACGGGAGGCCAACCTGGCGGTGCCCCGGGTGCCCAGCCCGCTGGAGATCGCGTACCTGGGAATCGCCACAGACCTGTGCCAGATGCTGGCCGATGGCACCTTTCCGGACGCCGGCACGACCCCGGACCGGCACGGTGGCCCGCGTGCGGGCGACGGCTTGCTCCGGCTCGACGCGGCCGGGAGCGTGATCTACGCGAGTCCCAACGCGTTGTCGGCGTACCACCGGATGGGGCACGCGGCGGACCTCCGAGGTGAGCAGCTCGCCCCTCTGACCCGCGAACTGATCTCCGATCCGTTCGACGCCGCAGAGGTCGCGCAGCGGATCCGCGCCGCGATCCAGGGCAGCCCGAGTACGCGCATCGAGGCCGACGCCGCTGGCGCCACGATGCTGTTCCGCGCGCTGCCACTGCGTCCCAGGGGAGCGTCGGTCGGAGCGTTGGTCCTGGTCCGCGACGTGACCGAGCTACGCAGCCGCGACCGTGCGCTGCTGTCCAAGGACGCCACCATCAGGGAGATCCACCATCGGGTGAAGAACAACCTACAGACAGTGGCCGCGCTGCTGCGGTTGCAGTCTCGCCGCACCGCGAATATCGAGGCCCGCCAGGCGCTGCAGGAGTCGGTGCGTCGGGTGGACTCCATCGCCATGGTGCACGAGACGCTGTCGATCTCCCTCGACGAGCGGGTGGACATTGATGACGTCGTGGACAAGGTGCTCTCCATGGTCGCCGAGGTATCGGGGGAGGAGAGCCGGGTCGTCGTGCGACGGGAGGGCGCCATGGGGGTCCTGGCCGCCGAGCTCGCCATGCCACTGGTCATGGTGCTTACCGAGCTGGTGCAGAACGCTCTGGAGCACGCCTTCGACCAGGGCCAGGGCGGTGAGGTGGTACTTCGCGCCGAACGGTCCGCAGGATCTCTGGAGGTGATCGTCTCTGATGACGGACGCGGGCTTCCAGTCGATTTCTCGCCGGCACAGGCTGAGCGACTGGGTTTACAGATCGTCCGAACGCTGGTCGGTTCCGAACTGAGAGGATCCCTGGAACTGCAACGAAGACAGCCCCATGGCACTATGGCGGTGCTGAGGCTACCGCTGACCGCGCGCCGTTGACAGCGGGATCAGCACCCGGCCGACGAATCGTGAGGGGCCCGGCTTCGTGATGTGCCGGGCCCCTCACGATTCATGCGCGGGTCAGACGCCGTTACGGGCCCCGGTGCGAGCTTTGCGCCGCTTCACGGCGCGCCGCTCGTCCTCGCTCATACCGCCCCACACGCCAGCATCCTGCCCGGAGGCGAGTGCCCAGTTGAGGCACTCGGCATTGACCGGGCAGCGCCGACAGACAGCTTTCGCCTCGGTGATCTGCAGCAGAGCGGGGCCGCTGGTTCCCACGGGGAAGAACAGCTCAGGGTCCTCGTCTCGGCAGGCCGCGCGGTGGCGCCAGTCCATGGTGCTTGCTCCTCGTCGATCGCGCTGGTGAACTCCTGCGTCCCAGCACCGTCGTCGTCTGTCATTTGGGCTTGTGAATGATTTCACAATCACCCGCGATGTCAAGAGGTATCTACGGGCGCAGCGGGTCAATTCACCCGGCGGGTACCCCCGCCGCTCGAACCGCCAACCGCAGGTGAAACCGATTCGCCAAACACCATTCGGACGTAGCTGTGCGTCACGATCGTTTGATCACCACTGCCCGCTCCGCTCGGCCACCGCGATAGGATCACCACGGCGAACCGACCAAGAAACTCCCTGACCCGCCAGGCCATGGGGCCTCTCAGCAGCTAGCCCTACGAGGTCTAACGAGACTGCCAGTCCGAACGTTTCGGCCCAGTTTCGCGCTGGGCGCCGGTGCACCGTCGTGGCGGCGAGACTGAGGTCGGCAGCTACGCTGCTGCGGTGACCGTCGCGGTGCTCCCGCGCGCGGAGGCGGCGTGAACACCGCCGCCGCGCCACGTCCGGTACGTGCCGCGGGTGTGCTGGTGGGGCTGCAGGGCCTGGTTGGGATGGTGATCGCGGCCGGTCTACTCGTCGCGGCGGCGCGCGGACCCACCGGTCCGGTGCCGGTGGGGGCCACCGCGGCGTGGTTGGCCGGCTTCGGGGTCATCCTGCTCGTCGTGGGTGCGAACCTGGTGCGGGGCCGCCACGGCGCTCGCACTCCGGCCATCGTCGCTCAGCTCCTGCTGCTCGGAGTCTGCTGGTACGCCGCGGGCCCATCGTCCCAGCCAGCCTACGGGCTGCCGGCTGCGGCGTTCTGTGTGACCGTGCTGGTGCTGCTGTTCTGCCCGCCCGCGCTACGTTGGGCCACCCGCGCGCACCGCCAAGCGCCCTGAGCTCCCGCCCCAACCCACCCCTGCAGGGTCTCATGGAGGCTTGTGCACCTTTCAACCCGCTCACGCAGGGCTTATGGATGCCTGTGCACCTTCTGCGGCGTCGCGGGCTCAGTTGAGCTGCGCTCGTAGGCTGCGCGCTGCGTACTCGAGGAGCTCCGCGTGCTGCGGCCACTGGGAGATCTGCGACTCGAGGAACTTGGCGCCCTCGAGGAAGCGGCCTTGCCGGCCGAGCGTATGCCCCAGCTCGATGAGTTCCTGGCTCCCCACCCCGGGCAGCGCCAGGCGCATCCGCAGTACCCATTCCAGGTCGGCGGGACGTCCGAGGTCCCGGTAGGCGGTCCGCAGGTTCTGCAGGATGCGGACGAAGATCGCCCTCCTGGGCGCGGTCGTCAGTAGGTGCCGCCCGAACGGGACATCCGGACCGGCCTGGTTAGCGGTGCGGAACAGCGCCTCGCAACCGGCGAGGTCAAGCAGCGCGCCGCCGTTGAACGCGTCGAGGTAATGATCGGTGGCCAGCGGCCGGACGAGGAAATGACCGGGCATGCTGACGCCCTCCAGCGACACCCCGGCGCGGCGCCCCACCTCGAGGCAGACGACCGACAACGTGATCGGAAGGCCGAGCCTGCGGCCGAGCACCTGGTCCAGCAGCGAGTTGCGCGGGTCGTAGTAGTTCGTGGTGTTGCCGGTGAACCTCTCCTCGACGAACAGCCGGTGGATGAGCGTCTCGAGCGAGTCGACCCGCTCGGCCAGCCGGTCCAGCTCGCGCAGCCAGACGTCGACGTCAAGCTCCGGATCCGCGCCGGCGGCGATCGCGAGCGCGCCCACGTCGATCTCCGGCCCGGGCCCACGCCCAGCCAGCAAGGCGACGAAGTGCTCGACTGCGTTCACGGTGTAGCCGATCGTGCGCCGTGGCGGCTCGGGTGTCGACACCCGCATCGGTTACTTGTTCGCGGAGGGCTACCGGGTCGGATCGGGTTGGCAGACCGTGCCGGCAGCCGGCACCACGCCCTGGGTCAGGTAAGCGTCCACGGCGGCGTTGATGCAGCTGCTGCCCCGGCCATAGGCGGTGTGTCCGTCACCGCTGTAGGTGAGCAACACCGAGGAGCCCAACTGGTCGGTCATCTCCTGGGCCGACGGGTACGGCGTGGCCGGATCGTGGATGGTCCCGATGACCAGGATCGGTGGTGAGCCCGGGTAATGGACCGGGTGCGGCCGGCTCTGCGCCGGCACCGGCCAGTACTCGCACGTCAGGTCACTCCAGGCGAGGGAGGCACCGATCAGTGGAGAGGCCCGCTCGAAGCCGGGTAGCTCCGCTTGGACGTCGCCGACAGAGTGCACCGCGCTGGGGTGGTCGAGGCAGTTGATCGCGGTGTTGGCCGCGGTCTCATTGGAGTAATGCCCTGTCTTGGGGTCACGCTCGTAGTACAGGTCAGACAGCACCAGCAGCGCGTGCCCGTCACCGGCCATCGCCCGGGTCAGGACCTGCCGCAGGAGCGGCCACGAGTGGGGGCTGTCGTACATGGTGATCAGCACGCCGGTTTCGGCCAGCGCCTCGTCGACCATCCGGTCGGTGCCCGTGGGCAGCGGGTGAGTACGGGTCGAGGCGAAGAAGTCCGCCAGTCTCTGTGCGGCGGTGGTCGTATCCGTGCCCAGCGGGCAGTCGGGATGGGTCACACAGTCGGCGATGAACCGGGTGAGCTCGCCCTGGAAGCCGACGGCCTGCTCGATGCTCAGCTGCCGGTCGGTCAGGTTCGGGGGTAGCGGGCCATCCAGCACCGCTCGGGCGAGGTGGGTGCCGAAGAGCTGGGCGTAGACCGCGCCGAGGTAAGTGCCGTAGGAGGCACCGAGGTAGTACATCTTCCGGTCACCGAGCACGGCGCGGAGGATGTCCATATCGCGGGCCGCGTTCGGGGTGCCCACATACGGCAGCAGCACGGCTGAGTGGGTTTGGCAGCCCGCGTCGAAGGCCTTGTTCGCGGCCACCACCGCATCCACCTCGGCCGGGGTGCTCGGGGCCGGGTCGAGGGCGACGTACCGGTCGAGCTGGGCGTCAGTGAGGCAGGTGATCGGTGCGCTCTGACCCACCCCACGCGGGTCGAAGCCGACGATGTCGAAGTCGGCCCGCAGCTGCGGGTCGAAATGCGAGGGCTGGCCGGACTGGGCGGGATAGTTCTGCGTGATGAACGCCACACCTGACCCGCCTGGGCCACCGGGGTTGGTGATCAGCGAGCCGATCCGGTGCGCGGGGTCGGTGGCCCGCTTGCGGATGACCGCGAGCGCGATGGTCTCCCGGCCCGGGTTGGCGTAGTCCAGCGGTACCGTCAACGAGGCGCATTCGAAGATCTGGTCGCAGGTCGACCAGGCCAGTCTCTGGGTGTAGAAGCGCTGGAGGGCGGCCGGCTCATCGGTGGCCGCCGAGTTCGCGTGGAAGGGTGGGGAGCTGGTGGCTTGGGAGCAGCCGGTGAGCAGCAGAGCCAGCGCGGCGACGCACGCGATGACCGTCGGGCGCAGGCGCTGGGACGGTCTCGGGGCCGGGGTTGACAGGTGCTGGTGTCCGATCATTTCTCAGTGGCCGAGACGACGCTCATCAACGAGTCGCGATGCTGACCGACGACGAGTAGCTCCGCTGGTCAGCATCGTTCTCGCCGACCGAGGTCAGGAGGCCTGCTTGGTCTCCCAGAAGATCTTGTCAATCGCCGAGATGTGGTTCAGCAGCGCCTGGCCGGTCTCCGGGTCGGTCGAGCCCTTGGTGCCCGAGGCGCCTGCGGCCTTGGTGGCCTTGTTGAACAGCTCGTTCAGCTGCGGGTACTTCTCGAAGTGCGGCGGCTTGAAGTAGTCGGTCCACAGTACCCAGAGGTGGTGCTTGACCAGGTCGCTGCGCTGCTCCTTGATCTCGATCGCGCGCGCGCGGAACACTGGGTCATCGTTGGACTGGTACTTCTCCTGAATCGCCTTGACCGACTCGGCCTCGATCCGGGCCTGCGCCGGGTCATAGACGCCGCACGGGAGGTCACAATGCGCGGTAACCTCTAGGCGGGGGCGGTGCAGCATGCGCGACAGCAGTCGCATCGTTCCTCCCTGACGTATGGTGCTCCGACGTCATGGCACCCTACTCGCGCGTGACGTGCTGAGCATCCGCAGGTGGTGATCATTCGTGAGCACGGGGCACAACCTGCGCGGGTGGCCTTGGCGGCTCGCGGTGGTGCGCGGCCCTTCGATGTCCCCGACGCTGTGTGACGGCGACGTGCTGCTGGTCAGGCTGCGGGCCCGGCCACGCCCCGGGGCGGTGGTGGTCGTCCAGTGGGCGCAGCGTCCCGACCAGTTGTCAGTCAAGCGCGCGATAGGCCGGCACGCGGACGGCTGGTGGGTCCTGGGCGACAACCCCGCCGCCTCCACCGACTCCCGCCACCTAGGCCCCGCAACCTCGCTCGCGGTCGCCCTGGCCCGCCTGTACCCCACACCCCACCGGCTAGCCCCGCATTCAGCGGGCTGAGCGGGGTGACGGGCACCCGAATAACCCCGCTCAGCCCGCTGAACGCGGGGCGGCGGCGCGGAGTTCGGAGTAGCGGGTCTGGCAGTCCGACCAGGTGGGGAGGAGGCCGGTTCGGGTGGCCTCGGCTAGGGTGGGGGCGGTGCGGTCTTTGTCGGAGAGGACGACTTCTTGGTCGGGGGGCCAGGGTAGCCGCAGCGCCGGGTCCAGCGGGCACACCGTGTGTTCCGCTGCGGGGTCGTATCCGGTGGAGCAGAGATAGGCCATGACGGTCTCATCGGCCAGCGCGATGAACGCATGCCCGATGCCCTCGGGGAGGTACACCGCGCGGTAGGCCTCGGCGTCCAGCAGTACCGACTCCCAGCGGCTGAACGTGGGGGAGCCCACCCGGAGGTCGATCGCGATGTCCAGCAGCACGCCCCGGACGCAGTGCACGTACTTGGCCTGGCCAGGTGGCACGTCGGCGAAGTGCACCCCGCGGATCACGCCGCGTCGGGAGATGCTGTGGTTGGACTGCGCCAGGTGCAGCCGGTGGCCGATGGCGTCGACGAACGAGGACTGCTGAAACGGCGCGACGAACCGACCACGCGCGTCGGGGAAGATCTCGGGAGTGAACTCGACTACTCCCGGCACCGCCAGCTCATGGAACCGCACGGCGTCCCACTCTATCCAGTGGGCCAGCGGCGCAAAGCGACTCCAGCCACCTGATCCGGTGACACTCTAGATCCACCGCCGCGGAAGTCGGGCCTCTTCTGTCACACGCGGTTGCGCAAGGCGCATAACTAATCGTCAGTTCGCGCGTTGGTGCACTCGGCAGGGTTGTGACACGTCGTTGCCAGATGTCGAAGCGCCAGTGGCGGTTGGCGCGGCGGGAGGGTAGTGCCGTGGCTGAGCGCGCTGAACGGGTTGAGTTCGTGCCCTTGTCACTGGATCCCCGAGAGGTGACGTGGGTCGCGCCTAGTCGCCCACTAGCGTCTTTCCGGCAGGCCCGGTCGATGTCGATGCCGTCGGACCCGTTGCCGCAGATCCCGTTGCCCCAGATCCCGTTGCCGGAGTCGCCCGCGCTGGTCTGCTCGGGCGGTGTCGTCGTCCAGGCGAACCTGGCTGCGGTCGTGCTCGCCGGCCGGTGGCTCCCCGACTCGCTGACCGGCCTTCCGCTGCACCGCCTGCTCGTGGGTCCCCCCGACGGAACCGACGCTGAGCTGATCGGGCCGGACGGGCAGGCGGTACCGGTGCGGGTGACGCGCTGGGTCGTGCCGGGAACGGACCTGCTCGTGGTGTTCCTGGTCGACATCTCCGACCTGTGCTCGGCCGGCTACCCGCTGGGTACCGGCGAGTGTGCCCAGGAATCCGCGCGACTGCTCCAGGCGCAACGGATCGCTCGGATCGGCAGCTTCATCTGGGAGTGGCCCACCAACAAGATCAGCTACAGTCCCGCACTGGGGGAGCTGTTCGCCGGGCGCTGCGTCGAGGAGGCCGACCCCTTTCGCCACATCCATCCGGAGGACCTGCACGAGCTGTTCCGGCGGGTGCACGAGATGGTCGCTGACCATGACTCGAGCCTCCTGGAGGCGGAGTTCCGCAGTCTGCCCGAGCATGGTGAGGCCTACTATGTATGCCGCCTGTGGGCCGAGCGCTCGCACAGCGGGGAGGTTCTGCGCCTGATAGGTACCGTGCAGGACGTCACCCGGACGCGAGCGGTGGAGCGCGCGCTGCGGGCGGAGCAGCATCGGCTGGCGCAGGCGCAGCGGGTGGCCCGGATCGGGACCTGGGAGTGGGACCCGGGCGGCGACCGGCTGCTCTGGTCGGACATGATGCAGGATCTCTACGGAGTGGTGGCCCGGCAGAGCACCTACCAGACCTTCCTTTCCCTGGTGCATCCCGATGACCGGGAGTGGGTGGACGGGCTGTGGCGTCAGCTGGCCGTCGACCAGGTGCCGTTGGACTGTGAGCACCGGGTGCGGCGACCGGACGGGATGGAGCGCATCGTCCGCTGCCATGGCGCTGCCATCAGCGAGGAGTCCGGGCGCCTGCGCCTGGTCGGCACCGTGCAGGACGTCACCGAGCAGCGGGCCACCGAAACCCGGATGATGCGCTCCAGCCAGCGTTTCGCCGACCTGGTGGCGGTCACCCCGGTGGGCATCGGGATCTTCGACGGCGACGACCGGCTCGTCGACGCCAACGAAGCGCTGTGCAAGCTGCTGGGCTACGACCTGGAGACGCTTCGGGGCATGAGCTCCGAGGCGCTCACCCACCCCGATGAGCGGACCGAGTGGCTGCGCACCCGGCACACTCATCACGGCGCCGGGTCCGGGTCCATGTCCGGGAGCTACACGGTGCCGCAGCGGATCCTGCTGCGGGCCGACGGTGCGCCGGTGTACTGCGAGCTGCACGTCTCGTCGTCGGTGCAGGACGACGGCCAGCGCTTCCTACTGGTGATCTTCACCGACATCACCGAGCGGCGCCGAGTCGCCGAGGCGCTCACCTACCGGGCGACGCACGACGAGCTCACGGGTCTGCCCAACCGGGCCGCGATCAAGGACACCCTGACCGAGCTGCTCGCCTGCGCCGCGGCCGACATCGCGGTGCTGTGCTGCGATATCGACAACTTCAAGCGGGTCAACGATGCGCTCGGTCACGATGCCGGCGATGAGCTGCTGGTCGCGCTGGCGCGAGGGCTGCGGGACGGCTTGCCCGAGGGCTGTACCGCTGGTCGCCTGGCTGGCGACGTCTTCGTGGTGATCTGCGCCGACGTCGCCGCCCACGGCGATGTCGGCTCGCTCGTCGCCACGGTCTCGGGGTTGCTGCACACCGCCATCCCGCTGCGCGGCCAGCTGATCCGGGTGTCAGCGGCCATCGGCGTGGCGGTGCCGGATGCATCCATCGGTAGCGCGCAGGATCTGCTGCGCTTGGCCGACGCGGCCATGTTCGAGGCCAAGCGGACCGGCACCGGGCATTTCGCGATGGCCAACGCGGCGCTGATCGCGTCAGCCGATCGGCAGGTAGAGCTGGAGTGCCAGCTTCGCGAGGCGCTCGTGCGTGACGAGCTGCAGTTGCACTACCAGCCGGTGGTCAACCCCGATGGAGCGATCCTCTCCGCGGAGGCGCTGGTCCGCTGGTCGCACCCGGAGCGCGGGATGCTCAGCCCGGATGTATTCCTGCCGGTGGCCGAGCAGGGCGGTCTGATGCGGGAGCTGGACCGGTGGGTGCTGCGCACCGCGCTGCGTGAGGCGCGCGAGTGGGTGGCCTGGGATGGGCGACCTATCGCCGTCGCAGTCAACCTCGCTGATCCCGGCGATGGTGACTTCGTGGCCATCGTCGCTACCGCAATGGCCGAAAGTGGGCTGCCCTGGGGCCGCCTGGTACTGGAACTGGTGGAGACCACGCTGATCGGCCTGCCGAGCGCCACTCGGCGGGCGATGGCCGAGCTGGTCGGGCGTGGGGTGCGCTTCGCGGTGGACGACTTCGGCACCGGTTACTCCTCGCTGGCCCGGCTCAAGGAGTTGCCCGCGCAGATAGTCAAGCTGGACCGCCGGTTCGTCTGCGGGGTGGGTGTCGACCCGTCGGACTTCGCGGTGGCTCGCGCGGTGGTCGAGATGGCTCGCGCGATGGATCGCGTCTGTGTCGCCGAGGGGGTCGAGAACGCGGCCCAGTTCCACCTGCTGCGAGAGCTCGGAGTGGACGCCTACCAAGGCTGGTTGTTCTCCCGCGCGGTCCCCGGTCCCGAGTTCCGCGCGCTGCTCGAGCGCGGCCCGCTACTGCGCTGACCCCCTGTGGACAACCCGTGAGTGGCGATACGGGCTATGACTCGCATCAGCACTCACGGGTCTGTTCACTGGGGGGTATGGACTACACGCAACTGGGCCGCAGCGGCCTTTCGGTGTCCCGTCTGTGCCTGGGGACGATGAACTTCGGTCCGGAGACCTCGGAGGCGGACAGTCACGCGATCATGGATCGGGCCCACGAGCACGGCATCAACTTCTTCGATACCGCCAATGTCTATGGCTGGCGCAAGGGTGAAGGGATCACTGAGCAGATCGTCGGCCGATGGTTCGCCTCGGGTGGTGGACGGCGGGAGCGCACCGTGCTGGCGACCAAGCTCTACGGCTCGATGGGGGACTGGCCCAACGAGACCAGACTCTCCGCGTTGAACATCCGGCGGGCCTGCGAGGGGTCGCTGCGCCGGCTGCAGACCGACTACATCGACCTCTACCAGATGCACCACGTGGACCGGGCCACCCCATGGGAGGAGATCTGGGAGGCCATGTCGGTGCTCCGGTACCAGGGGAAGATCATCTATGTCGGCTCGTCGAACTTCGCCGGCTGGCACCTGGTCGCTGCCCAGGAGGCGGCCCGCCGGCGGCACCTCACCGGGCTGGTCAGCGAGCAGTCCATCTACAACCTGCTCACCCGGTGGGTCGAGCTGGAGGTGCTGCCCGCCGCACGGGACTACGGCATCGGGCTGATCCCGTGGTCGCCGCTGCAGGGTGGCCTGCTCGGCGGGGTGCTGCGCAAGCAACGCGAGGGCAGCGGCTCGCGAAGCACCACGGGGCGCTCGGAGGAACTCAAGGCGAACCGGGAGCGCATTGAACTCTACGAGAAGCTGTGCGCTGACCTCGGCGAGGACCCAGCCAACGTCGGGCTGGCCTGGCTGCTGCACCAGCGCGGGGTGACCGCGCCGATCGTCGGCCCGCGGACCGCCGCGCAGCTGGACAGTTCGCTGGGAGCCGTTGCGATCACCCTGGACGCCGATGTGCTGGCCCGGCTTGACGAGTTGTTCCCCGCCCCGGCGCCGCACGGCGCCAAGCCCGCCCCGGAGGCCTATGCGTGGTAGCGGCCCAGGTCAGTAGGCCTAGGTCAGTAGGCGAGGTTGTCCGGCTCGCCGGCATCGTCGCGGGCCAAGAACGTGGCCAACCGCTCGACGGCGTCCTCGAACTCGGGGTGCTCATCGACGAACGTGCGCATCCGGGCGGCCAGCCACTCGACGCTGAGCTGCTCGTCGCCACGTCGTTCTTCGAGCTCCTCGATGCCGCGGTCGGTGAAGTACACGTGCGTCAGACGTCGAGGGCCGCGTTGAGGAGCTCCTGCTGCTCCACGTCGTGGACCTTGGCCGACCCCGCGGAGGGGGCCGCCATGGCACGTCGGGAGATCCGCCGCAGTGCGCCCAGCCGCTGCGGCATCAGCTCCGGCAGGCTCAGCCCATAACACGGCCAGGCACCCTGGTTGGAGGGTTCCTCCTGCACCCAGCACACGTCGGTGGCCTTCGGGTAGCGGTCCAGCGCCGCGGCGAGCCGGCGCTCGGGCACCGGGTAGAGCTGCTCGATGCGCACGATCGCCGTGTTGCCGACGCCACGCTGCTGGCGTGCGGCGTTCAGCTCGTAGCTGATCTTGCCGCTGCACAGCAGCACCCGGCGCACCGTCGACGGGTCGGTGATCATCGGGTCGTCGAGCACCGAGGTGAACCGCCCTGAGGTGAAGTCCTCCACCGGGCTCACCGCCGCTTTGAGGCGCAGCATCGACTTCGGGGTGAACACCACCAGCGGCCGGTGCACCCCGTCCAGGGCATGCCGGCGCAGCAGGTGGAAGTAGTTCGCTGGGGTGGAGGGCTGCGCCACGGTCATGGAGCCCTCGGCGCACAGCTGCAGGAACCGCTCGATGCGCCCAGACGTGTGGTCCGGGCCCTGCCCCTCGTGGCCGTGCGGCAGCAGCAACACGACGTCGCAACGCTGGCCCCACTTGGCCTCACCGGAGGAGATGAACTCATCGATCACCGACTGCGCGCCGTTGACGAAGTCACCGAACTGCGCTTCCCAGAGCACCAGAGCGTCCGGGTTCGCCACGGAGTAGCCGTACTCGAAGCCCAACGCGGCGAACTCCGACAGTGCCGAGTCGTGGGCCAGGAACTTCGCCTGGTCCGGCGAGAGGTTCATCAGTGGCGTGTACTCGTCCCCGGTCCTGCGGTCGATCAGCACCGAGTGTCGTTGCACGAAGGTGCCGCGCCGGCTGTCCTGACCGGACAGCCGCACCGTGCGGCCGTCCAGGCACACCGAGCCGAGCGCCAGCAGCTCGGCGAAGGCCCAGTCGATGCCCCCCTCGCGGGCCATTTTCGCTCGTTTCTCCAGTACGGGCCTGACTCTGGGGTGCGGAGTGAAACCCTCGGGCAGATTGACGTGCGCGTCGGCGATCAGCTCGATGACGCCGCGATCCACTCCGGTGGCCAGTCCGGTGGGGACGATCTGCTCGGCCTCCACCGACTCGCTCGGCGCCGCGGCGCGCTTCTCCAGCTCACGCACCTCGTTGAAGACGTGTTCAAGCTGTTGCGCATAGTCCTTCAGCGCCCGCTCAGCCTCTGCCATGGAGATGTCGCCGCGACCGATGAGCGCCTCGGTGTAGCTTTTGCGGACCGACCGCTTGCTGTCGATGATGTCGTACATCTTCGGCTGTGTCATCGACGGGTCGTCGCCCTCGTTGTGACCGCGGCGGCGGTAGCAGATCATGTCGATCACGACGTCCTTGCGGAACTCCTGCCGGTAGTCCACCGCCAGCTTGGCGGCCCAGACGCAGGACTCCGGGTCATCGCCGTTGACGTGGAACACCGGCGCGCCGATCGTCTTCGCAACGTCGGTGCAGTACTCACTGGACCGCGCATACTGTGGCGCCGTGGTGAACCCGACCTGGTTGTTCACGATCACATGCACGGTGCCACCGGTGCGGTACCCGCGCAGCTGTGACAGGTTGAGCGTTTCGGCCACCACGCCCTGCCCGGCGAAGGCGGCGTCCCCGTGCAGCGCCAGCGGCAGCACGGTGAAGCCGTCCGGGCCCTTGTCCAGGATGTCCTGCTTGGCCCGCACGATGCCCTCCAGCACCGGGTTCACGGCCTCCAGATGCGACGGGTTCGAGATCAGCGACACCTTCGTCTCACCGTCGCCGAACATCCGGTAGTGCTTGCCCTCGGCCCCCAGGTGGTACTTGACATCACCGGAGCCGTGTGCTTGCCCAGGGTCTAGGTTGCCCTCGAACTCGCGGAAGATCTGCGAGTACGGCTTGCCCACCAGGTTGGCCAGCACGTTGAGCCGGCCGCGGTGGGGCATGGCGAGTACCACCTCGTCCAGCTTGTACTCACAGGCCTTGTCCAGCACGGCGTCCAGCAGCGGGATCACGGTCTCGGCGCCCTCCAGCGAGAAGCGCTTCTGGCCGACGTACTTGGTCTGGAGGAAGGTCTCGAACGACTCGGCGGCGTTGAGCTTGGACAGGATGTACTTCTGCTCGGCGCGAGTGGGTTTGTCGTGCACCCGCTCCATGCGCTCCTGCAGCCACCGCCGCTCGTCGGGCGCGGCGATGTGCATGTACTCCACGCCGACGTTGCGGCAGTAGGCGTCGCGCAGCACGCCCAGGACGTCGCGCAGCAGCATGTGAGACCGCCCGGCGAACCCGCCGACGGCGAACTCCCGCTCCAGGTCCCACAGGGTGAGGCCGTGGCGCAGCACGTCAAGATCAGGGTGCTTGCGCTGTCGGTAGTTGAGCGGGTCGGTATCGGCCATCAGGTGCCCACGGGTGCGGTAGGCGTCGATGATCTCCAGCACCCGGGCGGTCTTGTCGACCGCGCCTTCGGGGATGTCCTGCACCCAGCGCACCGGCTCGTAGGGGATCCGCAGCGAGGCGAAGAGGTCGTCGTAGAAGCCGTCCTCGCCGAGCACCAGTTCGTGCACCCGGCGCAGGAACTCGCCGGACTCGGCGCCCTGGATGATGCGATGGTCGTAGGTGGAACTCAGTGTAATGATCTTGCTGATGGCCATCTCGGCGAGTGCCCGGTCGCTGGCGCCCTGGAAGGCCGCCGGGTACTCCATCGCGCCGACGCCGATGATGGCGCCCTGCCCGGACATCAGCCGGGGTACCGAGTGGTTGGTGCCGATGGTGCCCGGGTTGGTCAGCGAGATCGTGCTGGCCGCGACGTCCTCGGCGGTGAGTCTACCCTCCCGGGCCTTCCTGATGATGTCTTCATAGGCCTGCCAGAACTGGGCGAAGGTCATCACCTCGCAGGCCTTGATCGAGGCGACGAGGAGGCTGCGGCCCTTGTCGGCCTTGAGGTCGATCGCCAGACCCAGGTTGACGTGCTCGGGCTCCACGACAGCGGGCTTGCCCTGGCCGTCGGTGGTGTAGTGCCGGTTCATCTGCGGATGCTCGGCCAGCGCACGCACCACCGCGTACCCGATGAGATGGGTGAAGCTGACCTTGCCGCTGCGGGTCCGCTTGAGATGGTTGTTGATCACTATGCGGTTGTCGACGAGCAGCTTCGCCGGTACCGCACGCACGCTGGTGGCCGTCGGCAGCTCCAGCGAGGTCTCCATGTTCGCCACCACGCGGGCCGCCGCGCCCCGTAACGGGGTGGCGGTGTCCTGTTCTGGGTCGTGTCGCGCCCGCGCGCGTGCGACGGCCGGCCCCCGGGCTCTGTTCGCCGGCGGCTGAATCGGGGGCGCCTGAATCGGGGGCGCCTGCATCGGGGGCGCCTGCGCGCTGGTGCGTGGCGTCTGGCCGTTGTCGCCGCGCGGTGCGGGCAGGTAGTCGGCGAAGAAGTCGTGCCAGGAGGGATCCACCGTCGAGGGGTTGACCAGGAACTGCTCGTACATCTCCTCGACGAGCCACTCATTGGGGCCGAACTGCACGGGGCGGTCGGTGCGGGACACTGCGGGAGCTCGCCTCTATCCGTTCTATGCGTCTGTGCGCCGTCTGCTCATCGTCTCTGACGCCACTTCCAGGCTAGCCCCCGCCGCGAGGCAGGAGACGTCCGGCGACCCGCGGCGTGTCGACCGAGGGCGAGCCGTCGGCGGCAAGGCACCTCACGCGGCGATGGTCCCCGTCGGGTGAGCCCGCGCTCCACAGCCGGGTGTAGTGCCCGCCGCTCGCGAGCAGCTCGCGGTGGCGGCCCTGCTCGACGACCCGCCCGTGGCTGAGCACGATGATCCGGTCGGCTCTGGCCGCGGTGGCTAGCCGGTGTGCGATGACCACGGTGGTGCGGCGCGCGGCGAGCCGGTCGGTGGCGGTCAGTACCACCGACTCGGTGGCCGGGTCCAGGGCGGCGGTGGCCTCGTCGAGGAGCAGCAGGTCGGGGTCGACCAGCTCGGCGCGAGCCAGCGCGATCAGTTGTCGCTGCCCGGCCGACAGGCCTTGCCCGCGCTCGCCGACCGGATGGCGGAACCCGTGCGGCAGCGTGGCGATGGCTCCCAGCGCGCCGACCCGCCGGGCCGCCGCTTCCACCTCGGCGGGGGATGCCCGTGGGGCGCCGTAGCTGATGTTGCTCGCGATGTCGCCGCGGAACAGGTGGGGTTCCTGGGGCACCACGCCCAGCCGGTGATGAAACGCCGTCGGGTCGAAACGGCGCAGGTCCACCCCATCGATGAGCACCGTCCCGGCAGTCGGGTCGTAGAGTCTGGCCAGCAGCTTGACCACGGTGGACTTACCGGCTCCGGTGGTCCCCACCAGGGCGACGGTCTCACCGGGCGCGATGCGCAGGGACATCCCGGTGAGCGCGGGTCGCGCCGCGCCGGGGTAGCTGAACGTGACGTCGCGCAGCTCCACCTCACCGCGCAGCCGGGCCGGCACCGGGACGGCGTCGGCGCTGGGGGGTGGCACTGAGGTCGGTGTGTCCAGCAGCTCCTGGATGCGCCGCAGCCCGACCGCGGCCTGCTGGTAGCCGTCGAAGACCTGGGACAGTTGCTGCACGGGCGCGAAGAACAGGCCCAGGTAGAGCAGGAAGGCGGTGAGCACCCCGGCGCTGACGGTGCCCTCGGCGACTCGGGAGGCTCCCAGGCCCAGCACGGCGGCCTGCGCGAGGTCGGACAGCAGGGCGACGAAGGGGAAGTAGGTGGCGATGTAGCGCTGGGCGCGCAGCCGGGCGCGCCGGTAGGCGTCGCTGCGGGTGGCGAAGTCCCGGGCTGAGTAGCGCTCGCGGGTGAACGCCTGCGCCACCCGCGCACCGGAGGCGTTCTCCTGGAGGTCGGCGTTGACCTCGCTGACCCGCTCCCGGGCCTCGGCGTAGGCCACCGACGCCAGCCGCTGGAACACCACGGTGGCCGCAGTCAGCACCGGCAGGCCGAGCATCGCCACCACAGCGAGGCCGGCGTCGGTGAGCAGCAGCGCGATGGCCACCCCCACCACGGTGAGGACGCTGACCAGTGCGGTGGACAGCCCGGTCTGCAGGAACGTGGACAGCGCATCCACGTCGGTGGTCATCCGCGTCATGATCCGGCCGGCCATCTCGCGCTCGAAATAGTCCAGCCCGAGCCGCTGCAGGTGGGCGAAGCTCCGCACCCGCAGCAGGTACAGCAGCGTTTCCCCGGCTCGGGCGGCGACCGTCGTCTGGGCGGCGATGACGAGCCAGTCGGCGGCGAGGACCCCGAGCCCGACGGCGACCGCGAGGGCGAGCAGGTTCGGGGCGCGGCGGGTGACGGCGTCGACGGCGAGGCCGCCCAGTGCCGGGAACGCCACGGTAGCCAGCGCGTCGAGCCCGACCAGGACGGCGGTGAGGGACAGCCACCCCAGCATCGGTCGCAGCAGCCGGGTGAGCCGGAAGTCCGGGTCGGGGGCGCTCGGGTCCGTCCCCGTGACGTTGGGCAGGGCGGTCGCCGGCGGCAGCGCGGCCACCGCCGCGAGCAGTTCCGGGGTCGGCCCGACGCTGCCTACCATGCCGGCCGTCAGTCCGCCCCGCACCGCGCCCGCCGCGTTGCGGTCGGCCCGGTCGGCTCGCGAAGCGCCGCGGGAGCCCTCCGGTGTGTCAGCCGGGGCGCTCTCGGGCCAGAGCTGCGCGGTGATGCCCTCCGGTCCGGGAGGCGGCGCGTCTGCCATGCCGGCGGTGAGGTTCTCGATCATCTCCCCGGGGCCCGCCAGCAGGGCGCGGAACAGCGCGCATCGGGCGCTCAACTCGGTCCGGGTCCCGACGTCGATCACCCGCCCGCCGTCGAGCACCGCGATCCGGTCGGCCAGCGCCAACGAGGAACGGCGGTGCGCGATGAGCAGGGTGGTGCGCGCCGCGGTGACCCTTCGCAGAGTGGTGTGGATGGCCGCCTCGGTGGCGGCGTCGACCGCGGAGGTGGCGTCGTCGAGCACCAGCACCCTCGGGTCCCACAGCAGCGCTCTGGCCAGCGCGACTCGCTGACGTTGCCCGCCGGAGAGGGTGAGTCCCCGCTCGCCGACCACGGTGTCGTAGCCTCGTGGCAGCGCGGAGATGAACTCGTGCGCCGCCGCCGCCCTCGCCGCGCGGCGCACCTGGTCATCGGTGGCGTCCGGGCATCCGTAGGCGATGTTGGCCCGCACCGTGTCGGAGAACAGGAACGCCTCCTCGAACACCATCCCGATGGCCCGGCGCAGCGACGCCAGCCGCAGCCGCCGAACGTCGATGGTGCGGCCGGGCGGCCCGAGGCGAACCGCGCCCCGCTGGGTGTCGTAGAAGCGGGCCAGCAGTAGCGAGACGGTGGACTTGCCCGAACCGGGCGTGCCCACCAGAGCCAGCGTCTCGCCCGGTTCGATGAGCAGGGACATCCCTTCGAGCACCGGCTCGCCGCGGGTGTAGCCGAAACCCACCTCGTCCAGATGCACCGCCAGCGGCCCGTCCGTCACCTCGATCGCGTCCGGCGCGTCGGCCACCCCGGGCTGGGAGTCGACCAGCTCGTAGACTCGCTCCACCCCGGCGCGGGCCAGCTGCGCCAGGACCACCAGGTTGGCGACCAACCGGGCCGGGCCGACGAGCATCGCCAGGTACGCGGCGAATGCCACGAACGTCCCTAGACTGATCATCCCGCGCAGCGCCAGCATGCCGCCCAGCGCGAACACCGCCACCTGCCCCAGCGACGGGAACGCGGTCAGCGTCGGGGTGAAGCGCGCGTTCAGCCGTGCCGAGCGCATCCGTTCGGCGAACAGCCGCCGGGCCAGGTCCTCCAGCCGAGCCACGGCGCGGGCCTCCTGACCGAACCCCTTCACCACCCGTATCCCGGTCACGGTCTCCTCGACGTGCTCGGCGATCTCGGCCGCGCGCTGCTGAGCCGACCAGGTCGCCGGAAACAACGTGCGCCGCGTCCGGGTAGTGACCAGCCCGGCGGCCGGCACCGCGACCAGCGCGACCAGGGTGAGCAACGGGGACAGCCACAGCATCGCGACCAGCGTGACAGCCAGCAGCACCACCACCCCCGCCGTCAGCGGCACCATCGACAGCAGACCCTGCACCAGCTGCAGGTCGGAGATGGCCCGCGAGGCGACCTGCCCGATGCGCAGGCTGTCCTGCTTGGCGCCGTCGAGCCTCTGCACCGCCCGGAACACGGCATTGCGCAAGTCATGCTGCACGTCCAGAGACAGCCGCCCCCCGAGGTAGCGGCGCACGAACGCGGACCCGAACTGCAGCAGCGCCACCCCGACCAGCGCGGCGACCAGCCAGCCCAACCGCCCGGTGGTACCCGCGACGGCATCGTCCACCGCCAGCCGGGTGAGCAGCGGAGCAACAGCCTCCATGCCCACCCCGATACCGGAGGCGAGCAGAGCCGCCACCGCGATGCGGGGATGACGCCAGCAGGCCGCCAGAAGCCGACGGACCCAGCCGATCCGGTTGGCGGTGATCTGCTCGGGCACAGTCGTCAGGTTATGCGACCACCCTGACAATGACCGGGCCGTTGAGATCTGGTGCGGTTGAGCGGGACAGCCGCTTCACGCCCGCGCCGGCGGCCACCCCCGGTGGCGGCGCCCGGCGGATCAGGCGCGGTGGATCGATGCCTTGCCGGCTTCGCGCCGCGGGGAGGCCTTGCTCGCCCCGGCCTGTTCGGCGGCTGGAGCGTCGGGCTGGCGCGGGACCACCACCACCCGGCGCGGCCGGCAGAAGGGGTTGGAGTTCCTGGCCGATCGTTCGACCGACCCTGTGCTGTCACCGATGAGGTGGCGGTGCGCGGTCACCCACATCTCGCAGGGCCAGCGGCGATGGCGCAGCCAGCCGGAGCAGACGGGGCAGCGACCCGTGGCGTCGGGCTGGTGCTGGACGAGCAGCTCCCGCCATCCGCCGGCGATGGTCTGGATGTGCCTGCGCGCGAGCGGTGCCGACAGCGTCGCACTCGCCCGCGCGACTATCTCCTCAACCGCCGCCAGTCGGTCCAGCACCGCACGCCGCACTCGACGATCCACTTGCCTAACCTCCTCGCCGCCCCCCGAGGGCGCACCTGACAGGTTCAACGACGCCGTTGAAACGCCGTCACGCCGCAGTGCACTGTCTACCGGACTTCGCTCGCGGACTTAACCCCCCCTCACCCTGGCGCCGTGATGGTCCGCTGGAGAGGGGCCGCAAGTGCACCCGGATTGCCTAGTGCCCGCCAGGAGGCCGGCCGCCGTCGGCGGACCATCCCCCGTGCGCGGCCGTGGCCGCTGAGGCCATGATGGTCGAGTTCCCACCGCGCTGAGATCGAAGCCGAGGAGGGTGCCGTGCGCGTCGAGGTCAACCCCAACATCTGCGAGGGCCACGGTCAGTGCAACGTCGTTGCGCCCGAGGTCTACGACCTGGACGAGGGCGGGTACTGCCTGATCCACGACCCGGAGGTCTCGCCCGAGCTGGAGTCCCAAGCCGAGGCGGGCGCCCTCGCGTGCCCGGTGCAGGCCATCACGGTCACCCGCTGAGCGGGCTTTCCCGGGTGGCGGCTCGCCCGCATGTCCTGGCCTCGGTGGCGATGTCCATCGACGGCTACATCGACGACGTGCGCGAGGGCCGGCTGATGGTGTCCAACGAGGAGGACCTCGATCGCGTCGACGAGGCGCGGGCCGGTGTCGACGCCATCCTGGTGGGAGCGAACACGATCCGCCGCGACAACCCCCGGCTGCTCGTCCGCTCCGTCGCGCGCCAGGAGGAGCGGATCCGGCGTGGCCTGGCTCCGCATCCCATGAAGGTCACCCTGACCGGTCGCGGCGACCTGGACGTCACAGCACTTTTCTTCTCCGCCGGCGACAGCGAGAAACTCGTCTATACCCGTGATCGGGCGGCGGTCGCGGTTCGCCGGACGTTCGCGGATGTCGCGACCGTGGTGGCGGCCGGAGAGCCCATCGACCTGGGTGTCGTGCTGGACGACCTCGGCGCGCGCAGGGTCGAGCGCCTGATGGTGGAGGGCGGCGGCGGCATCCATACCCAGTTCCTCAGCGCGGGGCTGGTGGACGAGATCCACCTGGTGATCGCGCCGTTCTTCGTCGGTGACTGTGATGCTCCCCGGTTCGTGCACCCTGGCCGGTTCCCCCAGAGCCCTGAGCACCCGATGACACTCATGGAGACCCGGCGGCTCGGGAACGTCGTCCTCCTCCGCTACCTCGTCTCCCGCGCTGGGGGCGCCCGCTGAGGGAACCCACGATCGAACGTAGCCAGCTAGCCTGGCTGCGATGGCTACCATCGCGTTCCACACCGAGCTCGTGGTCCCTGTCGCCGGTGGTCCGTTGACCGTCGCCGTCGCCGGCCCCGGCGAGCCTGGCGCCGCCCCCCTGGTCCTGGGCGTCCACGGCATCACCGGGTCTCATCGCTCGCTGGCGGTGCCGGCCCGCCATCTGGCGGCCCGTGACATCACCTTCCTGGCGCCCGACCTGCGCGGCCGCGGCGCCAGTGCGGGGCTGCCGGGGCCTTACGGCCTCGACGCCCACGTGGCCGACCTGATGGCCGTCCTCGGCTACTGGGGCGCCGAGCGGGCCGTCCTCACCGGCCACTCGATGGGGGCCTACATCGTCGCTCGGCTGGCTGCCGCCCACCCGGGCCGCTCCGCCGGGGTGGTGCTGGTCGATGGCGGACTGCCGCTGCCGGTCGCTCCCGGCACCGACACCGGCGCCGCCCTCGAGGCCGTCCTCGGCCCGGCCCTGGCCAGGCTCCGGATGGAGTTCGCCTCCCCGGCGGACTACCGCGACTTCTGGCGTCGCCATCCCGCCTTCGCCGACCGCTGGAGCCCCGACGTGGAGAGCTACGTGGACTACGACCTGGACGGTCCGCTCGGCGCCCTGCGCTCCAAGGTGGTCGAGTCGGCCGTGCGGGCCGACGGGCGTGACCTGCTCGACAGTGCCGCCGCCGGGAAGGCGGTGGCCGCCGTCCCGGCGCCGGTGGTCCTCCTCCGGGCGCCCCGAGGCCTCGCCGACGAACCATGCCCTCTGCTGTCCGAGGCCATGGTCGACGAGGCCAGGCGCGCTGTGCCGGGGATGCGTGACGTGCTCGTTGCGGACACCAACCACTATTTGATCGTGCTCGGTACCCGGGAGGCGGCCGCCGTGGCCGCAGAGATCGCCCGGGTGACGGCATCGGTCGGCCCCCACGCCGTCGACTCAGCGCCGTCGACATCACTGTCAGGGAACGTGAACGGTGCACCGGATGCCGGGCGCGGACTTGCCCCTACTACCGATGGTAACCGACGGCAGGAGAGTGGCTGGCGATGAAGGTGTTCACCGGGGCCGAGGAGCTGCGAGCTGCGGCCGGCGAGCAGCTGGGCGCGAGCAACCGGATGACGATCGAGCAGCAGCGCGTCAACGCCTTCGCGGAGGCCACTGAGGACCACCAGTGGATCCACCTCGACCCGCAGCGTGCCGCGGCCGGCCCCTTCGGCGCCACCATCGCGCATGGGTTCCTCACCCTGTCGCTGTTGCCGCATCTGCTCGATCAGATCTACCGGGTCGAGAGCGCCACAATGGTGATCAACTATGGGCTGAACAAGGTACGTTTCCCCGCTCCCGTGCGGGTGGGATCCACGGTCTGGGCCGAGGTCGCGCTCGCCGAGGCCACCGAGGTGACCGGCGGTCTGCAGCTCGTGTTGCACACCACGCTGCAGATCGAGGGCAGCGCGAAGCCCGGTTGCGTGGCCGACTATGTCGCCCGGGTCTACTTCTGACGCGCACGGACGAGGTCGTCGGGCCGCAGCCGGAACACCTCCAAGCGGGTGCGGTGATACTTGTCGGTCTCGCCGACCCACTCCATCCCGATCCGCCGGGCGGTGGCCGCCGCGCGCACGTTGTCGGGGGCGACCAGGGCGAACAACTCGACCAGCGAACGCTGGAAGGCCCAGTGCGCCAGCGCCCTGGCGGCCTCGGTGATGTAACCCCGGCCCCAGTACTCCGGCGCAAGCTGGTAACCGATCTCGACGTCCGCCTCGGGCACCGGCATCGGCAGCAGGCTGACTCCCCCGACCAGCGTGTCTCCGTCCAGCAGGACGAGAGCCCACCGACCGGTTCCCGGCGCCATCTCCCTCTGCTCGTCGGCCCAGCCCCGCAGCACCACGTGCATGCCAGCCGCGTCGGGGATGCGGTCGAGCTCGTGCAGCCAGCGGATGACGCCGTCGTGTCCATAGATCTTCAGTGCTGCCTCGGCGTCAGCGACCGACCAGTCCCGCACCAGGAGCCGGTCGGTACGCAGCAGCTCCGCCATGGACTGAACCTACTCCGGCTCGACGCCCCCTGGGTGGTGTGCCGCTGAGGTGGGCTGCGGTGCGGGCTTGACGTTCGCGTTGATCCGGAACACGTTGTCCGGGTCATAGCGCGCCTTGATCCGGGCCAGTCGCTGGTACTTCGCCGGACCGTAGGCGACGTGCACGAGGCTCTCGTCGTAGTCGGCCATGACGTTGACGTAGCCGTCGGACTCACTGGCATGCGGGAGCAGTGCCTGCCACACCGACTGGGCCCACGCCCGGTCGGTCGCCAGCGACTCGGCGTCCGGTGCTATGGCCGTCATGTTGACCACGAACCGGGTCGCTCGGCTGCCGCCGAAGGCGGTCTCCTGCTCAGCGACGTCGGCGAACGCCCCGCCCAGCGAGAAGATCGGGATGAAGGACATCGATGAGCTCTTGCCCGGTATGCGCTCGGTGAGAACGACGATGACCTCGTCGCTGAGTTCCTGGAGATAAAGGCCCTTCTTGTAGGCGTGGCTGCCCCACGGTGCGGCGCTGTCGAGCATTTTCTGCAGCTCGACGTACGGCAGTGGGGTCACCAGCTCGAACAGCGGCGGCAGTGCCTCCCGGATCGGTGCGATCAGCCGGTGGTGCTCCCGCGCCGAGGAGAGTCCGGTGACCACCAGCGCGTACCCCGGTGTCCCGTGGTGCCGCGCGGGCACGAAGGGTGCCAGCGGCGCGGTCAGGCCGGCGGCCAGGAGTAGTCCGGCGTCGCGGGGCAGCGACGCCGCCACGTTCCTGCCGAGGCGAAGCACCTCGGCACCATGTTCAGCCTCCCAGAAGAACAGCCCGAGGTACACCAGTGGGCCGAGGGCGTGCAACCGGAACTCGAAGCCGGTGACGACGCCGAAGTTGCCGCCGCCGCCCCGAAGGGCCCAGAACAGATCGGGATGCTTGCCGGCGGAGACGCCCAGCGTGCGCCCGTCCGCGGTGACCACCTCAGCGGACAGCAGGTTGTCCACGGTCAACCCGGCCTTATGGACCAGCCAGCCGAAACCGCCGTCCAGGGTCAGGCCGCCCACCCCGGTGTGGCTGATCACCCCCACGGGCACGGCGAGGCCGTGCCGCTGGGTGGCGGCGTCCAGGTCAGCCAGGGTGGCGCCACCACCGCACCAGGACCGGCGGCTGCCGGGATCCACCGATACCCCCCGTAGATCGCTGAGGTCGATCACGAGGTCGCCCTCGGGTACCGCCGCTCCCCAGAACCCGTGCGCCCCGCCCCGCACCGAGATCCGCAGCCCCTGCTCGCGCCCGAAGGCGATCGCCGCCGCGACGTCGGACGGACCGGTGCACCGGGCGATGGCCGCCGGGCGGTGGTCGATGTCACCGTTCCAGACTGAGCGGGCCGCGTCGTAGTCGAGGTCGGAGTGGTCGATCACCCGTCCGGTGAGCTGAGCGCGGAGCGCCTCGGTTCCCAGGAGCTGCGTCATCGCCTGACCTCCGCCACACGTGAAGTGGGGACCACGGCGGTGTCGCGATCAGGACCACTTCGAAGATCATTACATTAGGCTACATCGATCGCCACATCATCATACTAAAGAGTGAATTTTACGGAACGATCCAGCGAGAATTGTTACAATGAGCGATGATTTCCTTTGTATGTGCATGTGTCCTCTGCATGTGCATGGAGGGGTAAGGCCTGGCACGACAGCCGCATCCGGTGATTTTCGAGGTGTTGTCGCTAGTCGTGGCATGCTCGGCTGCCCGCTGGGTGACATCGCCGGCGCAGCCGCAGATCACACCCCAGACACGATCATGTCCTGTCGGCTGCGGATCGAGATCACCTCGTGCGGTGGCCGTACCAGCCCGACGTGGTGGCAGGTCTCGCGGGCATTGTCCCGGTTCACGGCGGTGTCGCGGCCGGCGGTACTGTCGTACTCCGCAGTTCCCTACCCGGCGGTCTCCGACTGATAGAATGCCCCGTATGGGCTACGAGCGCGAGATGGCGTCCCAGTCCGACAGGGCGCAGTCCGCCAGCGCGCAGTCCGCCAGGGTGCAGTCCGACAGGGTGCAGTCCGACAGGGCGCCGGACCCTGGCACGGTGACGCCCGGGGCGATGCGTGGCGGTTTCGGCGGCTGGACCCCCTGGAGCGAGGAAGAACATACTGACACGGACATCAGAGAGTGTACCGACCAGCACTGCATGAACGTTGAGGTGAACTGCGGTTTCCAGGGATTGGATCCGGGCTCGCCGCTGTCTCAGTCCGCAGGCGTGAGCGACGACCTTCGCACCGCCTGGAAAGCGAAGCTTGAGGGGGAGGGCAAGCCAGACTCGGGGACTCGGAGCCTGCGAGACATTGAGGCTTATGCAAAACCCCATTTATGCTAGATGACGGTCTTTGTTTCGAAAGCTGGCGACACGCCGCATCAAATAATAGGCAACGGCTTCTCCGGTTGATAGAAAGGAGGCGACCAAGCCACACCTTTC
>Ga0213882_10000071_pt1 | contig 49545 bp, 44 predicted proteins | sample BarmaccoBMER_R09_FD_160106 | JGI IMG/M metagenome (GOLD analysis project Ga0213882, IMG submission 160106) | Barbacenia macrantha exposed rock microbial communities from rupestrian grasslands, the National Park of Serra do Cipo, Brazil - ER_R09 ...
GATCCTCTTCACTGATTACAGAAGGCCGTTGAAGACCTTCTTGTCCTCGTTTCGAGCCGCTATCGGCCTATACTTCTTCAAGGAGGATTTTGCATAATCCTCACTGTCTAGACCTCTTTGAGATCTCCGCTATTCGGTCTGCCTTGCAGTCTTACCAGGCCATCAGCCGGACGTTCATGCCCCCACCTGCTGAGATGAACGCACCACCGGATCTCGACCGGCTCGCCCAATCGGTCACCTACGCCTTTACTGTCTTTCAGAATGCCCACTGGCCCTTGCTCGGTCAGACGTTGCCGCGTCTGCTCACCACTGCGCAGACGGCCGTTGCGGCCTATCCGGGTGCCGATGATCAGGCACGACGTGCCCGCTCGCTATTGTCACAGGCCTACCAGGTGACCGCCTCTACGCTCTATAAGCTCGATGAATTTGGTCTTGCTTGGTTGGCTGCCGAGCGGGGTTTCGTGCTTGCTGAGGAAACCGGTGACAGCTTGCTGATCAGCGAGGCGGCACGCCGGGTGGCCTCGGGGCTCATGTTCATGAACCACTACGATCAGGCGCTTGAACTCGTGCGGGCCGACATTGACCGTTTGGAGCCGGAGCGCGGCGGCGGCTCACCGGCATACCTGTCGGTCTATGGGATGCTGTTCCTCAGGGGGGCGGAGGTCGCCGGTCATGCCGCCAGGCCCGTGGTAGCTCGTGACCTGCTGGATGAAGGCCATAGTGTCGCCCGTCAGCTTGGGTACGACGGCAACGAGCGCTTTACCGCTTTCGGCCCGACCAATGTCCGCTTGCATCAGGTCGGGGTTCGTCTCGCCCTCGGTGAGGGTGCTGGTGCCGTCAGTGCCGCCCGTCAGGTTACGTCGGATGGTCTCAATCGGTTACCCAAGGAGCGGCGCGCCAGTTACTATCTCAGCGTAGCGCGGGGTCACGGTCTCGCCGGCCACCCTGATGACGCCGTCAGCGCATTGCTCACAGCCGAGAGCCTGTTCCCGGACGAGATACGCTGCCGCCCCATCGCCATCGACCTCATCGATGGTCTCCGGCGTAGTTCCTCAGGTACGCGCTCAGAGCAGTTGGAACAGCTCGCCGCGCGAGCCGGCCTCACGAATCATGACTGAACCGACAGCGCGTGGTGTGCCGTACAGGCCCTGAAGTTCATCGACCTCGCCGAGTCCCATTCAGGTGTGGTCCGGCCAGCGGGGCTCCGGAGGGAGACGTCACCGGCACAGCGGGCGATAGGGCAGGTCCGGTGACACGTACCGCGCCCACTCGGCTGGAGTGAGCGTGTTCACGGTGGTGGCGCAGATCCGCTGGATCGCTTGGTCGACGTCCATTCTCCACAGCCGAACTGTGTGATCAGTGCTGCCGCTGGCCAGGGTGTGCCCATCAGGACTGAACACCACCGCGTTGACGAAGTTGGTGTGTCCGGTCAGTGGTTGGTCCAATAGGGTGGGTCGGGTCGGGTCGGTCACGTTCCACAGTCGCACGGTCTGGTCGCGGCTGCCGGTGGCCAAGGTGTGCCCGTCGTGACTGAACACCACTGTGTTGACCGAGTCGGTGTGTCCGGTCCGGGGCGGCCCCAGCGGAGTTGGGTGGGTCACGTCGGTCACGTTCCACAGTCGCACGGTCTGGTCGCTGCTGCCGGTGGCCAGGGTGTGCCCGTCTGGGCTGAAGACCACCACGTTGACCTCTTTGGTGTGTCCGATCAGGGGTTGGCCCAGCGCGGTCGGGTGGGTCGGGTCGGTCACGTTCCACAGCCGCACCGTCTGGTCGTCACTGCCGCTGGCCAAGGTGCGCCCATCAGGACTGAACACCACCGCATTGACCGACTTGGTGTGACCGGGCAGGAGCTGGCCCAGGGATGTGGGTTGGGTTGGGTCGGTGACGTTCCACAGCCGCACCGTCTGGTCGCCGCTGCCGGTGGCCAGGGTCCGTCCGTCAGGGCTGAACGCCACCGAGAAGACGTTGGCATTGTGCCCGGTCAGGGGTGGGCCGAAGGGTGTGGGTTGGGTCGGGTCGGTGACGTTCCACAGCCGCACCGTCTGGTCGCCGCTGCCGGTGGCCAGGGTGCGGCCGTCAGGGCTGAACACCACCGAGAAGACGTCGTCGGTGTGTGCGGTCATGAGCGTAGAGGGAACGTTCCACAGCCGGACCGTGTCGTCGTTGCTGCCACTGGCCAGGGTGTGCCCGTCAGGGCTGAACGCCACCACGTTGACGTAGTCGGTGTGGCCGGCCAAGGGCTGGCCCAGGAGTGTGGGATAGGCGGGGTCGGCCACGTCCCATAACCGCACTTTGTGATCGTCGCTGCCACTGGCCAAGGTGCGCCCATCATGACTGAACACCACTGTGTTGACGATGTTGGTGTGGTCGGTCAGCGGCTGGCCCAGGGGCGTGGGATGCGCCGGGTCGGTCACAGTCCACAGCCGCACCGTCTGGTCGTCGCTGCCGCTGGCCAGGGTGTGCCCGTCAGGGCTGAACGCCACCGTGTTGACTTTGCCGGCGTGGTCGGCAAGGGGCTGGCCTAGGAGCATGGCATGGGCCGGGTCGGCCACGTTCCACAACCGCACCTTGTTGTCATCGCTGCCGGTGGCCAGGGTTTGCCCGTCGGGACTGAACGCCACCGCGTTGACGTTGCCGGTGTGGTCGGTCAGGGGTGGGCCCAGAGGTGCGGGGTGTGTGGGATTGGTGACGTTCCACAGTCGTACGGTCTGGTCATTGCCGCCGGCGGCCAGGGTGTGCCCGTCAGGGCTGAATACCACCGCGTAGACCGGGCCAGTGCGGCCTGTCAGCGGCGGGCTCAGCGGTGTGGGGTGGGTGGGGTCGGTGACGTTCCACAGTCGTACGGTCTGGTCGTCGCTGCCGGTGGCCAGGGTCCGTCCGTCAGGGCTGAACGCCATCGAGAAGACGTTGGCATTGTGCCCGGTCAGGGGTGGGCCGAAGGGCGTGGGGTGGGTCGGGTCGGTGACGTTCCACAGCCGCACTCTGTGGTCGTCGCCGCCGGTGGCCAGGGTGCGCCTGTCAGGGCTGAACACCACAGCCCTGACAGAGTCGGTGTAGCCGGCCAGCAGGGTGGACAAGGTGGCGTTCGCATCGGTGACCAAGGCCGTGTAGAGGTCCGGAGTCGTCGGTCGCATGTGGTAGGCGGTGAGGTCGAGTTGCGCCGCGAGGGACACGTCAGTGCTGCGCTGCCGGTCCGCTTGGGCGGTGATCTGGTTGAAGATCGCGTTGTCGCGTTCGCTCCGCGCGGTGGCGCGTTGTTGGAAGGCGACGAGTGCGGCCACGAGCGCCGTGACCAGCAGCACCGCCAAGGCGGCGACGCTACCCCGAGCCAGCCGCATGGTGCGGCGGTGCTGGCGGATGTGCTCACCCACCAGCTCGTCCTTGGGAACCTCGCGTACGGCCGCGGCGATGTCGGCCACGCACTCCCGCAACCGGGGGTTGGACTGGGCCACCTGGTCCGCGTCGTGCAGCCAGCGCAGGTCCACCCAGCGGGGTTCCTCGGCGAAGGCGCCGCGCAGCGCTGGTGGCAGGGCCGCGCTCGCCCCGGCATCGTGTGCGGCGTCGTCGGCCCAGGCGAACTCGCCCTCGGTGAGCACCACGAGCAACCGCTGCGGCGGCTTGTTCGCCAGCCACCAGGCGACCTCGCGGTTGACCCACTTCGACTGTGCTGCGGTCGGCGAGGCCAGCAGCACCAGCCACGTCGAGGCGGCTAACGCCTCCTCGATGGACGTCCACAGGCCTGGGTTGGCGGCCAGGTTCGTGGTGTCCCGGAAGACCCGCAGGGCCCGCGGTCGATACCAGGGTTTCGCGAACCGCTCCAACCCGGTCTGCAGCGCCGGTGCGAGGAAACCGTCCAGGGCATGGCTGTAGGAGATGAACGCGTCATATCCCGAAGTCGCACCACGAACACCATCCGGATAGTGAACACGCAGGTCATGACCCGCTTGGTTCATCCACGTGCCCCTCCTGCGACCTCACGTGCGGGTGACCTTACTCCGCTTGCGTGGACTTCGACCGTCAATCGGCGTGGGTATCCGGGCGGCGCTCCAGCTGCGGCGACCTGGTGCTCGCTGTGGTGGTCGGGCTCGTGCGCCACCGGGCACCAGGAGCCGTACGGGGCCACGAGAACGGTGGACAGCGAGCCGGCCTCGGGGTGCCAGCCGGTCCCGCGGAGCCCCTCTCGATGAGCAGCTCGGCGATGGCGCCGGAAGCGTGTGTTTCCAAGCGAACGGCGTCCCACGCGGGCTGCGGCACCAGCTGCTCCGGGGGCTTCTTCCCGGAGGATCCTACCGCTCACTCGCGGGAGTGAAGTGCAGGCCGCCACCCGGGTTGATCGTGGTTTGTGTGCGTTCGGCGACACATTCTGTCGCCGAACGCACACAAACCACGATCTTCGGTGTCTGGGCCGAGTCCGGGTCGAGCCGCTGTTTCCGCAAGTGTGGTCGGCCGGCGACCGGAGTGGCGACACCAGCGGAGGCCAGGCGGCTGACCCGTACACTCGCCCCGGACGGCAGTGCGGGATCGCGGCGAGGGAGCGGGATGGAGGGAGCGAGATGGCCAGGCGGGCGGGCTCCAGCGGCGACGATGCCGACGTGATCGTGGTCGGGGCGGGACCCGCGGGCTCTACGGCGGCGGCCTACCTGGCCCGCACCGGGCTGGACGTGCTGCTGCTGGAGAAGTCCACCTTCCCCCGCGACAAGGTGTGCGGGGACGGGCTGACACCTCGTGGCGTCAAGCAGCTGATCGACCTGGGCATCGACACCAGTACCGAGGCCGGCTGGCTGCACAACCGGGGCCTGCGCGTGGTGGGCGGCGCGGTGACGATCGAGCTGTCGTGGCCCGAGCTGGCCAGCTTCCCGCCCTACGGCGCGGTCCGCCAGCGGCTGGACTTCGACGAGATGCTGGCGCGCCACGCCGAGAAGGCCGGCGCCCGGCTGCACGAGCTCAGCACGGTCACCGAGGCGATCACCGACCAGCGCACCGGGCGGGTCGTCGGCGTCACGGGCCGGCAGGGTCCGGACAGGCAGCCGATGACCTACCGCGCCCCGCTCACGCTGGCCTGCGACGGGGTCAGTGCCCGGCTCGCGCTGAGCCTGGGGATGGACAAGCGCGCGGACCGGCCGATGGGTGTCGCGGTGCGCCGCTACTACACCAGCCCCCGCACCCATGACGACTTCCTGGAGAGCCACCTGGAGCTCTGGGACCACACCATCGCGGCGCGGCCCCGGCTGCTGCCCGGCTACGGCTGGATCTTCGGCATGGGCGATGGGACGTCCAACGTCGGCCTGGGAATCCTGTCGACGTCCACGGCGTACGGCAAGACCGACTACCGGGCGCTGCTGCGGTCCTGGTTGGACGGCACCCCGCGGGAGTGGGGCTTTCGCGAGGGCAACGCCGCGGGCAGGATCGCCGGAGCGGCCCTGCCGATGGGCTTCAACCGCACCCCGCACTATCGCGGCGGGCTGCTGCTGGTCGGGGACGCCGGCGGTATGGTCAACTCGTTCAACGGCGAGGGCATCGCCTACGCGATGCAGTCCGCCCGGCTGGCCGCGGAGTGCACCGTGCAGGCCCTGGCCCGGCCGGCGGGGCCGGCCCGGGAGCACGCGCTGCGTCGCTACCCCGCTACACTGCGTGAGGAGCTGGGGGGCTACTTCCGGTTGGGGAACGCGTTCAGTCGGTTGATCGGCCACCCGGCCGTGATGCGGGCGGCGACCCGCCACGGCCTGTCACGTCCGACCCTGATGCGTTTCCTGCTCAAGCTGCTGGCCAACCTCTATGACAGCCGGGAGGGCGACGCGATGGACCGGGTGATCACAGCGATGACCCGGCTGACCCCCAGCGTGTGATAACCAGGTCTTCACGATCGGGATAACGCCTGATCCGGGCCGGATTTTAGGTTAGCCTCAAGGCAGCGCGTGATCGGCCCGCACGTAGGGTAGACGCGGGGTGCTCACGAGATGCCGAAGGAAGGGACGCGAGTGCTGCAGTCCTATGTTCCCCTGGTGCTGATGCTGCTGCTGGCGGGGGGTTTCGCGGTCTTCTCCGTCGCCGCCGCCCCGTACATCGGGCCTCGCCGGTACAACAGGGCTAAGCTTGACGCCTACGAGTGCGGGATCGAGCCGTCACCGCAGCCGGTCGCGGGGGCCGGGCGGATGCCGGTGGCGTACTACCTCACCGCGATGCTGTTCATCCTGTTCGATATCGAGATGGTGTTCTTGTACCCGTTCGCGGTGGCTGCGGACTCGTTGGGGATCTTCGGCCTGGTGGAGATCGTGCTGTTCATCGTGACGCTCGGCTTCGCCTACGCCTACGTGTGGCGACGCGGCGGGCTGGACTGGAACTGATCATGGGTCTGGAAGAGAAGCTGCCCAGCGGGATCCTGCTGACCAGTGTGGAGAAGCTGGTCAACTGGACCCGGAAGTCGTCGCTGTGGCCCGCCACGTTCGGGTTGGCCTGCTGCGCCATCGAGATGATGACCACCGGGGCGCCCCGTTACGACCTGGCCCGTTTCGGTATGGAGGTGTTCCGGGCCTCGCCCCGCCAGGCTGACCTGATGATCGTGGCGGGCCGGGTGAGCAACAAGATGGCCCCGGTGCTGCGGCAGATCTACGACCAGATGCCCGAGCCGCGCTGGGTGCTCGCGATGGGCGTCTGCGCCTCCAGCGGGGGGATGTTCAACAACTACGCGATCGTGCAGGGGGTGGACCACATCGTCCCGGTGGACATGTACCTGCCGGGGTGCCCGCCACGTCCGGAGATGCTCATCGACGCGATCCTCAAGCTGCACGCCAAGATCATGGATGAGCCGCTGGGGCCCAAGCGGGCCGCGGTGAAGGCCGAACAGCACACGGAGATGGTGCCCTCCTCGGTGCACTACGCGCCCAAGAACTCCGGAGCGCAGCGGCAGTGAGCGACGCGGCGAGCCAGGACACCAGCAAGGATCTCGCGCCCGGGCAGCGCAGCTCGGCCGAGCTGAGCCCATCGGAGCAGGCCGAGCACGAGGCTCGCGGCGGGCTGGTCGCCGGCCGGGCTCGGCAGGGCATGTTCGGCGTTCGCGGCTGGGGGGACACCTCCGGGTACGGCGGGCTGACGCTCCCGGCTTACGCACCGCCCCCGGCGCAGCGGCCCTACGGCGGGTGGTTCGACGAGCTCACCGACGAGCTGCTGGCCGCGATGGCCGAGCGCGGGGTGCCCACCGCGGCGATCCAGCAGGTCACCGTGGACCGCGGGGAGATCACCTACTACGTGCGCCGGGAGCACCTGGTGGCGCTGTGCCGCACTCTGCGGGACGATCCGGCGCTGCGCTTCGAGCTGTGCAGCTCGGTATCCGGCGTGGACTACGGCACCGAGGTCGCGGGGCGGCTGCACGCGGTCTACCACCTCACCTCGATGACCTACCGGCGCCGGATCCGGCTCGAGGTCGTCGTCGACGTCGACGACGCGCACGTGCCCAGTGTGGTCGAGGTCTACCCGACCGCCGACTGGCACGAGCGGGAGGCCTGGGACATGTTCGGCATCGTCTTCGACGGCCACCCCGCGCTGACCCGCATCCTCATGCCGGACGACTGGGACGGCCACCCGCAGCGCAAGGACTATCCGCTCGGGGGGATCCCGGTGGAGTACAAGGGTGCCGAGATCCCGCCGCCGGACCAGCGGAGGGCGTACTCCTGATGACTCAGCGACAGCACGGCGACACCGAGCCCGCCCACACGGTCGCCAGCGGAACGACCGACACGGCCGGCGACGGTGCGGGCCCGGACCCCTATGCAGCCACGGCGCGGGAGACCACCGAGGGCCGGGTGTACACCGTCACCGGTGGTGACTGGGACAGCCTGCTGGAGGACTGGCGCCACGACGAGCGCATCGTCGTCAACATGGGGCCGCAGCACCCCTCCACGCACGGTGTGCTGCGGCTGGTCCTGGAGCTGGAGGGGGAGGTCGTCACCCAGGCCCGATCGGTGATCGGCTACCTGCACACCGGTATCGAGAAGAACTGCGAGTACCGGACCTGGACCCAGGGCGTCACCTTCGTCACCCGGGCGGACTACCTGGCGCCGCTGTTCAACGAGGCGGCCTACTGCCTGGCCACCGAGAAGCTGCTGGGCATCACCGCGCCGCGGCGCGCGCAGGTGATCCGGGTGCTGCTCATGGAGCTCAACCGGGTCGGCTCGCACCTGGTGGCGATCGCCACCGGTGGGATGGAGCTCGGTGCGTTGACCGGGATGACCGCCGGGTTCCGCGAGCGCGAGGAGGTTCTGCACCTGCTGGAGTTCCTCACCGGCATGCGGATGAACCATGCGTTCATCCGGCCCGGCGGCGTCGCGCAGGACCTGCCCGAGGGCTACGACACCAAGGTCCGGGACTTCCTGAAGGTGATGGACTCCCGGCTGGGCGACTACGACAAGCTGCTCACCGGCCAGCCGATCTGGAAGCAGCGGCTGTGCAAGGTGGGCTACCTGCCGCTGGACGGGTGCCTGCAGCTGGGCGTCACCGGGCCGATCCTGCGCGGCGCCGGCCTGGAGTGGGACCTGCGCAAGGTCGAGCCTTACTGCGGCTATGAGGAGTACGAGTTCGAGGTCCCCACCTCCACCGACGCGGACTGCTACGCCCGCTACGTCCTGCGCGTCGCGGAGATCCACCAGTCGCTCAAGATCGCGTCCCAGTGCCTGGACAAGCTCGAGCCCGGCCCGGTGATGGTGGAGGATGCCAAGATCGCCTGGCCGGCCAGGCTGTCCATCGGCTCCGACGGGATGGGCAACTCGCTGGAGTACGTCCGTAAGATCATGGGGCAGTCCATGGAGTCGCTGATCCACCACTTCAAGCTGGTCACCGAGGGTTTCGCGGTGCCACCGGGTCAGGTCTACGCCGCGGTGGAGTCGCCGCGCGGCGAGCTGGGCTACCACCTGGTCTCCGATGGTGGGACCCGGCCGCTGCGGGTGCACGCCCGGGACCCCAGCTTCGTCAACCTGCAGTCCATGCCGGCGATGAGCGAGGGCGGCCTGCTCGCCGACGTCATCGCCGCGGTGGCGTCGATCGACCCGGTGATGGGAGGCGTGGACCGGTGAGCCCGGTTGTGGACGGCGTCTTCGACGACCTGACCAGGCAGCGGGCGCGGGAGATCATCGCGCGCTACCCGCAGTCCCGGTCGGCGTTGCTGCCCCTGCTGCACCTGGTGCAGAGCGTGCAGGGGCACGTCAGCCAGGACGGCATCGCGTTCTGCGCGCAGCTGCTGGGGATCACCACCGCCGAGGTGAGCGCGGTGGTCAGCTTCTATACCATGTACAAGCGCGCACCCGGTGGTGAACACCTGGTCAGCGTGTGCACCAACACGTTGTGCGCGGTGCTGGGCGGTGACGAGATCTACGCCAGGCTGTGCAAGCGGCTCGGGGTCGGCCACGAGGAGACCGCAGGCCGGCCGGGCTCGAAGGGCTCGGTCACCCTCGAGCACGCCGAATGCCTGGCCGCCTGCGACCTGGCCCCGGTGCTGCAGGTGAACTACGAGTTCTACGACAACCAGACCCCGGAGTCGGCCGTGGCGTTGGTGGACGAGCTGCGCCGAGGGGACCGGCCGGCGCCGACCCGCGGCGCGCCGCTGACCGACTGGCGCGGCGCCGAGCTTCAGCTGGCCGGTTTCTTCGGTGAGCCCCAGCAGCTGCGCGACGCGGTGGACGCGCCGTCTGCGGCGCCCGAGACGCTGGCCGGCAACCGGCTCGCCGAGGAGAAGGGCTGGCAGGCGCCGGCGATGCCGGACAAGCCCCCGCCGCTACCGACCGCTCCGGAAAAAGTGAAGAAGTGACCAGCACAGCAGGAGGAACGGTGACCGAGCGGACGCTCACGCCGGTGTTGACCCGGCGGTGGTGCTCGCCCAGGTCGTGGACTCTCGACACCTACACCCAGCTGGAGGGCTACACCGCGCTGCGCACCGCGCTGGCCGCGCACCCCGACCAGCTGATCCAGCTGATCAAGGACTCGGGCCTGCGGGGGCGCGGCGGCGCCGGCTTCCCCACCGGCCTGAAGTGGAGCTTCATCCCGCAGGCCACACCGGGTGAGCAGGCCGGCGGGCCGGCGGCCAAGCCCAAGTACCTGGTGATCAACGCGGACGAGGGCGAGCCGGGCACCTGCAAGGACGTGCCGCTGATGATGGCCGACCCGCACTCGCTGATCGAAGGCTGCGTCATCACCAGCTACGCGATCCGCGCCCACGAGTGTTATATCTACGTCCGCGGCGAGATGCTGCACTGCCACCGCAGGCTGGCGCAGGCGGTGAACGAGGCCTACCAGGCGGGTTACCTGGGCAAGGACATCCTCGGCTCCGGGTTCGACCTGGACATCGTGCTTCACGCCGGCGCCGGCGCCTACATCTGCGGGGAGGAGACCGCGCTGCTCAACTCGCTGGAAGGCCGTCGTGGTGAGCCCCGGCTCAAGCCACCGTTCCCGGCCACCTCCGGGCTCTACGCCGCACCCACCGTGGTGAACAACGTCGAGACCATCTGCAGCGTGCCCTTCGTCGTCAACGGCGGGTCGGACTGGTTCCGCGCGATGGGCACCGAGAAGTCGCCCGGCCCGAAGATCTACTCCATCTCCGGGCACGTGCGACGGCCGGGGCAGTACGAGGCCCCGCTGGGCGTCACGCTGCGCGAGCTGCTGGACATGGCCGGCGGGATGAAGGGCGGCCCGCTGAAGTTCTGGACGCCGGGCGGGTCCTCCACCCCGCTGCTGACCGCCGAGCACCTGGACGTACCGCTGGACTTCGAGGGCGCCGCGGCGGCCGGCTCCATGCTGGGCACCACCGCGATCATGGTCTTCAACACGAGTGTGAGCGTGCCGTGGGCGGTGATGAAGTGGACCGAGTTCTACAAGCACGAGTCCTGCGGTAAGTGCACCCCGTGCCGGGAGGGCACCTACTGGCTGACCCAGATCCTGCAGCGGATGGTGCGCCGCGAGGGCACCCCGGCCGATGTGGAGACGATGCTGGACGTCTGCGACAACATCATGGGCCGGTCGTTCTGCGCGCTCGGGGACGGCGCCGCCAGCCCCATCATCAGCGGTATCCAGTACTTCCGGCAGGAGTTCCTGGATCTGTGCGTCCAGCAGGCCACCCAGCTCACGTCAGCGGGGTCGCGCAGATGACGACGGCAGCGCAGGCCGCCAAGCCTTCAGGCGGTGGCCCGGACTCCCCAGCCGTCCCGGAAGGGCACGTCCGGCTGAGGATCGACGGCCACGAGGTCGACGCGCCCAAGGGCGAGCTGGTGATCCGAACCTGCGAGCGGCTGGGCATCATCGTGCCGCGGTTCTGCGACCACCCGCTGCTCGACCCGGCCGGCGCCTGCCGGCAGTGCCTGGTCGAGGTGGAGATGGGCGGGCGCCCGATGCCCAAGCCGCAGGCCAGCTGCACCCTGACGGTGGCCGAGGGCATGGTCGTGAAGACCCAGCACACCTCGGCGGTGGCCGACAAGGCCCAGCAGGGCGTCATGGAGCTCCTGCTGATCAACCACCCGCTGGACTGCCCGATCTGTGACAAGGGCGGCGAGTGCCCGCTGCAGAACCAGGCGCTGTCCAACGGTCGGGTGGACTCCCGGTTCGTCGACACCAAACGCACCTTCGCCAAACCGATCCCGATCTCCACCCAGATCCTGCTGGACCGCGAGCGTTGCGTGCTCTGCCAGCGCTGCACCCGTTTCTCCGAGCAGATCGCCGGGGACGTGTTCATCGAGATGCTCGAGCGCGGCCCCGAGCAGCAGGTCGGGGTAGCCCTGGACAAGCCCTTCCAGTCCTACTTCTCCGGCAATACCATCCAGATCTGCCCGGTCGGTGCGCTGACCAGCGCCGCCTACCGGTTCCGTTCCCGGCCCTTCGACCTCGTCTCCACCCGAGGGGTGTGTGAGCACTGCGCGAGTGGCTGCGCGCTGCGCACCGACTGGCGGCGCGGGATCGTGCTGCGCCGGTTGGCCGGTCTCGACCCGCAGGTCAACGAGGAGTGGAACTGTGACAAGGGCCGCTTCGCCTTCGCCTATGCCGGCGCCGAGGACCGGATCGTCCGGCCGCTGCTCCGGGAGCCCTCCGGGGAGCTGAGGCCGGCGTCATGGACCGAGGCGCTGCAGGCGGCGGCCACGGGGCTGCTGGCGGCCAGGGACTCCGGCGTCGGGGTGCTCACCGGCGGCCGGCTGACCGTCGAGGACGCCTACGCCTACGCGAAGTTCGCCCGGGTCGCGCTGGCCACCAACGACATCGACTTCCGCGCCCGGCCGCACTCGGCCGAGGAGCTGGACTTCCTCGCCGCGCACGTGGTCGGCGTCGCCCCGGACACCGGTGGGGCGACCTACGACGACCTGTCCGCCGCCCCGGCGGTGGTGTGCGTGGCCTTCGAGCCCGAGGAGGAGTCGCCGATCGTGTACCTGCGGCTGCGGCGCGCCGCGCGCGACCGCCGCATGCCGGTGTGGCACCTCGGCCAGTTCACCACCCCCGCGGTGCGCCGGACCTTCGGCACGCTGCTGCGGGTGCCGCCCGGCGGTGAGCCCGGCGCCCTGGACACGCTGGAGGGCCCGGTCCGCGACGCGTTGTGCGCGCCAGGCGCGGTGCTGCTGGTCGGCGAGCGCGCCGCCGAGGTACCCGGGCTGTACTCCGCGGTGGCCCGGTTGGCCGCGAGTACCGGCGCCCGGCTGGCCTGGGTGCCGCGGCGAGCCGGCGAGCGAGGCGCCCTGGAAGCCGGGGCGGTGCCGACGCTGCTCCCCGGCGGTAGGCCGGTCACCGACCCGACGGCCCGCGCCGAGGTCGAGAGCGCGTGGGGCGTGACGCTGCCGGCCCGGCCCGGCCGGGACACCGCGGGGATCGTCGCCGCCGCGGCGGCCGGGCAGCTGGGTGGGCTGGTCGTCGGCGGCGTGGACCCCGCCGACCTGCCGGACCCTCGGCTGGCCGGCCAGGCGCTGAGCCGGGCCGCCTTCGTGGTGAGCTTGGAGATGCGGTCCTCGGCGGTGACCAGGGCGGCCGATGTCGTGCTGCCGATCGCCTCCGCGCTGGAGAAGGCCGGCAGCTACCTCGACTGGGAGGGCCGCCGCCGGGAGTTCGGCACCACGATCACCTCCGGGATGGGCCATGGCCAGGCGGTCCTGCCGGACTGCCGGGTACTGGACAGTCTCGCCGTCGAGATGGACGTCGACCTGTTCACCCAGACCCCCGCCGCGGCGTGGGCCGGCTTCGCCGCGCTCGGCACCTACGGTGAGGTCAGTCGCGAGTTCTCGCCGGTGGCCGCGGCGCCGGTCCCGGAGGTCGGCGAGGGCGAGACCTTGCTGGCCACCTGGCGCCGGCTGCTGGACAACGGGTCGATGCAGGACGGCGAGCCGCACCTGGCCGGTACCGCCCGCGCCGCCGTCGCGCTGCTGTCCGAGGCCACCGCCGCCGACCTCGGGGTGCACCTCGGTGGCGAGGTCACGGTGTCCACCCAGCGGGGTTCGGTGACGCTGCCCGCCGAGGCCGCCGACCTGCCCCCGGGCGTGGTGTGGGTGCCGGGTAACTCCGGACCCGCGACCGTCCGGAGCAGTCTCGGTGCCGGGCACGGCAGCGTGGTCACCGTGCGCGGCGGGAACGGCACGGCTTCTCAGACGGCATCGGGAGGCGGGTCATGACGCCCACCGCGGCTCTGCTCGCCGACAACCCGCTGTGGCTCACCGTGCTGAAGGTTGTCGTGATCTTCGCGTTCCTGATGGTCATGACGCTGTTCATGATCTGGATGGAGCGCCGGGTGGTCGGCCGCATGCAGCAGCGGCCTGGTCCCAACCGGGTCGGGCCCTTCGGGTTGTTGCAGTCCCTGGCCGACGGGCTCAAGCTGGCGTTCAAGGAGGACATCCAGCCGGTTCTGGCCGACCGCTGGGTGTACGTGCTGGCCCCGGTGATCTCGACGGTCACCGCGTTCACGGCGTTCGCCGTGATCCCGCTCGGCGGCCAGGTGTCGATCTTCGGGCAGCAGACCGCCTTGCAGGTCGCCGACCTGCCGGTCGGGGTGCTCGTGGTGCTGGCCTGCTCGTCGTTGGGGGTCTACGGGATCGTGCTGTCCGGCTGGGCCTCGGGTTCGCCCTACCCGCTGCTGGGCTCGCTTCGCTCGGCCGCCCAGGTGATCTCCTACGAGATCGCCCTCGGGATGTCGATCGTCGCGGTGATCCTGTACTCGGGCTCGCTGTCCACGGCGGATATCGTGGCGGCCCAGTCGCGACAGTGGTGGTTCGTGTTCCTGCTGTTCCCCAGCTTCGTGGTGTTCTGCGTGTCGATGGTGGGCGAGACCAACCGCGCGCCCTTCGACCTGCCCGAGGCTGAGTCGGAGCTGGTCGGTGGTTTTCACACCGAGTACTCCTCGCTGAAGTTCGCGTTGTTCATGCTCGCCGAGTACGTCAACATGGTCACCGTCTCGGCGATGGCGACCACGCTGTTCCTCGGCGGCTGGCACGCCCCCTGGCCGCTGGCCGGTGGACCGCTGGACCGCGGCTGGTGGGGCCCGCTGTGGTTCATCGGCAAGATGCTGGTGTTCCTGTTCGTGTTCGTCTGGCTGCGCGGCACTCTGCCTCGGCTGCGTTACGACCAGTTCATGGCGCTGGGCTGGAAGGTGCTGGTGCCGGGCAGCCTGGTGTGGATCGTGCTGGTCGTCGGCGCTCGAGAGCTGCGTAACGCCGCCGTCACGCCCAGCGAGGTCCTCGTGGTCGGCGGCGTCGTGCTGGTCATGCTGCTGGTCATCGCCTTCCTGCTGCCCCAGAACAGCCCGGCGCAGCGGGAGGAAGCGCTCGAGCGCGCCCACGAGGTGCCCACCGCCGGCTCGGACTACCCCTTGCCCCCGCTGGACCTGGTGGTACCGCCGCCGCCTCGGCGCGCTGTCGTGAGTGCCGCTGTGTCGGCCGATGGTGAGCCACCGACGAGCCAGGAGGACGACCATGGGACTGCTTGATCCGGTCAAGGGTTTCGGGGTCACCTTCTCGACCATGTTCCGCAAGGTCGTGACCGAGGAGTACCCCGAGGTCAAGAAGATCCCCGCACCGCGTTTCCACGGCCGCCACCAGCTCAACCGGCACCCGGACGGGCTGGAGAAATGCGTGGGGTGTGAGCTGTGCGCCTGGGCCTGCCCGGCGGACGCGATCTACGTCGAGGGTGCGGACAACACCGACGAGGCCCGCTACTCGCCCGGAGAGCGCTACGGCGCGGTCTACCAGATCAACTACCTGCGCTGCATCGGCTGCGGCCTGTGCATCGAGGCCTGCCCGACCCGCGCGTTGACCATGACCAACGAGTACGAGGTGGCCGACGACAACCGCCAGGACCTCATCTACACCAAGGAGGACCTGCTGGCGCCGCTGCTGGCCGGGATGGAGCAGCCCCCGCACCCGATGCGGCTAGGTGACAGCGAGCAGGACTACTACGTGCAGGGCACGACCCTGGAGCGGCGTTCCGGTGCGGTAGGCGAGGAGCACCGGTGAACCCGTCGGACACCATCGGTCTCGGGGAGACCGTCGCGTTCTGGGTTCTGGGCCCGCTCGCGCTGGCTGGCGGGCTGGGCATGGTGTTCGCCCGCAACGCGGTGCACTCGGCACTGTGGCTGGCGCAGGCCATGCTGTGCCTGGGCGCGCTGTACATGGTCCAACAGGCGCCGTTCCTGGGTTTCGTGCAGATCATCGTCTACACCGGCGCGATCATGATGTTGTTCCTGTTCGTGCTGATGCTGGTGGGCAGGGAGAGTGTCGACTCGGTGGTCGAGGTGCTGCGCGGCCAGCGGGTCGCGGCCGCGTTGGGCGGGATCGGGCTGGCGGTGCTGTTGGTGGGGATGCTAGGGCGGGCCTTCGCCGAAGTCACCTCGGCGGGGCTGGCCACGGTCAACAGCGGCGGCGGCAACGTCGCCAACATCGGCCGGATCCTCTACACCGCCTATCTGTTCCCCTTCGAGCTCACCTCGGCGCTGCTGATCACCGCCGCCCTCGGCGCGATGGTGTTGGCCTTCACCGAGCGCGGCAGGGCGGGCAGGCTGACCCAGCGCGAGCGGGTGGAGGCCCGGCTGCGGGGTGCGCATCCGTCCCCGCTGCCCGGACCGGGCGTGTTCGCCACCATGACCTCGGTGGCCACTCCGGCCCTGCTGCCGGACGGCTCGGTGGCCCCCGAGTCGCGCTCCGGTCTACTGGAGTCCACCGCCCGCGACCGACTTGATGACGACGTGCGCAGCGTCGCCGGCGCCGGTGCGGACCCTCCCAGAAGGAACCCTCCCAGAAGGAACCCTCCCAGACGCGCGCTGTCCGGGCCGGTGCCACCCACCGTGGCGGAGGAGGAGGGCAGGTGAGGTGACTCCCACGTACTACCTGCTGCTGTCGGCGCTGCTGTTCACCATCGGTGCGACCGGTGTACTGGTGCGCCGCAACGCGGTCGTGGTGTTCATGTGCATCGAGCTGATGCTCAACGCGGTGAACCTGACCCTGGTCACCTTCGCCAGGATCAACGGCACGCTGGACGGGCAGATCATGGCGTTCTTCGTGATGGTCGTGGCCGCCGCCGAGGTGGTGGTGGGCCTGGCCATCATCATGGCGATCTTCAAGACCCGCCGCTCGGCCTCCGTCGACGAGGCGAACCTGCTCAAGTACTGAGGCAGTGCTTACCAGCGTGCTCGAGGTCTGAGTCAGGCGTGCAGGTGTTCCCAGGCGAGGGTTCGTTCGCCGAGTTCGGCGATCGCGGCGAGCAGGCCGAGCCGGGCGGCGCGGCGTTCGGGGTCGTCATCCATGACGTAGACCTGGTCGAAGAACTCGGCGACGGCGTGGGTGAGGTCGGTGGTGGCGCCGGTGTAGTGGTCGAGGTCGGTGATTGCGTCGACGGCGGCGCGGGTCTTGCCGAGGGTGTCGTGCAGCCGGATCTCGGCGGGTTCGGCCAGGAGTCCAGGGTCGTAGTGTGGGGCGGTGCCCGGGGGGACGATCTTGCAGGCCCGCTGCATGGTCTGGATCAATCGGTCGAAGTCGGGTGTGCCGGCCAGGGCCGCGAGTTGGGTGAGGATCGCTTCGGTGCGGGCGGGGCGTTCGGCGTGCACGAGCGCTGCCCGGATGTGCTCGACCGGCCGCCCTTCCTCGGCGAGGGCCTGTTCCAGGCGGCGGGTCAGGAACCCCGCGATGTCGTCGATGACCGCCGGTGGCACGTCGAGGGGTTGGTGCCGGGCGGCCACCGTGAGGGCGTCCATCAGGGACAGGTTGGACAGGGCTGGTTGGGTGCGGTGGACGGCGAGCGCGCCGAGGGCGGCGCGGCGCAGCGCGAACGGGTCGCTGCTGCCGGTGGGCAGGCCGACGGTGGTGGCCAGCCCGGCGAGGTAGTCGAGCCGGTCGGCCAGCGACAGGATCGCGCCGGCCGGCGTGGTGGGCAGGTGGTCGCCGGCGTGGCGGGGCAGTTCGGCCTCGTAGAGGGCCTGGGCGACGGCGGGTGGTTCGCCTGCGGCGGTGGCGTACTCGCCGGCCATGACGCCGGCGAGGCTGGTCAGTTCGGTGACCAGCTGCGAGCCGAGGTCGAACTTGGTCAGTTGCCGGGCCCGGTCGAGGGTGCGACGCTGCTGGTCGTCGAGCCCGACCAGGTCGGCGAGGTCTGCGGTGATGGCGGCGATGCGATCGGCCCGGTCGTGCATGGAGCCGAGCCGGTCGGTGAAGGTCAGGCCGGTCAGCCGTTGACGCAGTTGGGCCGGTGGGACGGCGAGGTCGGCGCGGTGGAAGAACGCGGCGTCCTCGTAGCGGGCGCGCAGTACCGCTTCGTTACCGGCGCGGACCGCGTCGGCGTCGACGGGTCCGTTGGCGACCGCGACGAAGCAGGGCAGCAGCGCGCCGTGGGTGTCACGGACCGGCAGGTAGCGCTGGTGCTTGCGCATGACGGTGGCCAGCACGGCCTCGGGCAGCCGCAGGTAGTCGGGGTCGAAACGGCCCAGCAGCGGAGTCGGTGACTCGATCAGGTAGGTGAGCTGGTTGATCAGTGCGGACTCGCTGTCGGTGTCGATGCACCCGCCGGCGGTGGCAGCCAGCTGGGTCGCGGCGGTGACGATCCGGTCCCGGCGCTCGGCCGGGTCGAGGAGGATCCCGGCGGAGTGGAGGTGGTGGAGGTAGTCCTCGGCCGCGCCGACGGTGATCACCGGCGTGGTGGCGCTACGCAGTACCCGGGTGGTTCGGCCGGCTGCGAGGGTGGATGCCCGCACCGGCACCACGTCATCGCCCCACAGCGCGAGCAGCCAGCGGATCGGCCGGGTGAAGGTCAGTCGGGGGTCGCGCCAGCGCATGTTCTTCGCCGCCCGCAGCCCGGTCACCACCCCGGCCAGCGCCCCGCTCAGCGCCTCCAGGCTGGGCCGGCCGGGCTCGTGGCGGCGTACCACGAGGTGCTCGACCCCGTTGACATCGGCCCGTTCGACCTCGCCGACGGCGACGCCCTGAGCGCGGGCGAACCCGCTCGCCGCCGCGCTCGGCGCCCCGTCGGGGCTGAACGCGGCGCTGACCTTGGGTCCCCGTACCAGCCGGGTGTGGTCGGTCTCACGGCCGGCGACCTCCTCCACGATCGCGACCAGCCGCCGTGGGGTGGCCAGCACGGTGAGCGCGCCGTGGGGTAGGCGGGTACCGGCCAGCGCGTCGAGCACCAGCCGGGGCAGCTGGTCGCGCGCGGCCCGCGCTTCGGCGGGCGGCATCTCCTCGGTGCCGATCTCGAACACCAACCGCCGCGGCCCCTCGGTGGCTGGCGTGGTGCCTTGCGGCGCCGGCCGCGCCGCTTCGGTGGGCGGCGTGGTGCCGAGCGGGTGGCCCAGCTCGGCGCGGCGGTCGATCCACAGTCGCGCGACGGAGCCCGACAGTCGCCGAATCCGGGCGAACTCGGCGGCCCGCTCCGCAGTGGACACCGCGCCGCGGGCGTCCAGCACGTTGAATGCGTGCGAGCACTTCAGCACGTAGGAGTGCGCGGGCACCGGCAGCCGCGCTTCGATCATCCGTTGCGCCTCGGCCGCGTAGGCTTCCAGCAGGGCACGGTTGGCCGTGACGTCGGCGTCGTCGAGGTAGTACCGCGACATCTCATACTCGGCCTGGCCGAACACCTCGCCGTAGCTGATGCCCGGTGCGTAGCCGATGTCCTTGAAGTGCCGCACGCCGTGGCGCGCCATCAGGATGCGTTCCACGCCGTAGGTGATCTCCACCGAAACCGGGTCGAGGTCGATCCCGCCGGCCTGCTGGAAGTAGGTGAACTGGGTGATCTCCAACCCGTCCAGCCACACCTCCCAGCCCAGCCCCCAGGCACCCAGCGCCGGCGAGGCCCAGTTGTCCTCCACGAACCGCACGTCATGCGCGCGAACGTCGATGCCCAGGGCCTCCAGGCTGCCCAGGTACAGCTGCTGCGCATCACCCGGCTCGGGCTTGAGGATCACCTGGTACTGGGTATGGCACTGGATCCGGTTGGGGTTCTCCCCATACCGGGCGTCGTCCGGCCGTACCGAGGGCTCGACGTAGGCCACCCGCCACGGCTCCGGGCCGAGCACCCGCAAGAAGGTGGCCGGGTTCAGGGTGCCGGCACCGACCTCGGTGTTCATCGGTTGCACCCGAAGGCAGCCGCGACCGGTCCAGTACCCGTCCAGGCGAGCCAGCGCGTCCTGCATCGTCAGCACGTCAGATGCTCCGTCCGTTGATCGACCCGCGCCGACCCACCGGTCGGGACATTGGGCCGGCGAGAGTGTCCTAGGTGCAGGTTACCGAGCGTGCCCGACTTCTCGGGCGGCACCCGATCAGAGCACACGCTCACTGTGGTCACACGTAGCCACCCCAACGCGGGATCAGCCGCCACTCGCCGACCCGCTCCGTGCCGCGGCTGGCGACCTCCAGCGAGCGGGCCAGCAGGCTGCGGACCGTGTCCGGGTCCTGTAGCAGGTCCAACCCCCGCCGGATGCGTCTGGTGGCCTCGCCGAGTCGATCAGGGTCGGCGGCGGTCCACCACCGTCGGTCCGGCGCGGCCGGGTCGAGGGACAGCGCGGAGTAGAAGTTCGGCAGGTCCAGCCAGCGGACGTGCACCACGCCGAGCGACAGCGGTACCGGGACGTGGTCCATCTGCTCGGCCAGGCCGTCGAGCACCTTGCGGGCCAGAGTCAGGTCGTCCCCGGACTCCACCGCGACGAGGATGTCCAGGTCTGATTCCTCGCAGGGCGCCTTCACCGAGATCGGTGACTGGGAGCCCTCGACCAGCACCGGTAGGTGACCACTCGCCGCCGCGAACAGCCGGTCAGCCAGCTCGGTGGTGAGGATCCGCGGGCGGGCGGTGACCGACTTGATGTACTCGAACGGGCCGACCCGTCGGACCCGGTAGGTGTTGGGATCCTGGCGCAACGTCGTGTCCAACGCGGTGAAGTCCCGTGGCCACATCCGCCCGCCGCCCTCGTCGACCCGGAACGCCGTCTCCGCCGACCGAAAGACCGCCAACGGCGCGGCGTGCGCAGCCTGCGGTGCGCGCCAGTCGCCTGGAAGCTGGGCTGGACCGCCACGGCGTGGGCCACCGCGGAGGCACCGACGCGGTCAGCGCCGGGTACGAAGGAGTTGACGGTGAGGTAGACCAGGCCCTCGATCGAGTGCGCGAGCACTGTGTGGCGCCAGCCGGTCGGCACGAACACCACGTCACCGGGCACGCAGCAAAACCGCCTGGCCTGCTCCCCGTCGCGGCTCAACCTCGCCTCACCGACCCCGGAGACGAACAGGAACGTCTGTTCCATATCGGCGTGCACGTGCTCCGGGACGGCTGCGCTGCCCGGTACCCGGACCAGGAACGTCTCGGTGGCCAGCGACTCCTCGCGACGCACCAGGAAGTCGTTGGCGTGCGTGCCAAAGTCGAACACCTCGCCATCGGTGGACCGGGCATGCACAGGAACCGGCATGCGTCCAGTCGGCGCAGCGCTCCCGGTGCGGGTCGATCGGGCCGCCGATGTGGCGGTGTCCTCGACGAGCCGAGTGTAGAAGCTGGCCATCGCCCTGGCGGCGTCCGACCATGACGGCAGGGTCAGCTCCCCGACCGTCGGGACGTGGGCCTGGGCAGCCAGCAGCTTCTCGACGGCTCGGGTGTCATCCCAGGGCTGGACCGTCAGCCACCGACCCTGCTCCAGACCGGTGCCATACAGACCGGTGCCGCCGGTCGGGACAGGGCTGATGATCCGCCGGCCGAGCTGCAACGCGGCGACCAGGACCCCGCTGGAGTACAACTGCCGATACGGCAGGGCGACCCACTCCATCTCGCCGAGCAGCCGCCAGAACCGCTCTTCGGGGACGAACCCCGGCTGGTAGTCCAACCCGGGGTACTCCACGGCAAGCTCGGCCAGGCCACGGTGGACCTCCGGTTCGTCCACGTGTCCGGCGACGACCATCCGGGCCTGCGCGCCGAGGGCCTGCAGGTAGGCGCGAGCGAACCCGACCGTCCTCTTGTAGCCGCGTAGGCGCCCCAGCAGTCCCACTGACCCCGTCACCACCGACGCGGTCGGCGGCGTGGGAAGCGCAAACCTCGGGTGCGGCAGGTGCAGCACGCGGTGCGGCAGGCCCGGCCGAGTCGACCTGGCCTCCGCCTCATGATCCGCGGAAAAGAAATGCACCCCGGCCGTCAGCTCATCCACCAACCGCAGGAACGCCGCCAATTCCGGCGTAGCCTCGTGCGGGCGAACATTGTGCACCGTCTGGACAATCTTCGCGCCACGCGCCACCAGACCACACAACATTGCGGCCGCCGCATCCACGCCAAGCTGGTGGGCCAGCTTTTCCGGCCAGTGCAGGTGCACAATCGTGGCGGCGTCGACCTTGACCGGGTGCCCGAGCGGGCGGGTCGCGGGCCCGGGCACATCACAGCACAGGCCCGGGCGCACGACGCGGACACCCTGCGCTGCAAGGGCGGCCTCTGCCTCCGCCACGTACGGATTCCAGCTGCACACCTCGGGAACCTGCACCACCGCCACGCCGCGGCACGCAGCCGGGCGACCGGCAGCTGCGCCTACCCGGGTGCTCGGCCGGCTGGCCGGGATGAGCCAGGGAACGACCTGGCGAAGCAGGGACCGCACCGAGTCCCGGTAGTCGAATCCGCGGAGGATCTCCCGGCCATGCTCGCGCATCCGCTGGCACGTGTCGGCGTCCACCATCGCCGCGTGCCGCAGGGCCTCAGCCAGGCTGGCCGGATCACACGGCTCGGCGAGGTACCCCGACCGGCCGTCGACAACAAGCTCCGCCAAACCACCCGCTCGTGTCGCGACGACCGGCACGGCCCCAGCGGCGTAAGCCTCCAGCGGGATCCGCCCGAACGGCTCGACCCGCGACGGCACGATCACACCCATGATCGACCGGTGCGCCAGCAGGCCACGCACCTCGGGAGAGAACCGCGTCAGCAGGCTGACATCCAGTTGCTCGTGCGCCACCCGCCCGGCCACACGCTGCTGGTAAGGCGAGAGGTCCACACCCTCGCCGACCGCCGCCAGCACGACATGTGGCGTCCACACCCCGCAATCGCGGAGAAGGCACAGGGCGTCCACGAGATCGTCGAAGCCCTTCTCCGGCACTGCACGACCCATCGCCAGCCAGAAACCGTCCCGCGCGGCGGGTGGCAAGCCAGCCACGCCAGCTGCCTTCGGCTCGGAGCCCACCCCGCTGACACCGTTGCGCAGGTCGACGACCGCCGAGGCGGGCACGCCGATCTGCTCCGTCAGGTGCGAACGCATGTAACCCGAGATCGCGGCGATCCGCACACCCACCTCAGCCGCGCGCCGCAGGACTCACGTTCCCACACTGTCCGCTCAACCAGTTCAGGCTGTACCAGAAGTGTGCTGGTCCGCGGAACGATGACCGTCGTCCACGCCGAACCTACTGTGGATCGTGCCGCCGCACCCGAGAATCCGACATCGCAGAGCACGATGAGCCCGCCCCGATACTCCCCACGCAGCCGTGAGACTTCCCGCTCCACAGCGCCGGTCAAGGCCGGTTCATCGTGACGGTTCAGCTCGGCCTGGTTGCCCTCCAGTGTGCATACCTCGACCCGCCGGCCGGACCGACCAAGCGCCTCCTCCACGGCACGGCGCCATTCCAGATGCCAGCTGTCGCCGACTTCATCGACGCGCATCGGCAGGACGACCAGGTCGATGTCGACGGGCAACACCTCGGCGAGGACCTCGATCAGTGCCCGGTTGGACCATCCCGCGCCACTCCCGCACCCGTAGAACCCGTCAAGAACCGCGACAGCGACCACACTGCGATCCGGACGGGCCGGAGACTGCCGGGTGTCCACCGTCACCACCGCCAGGCGAAGTACGTCGAAAGCGCTGGGCAGCGACAACCATTCTCAACCGTCGATACCGGGATAGTATCCAGTACCTCACTCATCCCATGCTCACCTATCTGTTTGCCGGCCAATGCATAAGCCACCGCTCATGGAGCCTCCCCGTCAATAACGACGGGAGCCCTCAGCGCTCAGTGACGGAAACCTTCGGTAAACTCCACCGCCTGGTCCCTGCGGCCGACGGGATGGAGGTACCTTGGACCCTGGCAGGCACTCTGGCCATCATCCACGACTGGTTACTCGGAGGGTTGATGGATCGTCGCGTGTTCATGGCGGTGGGCGGCTCGGCCCTGACCCAACTCGCGTGGACCGCGGTGAACACCGAACCGGCTCGACTGGCTGCTGCCCTCAACGGCGGGCAGGTGGGCGCTACCTTGATCGAGCAGGTGGAGGAGACAATCCCTCAGCTGCGCCGGCTGGATGACCACCAGGGCGGGGGCGGTGCGAACCTCACCTACGTCAACGCCCAGTTCCAGGTGGTGGGCCGGCTTCTCCAGACAGCTGACCACGGCGGGCAGGTCACCCGGCGCCTGTTGGTCGCGTTGGCCGAGCTCGGGCAGTTGGCCGGGTGGATGGCGGCCGATTGCGAACGTCACGGGCTGGCCCAGCGCTACTACCTGACCGCGCTGCGCGCTGCCCACAACGCCGGCGACAAGCCGCTCAGCGCCAACGCGCTGAGCGCGATGGCCTACCACGCCGCCAGCCGCGAGCAGGCGAGCGATGCGATCAGTCTGGGCACCGCCGCGGTGGAGATGGCCCGCCGTAGTCCCGTCACCGTCCAGGCCCTGGTCACCAGCCGACTCGCCTACGGCTACGCGCTCGTCGGTGACGCCGAGCGCTTCCACGCGGCATACGGCCGGGCCCGTGAGCTGAGTGAGCATCCCACCGGTCACCGGCCGCGCTGGGCTTATTACGTCAACCCGCAGTTCGTGGACGGTGCCTGTGGCTACTATCAGGTCAGCCTGGCGAGAACCTGCTCCCACAACAGTCGACGTCATTTCGGCAACGCGGTCACCCTGCTTACCCTCAGCGCGAGCGTCGCGCCCGATTACCAGTACCAGCGCGACGCATTACTGGACGGCACGTGGCTGGCGATAGCCCACATTGGCCGCGGAGAGCTGGAACAGGCATGTGAGGTCGGACGAACCGCCCTGGAGCGCCTGCCCCACGTCAACTCACCGCGCTGCCTGGCGCAACTGGGCCGTCTTGCGGGCGAGCTACGCGCCCGCAAGATCAACTCTCATGTCCGCGAGTTCTCCACCGAACTGGACCGCAGGCTCAAACTGGTCGCATAACCAGTGCTACTGCCCCTCACTGACTCTCGTTGCCTCCTCCCTCGACCATCCCCGCGCCCGCACGCGCCGAGGTGGTGGTGGGCCTGGCCATCATCATGGCGATCTTCAAGACCCGCCGCTCGGCCTCGGTCGACGAAGCGAACCTGCTCAAGTACCGACCCATCCGCTCATGATCGTGGTCTGTGTGCCGCCAGTGACAATCCGTGTCGTTCCCGGCACCCAAACCCCGATCATCCTGCAGCCACCACGTCCAGGCTCAGCCCGTGGCGGCACCGGATGATGCGCACCCGGGCACCGATCGCCAGCGTCGTCGGCTACCACCGTCGTCTCGGTCAGGGTGCCGGCTTGCTACGAGCGGCGCTGCTCACCGGGCGCGACGAGGGGGTGGTGGGTTGACATAGCAGCCCCCCTAAGCTTGGGGCGACGGTGACGACGTGGTAGCCGGCGCTGCCTCGGTGCGCTGGAGTGCTACCAGACCTGCCTGCTCATACCGACGAACGGAGTACCCGGCATGACCGAGGTCTTGCCCGCGGTGGGTACGGCCGTGGGCGTCGCGCACTATGCCTGGCTGCTCGTCGCGCTGCCGGCTCTGGGCGCGCTGGTGCTGCTGGTCGGGGGCCGCCGCACCAACGCCTGGGGGCACCTGCTGGGCTGCGCGACAGTGCTCACGGCCTTCGGCTACGGCGTGGCGCTGTGCTCGGAGTGGCTGGGCCTGGACGCGTCGCAGCGGACCCGGGAGCTGGGGGTGGGCACCTGGTTCGCGATCAACTCGCTGCAGGTCGACTACGGTCTGCGGCTCGATCCGCTGTCGCTGACCTTCGTGCTGCTCATCACCGGCGTCGGCGGCCTGATCCACCTCTACGCGATCGGCTACATGGCGCACGACCCCGGGCGGCGCCGGTTCTTCGGGTACTTCAACCTGTTCGTCGCGGCGATGCTCGTGCTGGTGCTGAGCAACAACTTCGTCACGCTCTACCTCGGTTGGGAAGGCGTGGGCCTGGCCTCCTACCTGCTCATCGGCTGGTACCAGGATCGCCCGAGCGCGGCGACGGCGGCGAAGAAGGCCTTCCTGATGAACCGGGTCGGCGACGTCGGCCTCGCGCTGGCGATCTTCCTGATCTGGCGCTCGCTGGGCACCGTGCGGTTCTCCGAGGTGTTCGCCCGCGCCGGGCAGATCGGCGGCCCCACCCTGCTGGCGATCACCCTGCTGCTGCTGCTGGGGGCGTGCGGCAAGTCCGGTCAGTTCCCGCTGCAGGCCTGGTTGCCCGACGCGATGGAGGGTCCGACCCCGGTCTCGGCCCTGATCCACGCCGCGACGATGGTGACCGCCGGGGTGTACCTGATCGCCCGGTGTCACCCGCTGTATGACCTCAGCGTGACCGGCCGGCTGGCCGTCGCGGCGGTCGGGGTGGTCACCCTGCTGATCGGGTCGGTCATCGGCTGCGCCTACGACGACATCAAGAAGGTGCTGGCCTACTCCACGGTCAGCCAGATCGGGTACATGATCCTCGCGGTCGGGCTGGGTCCGGCCGGTTACGCGCTGGGCATCGTGCACCTGCTGACCCACGGCTTCTTCAAGGCCGTCTTGTTCCTGGGCGCGGGCTCGGTCATGCACGGGATGCATGACGAGATCGACATGCGCCGGATGGGCGGGCTCGCTGGGCACCTGCCGATCACCTTCGTCATGTTCACCTCGGGCTACCTGGCGATCATCGGGTTCCCGTTCCTGTCCGGCTACTACTCCAAGGATGCGATCATCGAGGCCGCGTTCGGTGCCGGCGGTTGGGCGGGTGGGGTTCTCGGCGGCATCGCGATGCTGGCGGCGGGGCTCACCGCCTTCTACATGACCCGCCTGATGCTCATGACGTTCTTCGGCGAGGAGCGCTGGCGCACCCTGCGCAGCGCCGACGGCGAGGAGTACCACCCGCACGAGTCGCCACCGGTGATGTGGGTGCCGATGGTGCCGCTGGCCATCGGCTCGCTGGCCGCCGGCTACTTCCTGGCCTCGGGCGAGCGGTTGGTGCGCTGGTTGGAGCCCTCGGTGGGCCCACTGGTGGCTGCGGCCGCCCCGTTCCCGGTCGTGTTGGTCCCGCTGTTCACCGTGCTGGTCTCCGCGTCGGGTGTGCTGCTCGCCTGGCTGGTCGTCGGCCGCAACCCGGTGCCGGTGGTCAAGCCCGAGCGGGTCTCGCTGCCGGTGGCCGCGGCCAGGGCCGACCTCTATGCCAACACGATCAACGAGACGGTCATCGCGCGACCCGGTACCTGGCTGACCCGGGCGCTGGTGTTCGTGGACAACAAGGGGGTCGACGGAGTGGTCAACGGCACCGCGGCGCTGCTGGGCGGCACGTCGGGCCGGGTGCGGCGGCTGCAGACCGGCTTCGTCCGCAGCTACGCGCTGGGCATGCTCGGGGGCTCCATCGTGGTGATCGCCGTGCTGCTGGCGGTGAGCTACTCATGACCGCGGTGTCAACAGGGGGTCTTGTGCTGCTGGCGATGCTGCTGCTGCCGTTGGTGGGCAGTGTGCTGGTCGCCCCGATGCGCTCGGCCCCGGCCGCGGCCAAGGCCACCGGGCTGGTGTTCGCGCTGGGGGAGCTGGTGCTCGCCGCGCTGGCCTGGTCGGGTTACCACCCGGGCGGCGGGCGCCTTCAGCTGACCTTGTCCACCCCGTGGATCCCGGCCTTCGGGACCCGCTTCGCGCTGGGAGTCGATGGCATCGCGCTGGTGATGATCGCGCTGACCAGCGTGCTGGTGCCGATCGTGATGGGTTCCTCCTGGGCGGAGAGACTGCCCGAGGGCCGCACCCCGGCGGGGTTCTACAGCCTGTTGCTGGCCCTGGAGTCGTTGCTCGTCGGCGTCTTCGCCGCCACCGACGTGTTCCTGTTCTACCTGTTCTTCGAGGTCATGCTGGTGCCGATGTACTTCCTGATCGGCCGCTTCGGCGGCCCGCGACGGCAGTACGCGGCGGTCAAGTTCTTCCTGTACTCGCTGCTCGGTGGGCTGGTCATGCTGGCCAGTGTGATCGGGTTGTTCGTGGTGAGCGCCGACCGGCTGGGTCGGGGCACCTTCGACTGGGCGGCCCTGGCGCGTATCGCCGCAAGCATCCCGCAGGGCACCCAGATCTGGCTGTTCCTCGGGTTCTTCGTCGCGCTCGCGATCAAGGCGCCGTTGGTGCCGCTGCACACCTGGCTGCCCGACGCCGGTGCGGAGGCCCCGATAGGCGCCGGCGTGCTGCTGGTCGGCGTGATGGACAAGGTGGGCATCTACGGCTTCCTGCGCTACTGCCTGCCGCTGTTTCCGAGCGCGTCGCGCGTGCTGGCCCCGCTGGTGCTGGTGCTCGCCGTGGTCGGGGTCCTGTACGGCGCGCTGCTCGCGGTCGGCCAGTCGGACATGAAGCGGTTCGTCTCCTACACCTCGGTGGCGCACTTCGGCTTCATCGCGCTCGGGGTGTTCGCCTTCTCCACCCAGGCGCAGGCGGGCGCGGTGCTCTACATGGTCAACCACGGTATCTCCACCGGGATGCTGTTCATCGTGGTCGGCATGCTGATGGCCCGCGGTGGCTCCAGGCTGATCAACGACTACGGCGGCGTGTCCAAGCTCGCCCCGGTGCTGGCCGGGATGATGCTGCTCGCCGGGCTGTCCTCGCTGGCGTTGCCCGGCACCAACTCGTTCGTCTCGGAGTTCATGGTCCTCATCGGCTCCTACCCGCGGGCGTCGGTGTACACGATCCTGGCCACCACGGGGATGATCCTGGCCGCGCTGTATGTGTTGTGGTTCTACCAACGCCTCATGCAAGGACCGGTGCGCGGCGCGGCGCTGGAGGGGCCGGGCACCGCGACGGCGCCCGAGGCGGCGGCGAGGCGGCGGCGCGCCCGGTTCCCCGACCTGTCGGTTCGCGAGGTCGTTGTGCTGGCGCCCCTGGTGGCGCTCATCCTGCTGCTCGGGCTCTACCCGCAGCCGGTGTTGAATGTGATCACCCCGTCGGTCGGGGCCACGCTCACCGAGGTCGGCCTGTCCGACCCGGTCGTCGGGCAGGGAGGCAGCTGAGGTGCTCGGCGGAGCGTTTGCCACGCAGGTGCCGCACGTGCAGGCGCCGGCGGTCGACTACGGGGCGATGGCACCGGTACTGGTGGTGCTCGGGGCGGCGTGCCTCTCCGTGCTGGTGGAGGCGTTCGTGGCCCGCTCCGCGCGGTGGTGGGCGCAGGTCGCGCTGACCTTGCTCACACTGGGGGCGGCGGGCGCGGCGCTGGGCGCGCACCTGTACTCGTTCTCCCGCGGCTCGGGCAACGTGGTGACGCTGGCCGGGACGGTGGCCATCGACGGCCCCACGCTGTTCTTATGGGGGACGCTGCTGGTCCTGGGCTTGGCATCGGTGCTGCTCATCGCGGATCGGTCGGTGGAGCCCGGCGGCGCGTTCACCGCCGACGCAGCGGTGCGTCCGGGCACCGCGCGGGACCGCGCCCAGGCGGGTGGCGCGGTCGGCACCGTGACCGGGACCGTCATGCAGACCGAGGTCTTCCCGCTGTTCTTGTTCTCCCTGGGCGGGATGATGGTCTTCCTCGCGGCCAACGACCTGCTCACCATGTTCATCGCGCTGGAGGTGCTCAGCCTGCCGCTGTACCTGATGTGCGGGCTGGCCCGGCGCCGCCGGCTGCTGTCCCAGGAGGCGGCCGTCAAGTACTTCCTCCTCGGAGCGTTCTCCTCAGCGTTCTTCCTGTACGGGGTGGCGCTGCTGTACGGCTACGCGGGCTCGGTCACCCTGTCCCGGATCGCTGCGGCCTCGGTGGGCACCGACCGGTCGGACACGCTGCTGTTCGGCGGCCTGGCGCTGCTGGTGATCGGGCTGCTGTTCAAGGGCTCGGTCGGGCCGTTCCACACCTGGACCCCGGACGTCTACCAGGGCGCGCCGACGCCGGTGACGGCGTTCATGGCGGCCTGCACCAAGGTGGCCGCCTTCGGCGCCATCCTGCGGGTGCTCACGGTGGCGTTCGAGGGCACCCGCTGGGAGTGGCGCGGCCTGCTGTGGGGTGTCGCGATCGTGTCGATGGTGATCGGTGCGGTGCTCGGCCTGACCCAGACCGACGTCAAGCGCATGATCGCCTACTCGTCGGTGGCGCACGCCGGGTTCCTGCTGGTCGGCGCGATCGCACTGACCGCCCAGGGCCTGTCCGGCACGATGTTCTACCTGCTCGCCTACGGCTTCACCACACTGGCGGCGTTCGGTGTGGTCACCCTGGTGCGTGACGCGGATGGTGAGGCCACCCACCTGTCCCAGTGGGCCGGGCTGGCCAAGCGCTCACCGCTGACCGCCGCCGTGTTCGCCTTCCTGCTCTTCGCGCTCGCCGGCATCCCGCTGACCAGCGGGTTCACCGCGAAGTTCGCGGTGTTCAGCGCCGCCCTCGCGGACGGGATGGCGCCGTTGGTGGTGGTGGCGCTGGTGGCCAGCGCGGTGGCCGCGTTCTTCTACGTGCGGGTGGTGGTGCTGATGTACTTCAGCGAGCCCGCCGCAGACGGTCCGACGGTGAGTGTGCCCGGGGGGTTCACCACCGCCGCGATCACGCTCGGCGTGGTGGTCACCCTGCTGCTCGGGGTGCTGCCCACCTTCGCCCTGAACTGGGCCGCGCTCGGCGTGTTCGCCTCCTGATCCAGCGATGAGCAGGTCGACATCCGAGCAGGTCGCCGGCGTGGAGCTGGCCGACCCGGAGCTGCGCGTCGTGCTGGAGCGGGGCTTGACGCAGGTGGAGGAGCTGCTGCGCCGGGAGGTGCAGAGCGAGTTCCGCTTCCTCACGGAGACCTCGCTGCACCTGGTCGAGGCCGGTGGCAAGCGCTTCCGGTCACTGTTCACCCTGCTCGCCGGCCAGTTCGGGCCGGGCGGGTTGGGCCAGGGCGGCCGGATGGCCGACGTGGTGCGCGCCGCCGCCGTCGTGGAGCTGGTTCATCTCGCCACGCTCTACCACGACGACGTGATGGACGAGGCCACCATGCGCCGAGGGGCGGTGAGCGCCAACGCCCGCTGGGACAACACCGTCGCGATCCTCACCGGTGACTTCCTGTTCGCGCACGCCTCCCGCCTGGTCGCCGACCTCGGACCGGACGCGGTGCGGATCATCGCCCGCACCTTCGCCGAGCTGGTCACCGGTCAGATGCGCGAGACCCTGGGCCCCACCGCCGGCACCGACCCGGTGGCGCACTACCTGGCGGTGGTGGCGGAGAAGACCGGCTCGCTGATCGCCACCGCGGGCCGGTATGGCGCGATGTTCTCCGGCGCCCCGCAGGAGCGCGTCGACGCGCTGCGCCGGTTCGGCGAGGTGATCGGCACCGCGTTCCAGATCTCCGATGACATCATCGATATCGCCTCACCGGCCGCCCAGTCCGGCAAGACGCCGGGGACCGACCTCCGCGAGGGGGTCCGCACCCTGCCGATGCTCTACGCGCTGGCCGAGCCCGGTCCGCGGGTCGACCGGCTCCGGGTACTGCTGGCCCGTCCGCTGACCGACGACGCGCTGATCACGGAGGCGCTGCGGCTACTGCGCGAGTCACCTGGTCTGGACCGGGCGGTGCGTACCCTGCGCTCCTATGCCGACCTGGCTCGCGCCGAGCTCGCGGTGCTGCCCGCCTGCCCGGCCCGCGACGCGCTCGCCTCGGTCACCGACTACCTCGCCGCCCGCACCGGCTGACCCCCGCCTTGCTTGCGCTGCCGGCCACTCGCCGCCTCCCGAGCCGTTGTCGCGTGCAGACGCCGTCATGGTGATCGGGTCACGGTCACGCGGGCGAAGCGGCGTCGTCCGAGCTGCAGGACCCAGGTACCCTTGCCGAGGGTGGCGTGCTCATCGGCGACGGCTTCACCGTCGACGCGGACACCGCCGCCTTTGATTCCTCGCCGAGCGTCACTCAACGATGACGCGAAACCGAGAGCGACCAGAATTCGCGGAACATAGTTCTCCGGGGTCGTGTGGTGCTCCATTTCTGAGGGCACGTCCCTGCGGACGAAAACCCGATCGAACTCCGCTTCGGCGTCAGCCGCGGCCTCGGCGCCATGGAACATGTTGATCATCTCGCGGGCAAGGCGTCGCTTGAGCACAACGCCACCGGATTCGGCGAGCATCGCGTCCTTATCGCTGGGCCACAGGTCCAAGGCGAGACGCACATAGGCCGGCATGGCATCATCTGGAAGAGACATCACTTTGCCGAAGACTTCCCTCGGATCCTCCGCGACACCGATGTAGTTGCCGATGCTCTGGCTCATCTTCTTCTTGCCGTCGACACCGACCAGCAGTGGAGCGCAGACGACCGCCTGGGGCTGCTGCCCCGCGCGCTGTTGCAGTGTCCGGGCAAGCATGCAGTTGAAGTACTGGTCCGTGCCACCCAGCTCCACATCGGCGTTAACCGCCACTGAGTCCTGCCCCTGGAGCAGTGGATAAATAAACTCGATCAATGAAATCGGCTCGTTCGCGTCAAACCGCTTACTGAAGTCATTGCGCTCAAGCAGCTGCGCGACCGTCGCCTGCGCCGTCAGCTCCAGCGCACCGGCCATATCCAGCGAGTTGAGCCATTCGGAGTTCCGCCGGACTTCGAGGTTGTCCGGTGACAAGATCTCCAACAGGCTAGCCATGCAAGACTGGACATAAGTGTGGACCTGCTCAGCGGACAGCCGCACCCTGGTCGCGGATCGCCCTGAGGGGTCGCCCACCCGCGCGGTGAAGTCGCCGATCACTAACACGGCCGTGTGGCCCAGCTCCTGGAACCGCCGCAGCCTCCTCAGCGGCACTGACCATCCCCAGGTGACCGCAGGGGCAGTGGGGTCGACACCGAACTTGACCCTCAGTGGCTCCCCCCGACGTAGCTTGTCCACAAGCGTATCCGCTGGCGCGGCGCTGAACCCGTCCTCCAGCAGGTAGGCGGCCTGCGCCTCCGGGTCGTCGGCAACGCCTGGAGGGGCTGGGGGGACGTGGTAGGCCATGTGTCCTGCTCTTCGGCGATGAAAAGGAATGAGGCTCGACGAGTCTAGATGGCCGTTCCTGCCGGATCCCAGGCGTGTCACTGCCCAGAATGACCGCAGGCAGCGTCCAGGATCGCCTTGCGTCGTAACAGCCTCGCCGGGGTCTGCTCCCGCGCCGTCCGGCTCCACCGCCTGGCGCGTGCCCTGCTCGATCTTCTTCAACCGACTCGCGCTCCGGCCGCACAGGCCGGCGACCCGCTCTCGACAACCCCCGTCGCACTGCAACAGCTCACTTTCGACGATCAAGCTACGGCCACACGGCAATGGCACATCGTCGCTGCCTGGACTGCGGCTGTGCTGAAGTGCAGTCGCGGCGGGGCGTTGCCGGCCAGGCCACCCACCCTGACCATCAGCCGGCGGGACCTCGGGCGCCGCGCTCGGACCGGGCGGAGTTGATCAACCGGGCGAACGCATCGGAGTGCAGGGAGGCCAGCTGCGGGCCGGTCTCGTGGGCCACCGCGGCGGCGTGTTCGGCCATCACGGCGGTAGCCCGCAGCGCGGCCTTGGTGGCGATCACCAGGTCACGGGGAGCCGCCGCGACCCGACGCGCGAGCTCCACCGCGGCGGCCACCACCGCCTCGTGCGCGGCGGCCGAGCGGGGCTCGCCCGCCACGTCGACCATGCGGTACGCCAGCCCGGTGCGCACCGCCTCGTGGGCGTCCAGCGGCTCGCCGAACAGCGTCATCGCCGCGGCGGTCTGGGCGCCGGCAGCGCGTTGCACCAGCCACGTCATGCCGCCACCGGGATGGATGCCCAACTGCAGGAAACGCGCGTCGAAGGAGGCGCCGGGGCCGACCAGGCGAAGGTCGCAGGCCAACGCCAGGTTGAGCCCGGCCCCCACCGCGGGCCCGTTGACGGCGGCGATGGTGGGCAGCGCGGCATTCGCGACAGCCAGGAAACCGGCGTAGATGCGGTGCAGGCCGGCGGCCGAGCCCGACTCACCAGCGGCGGCGAGCACACCGAGATCAGCCCCGGCGCAGAACGCCGGCGGAGCACCGGTGATCACGACGGCGTGCACCGACTCGTCGCCGTCACACGCCGCGACGGCCCGGGCCAGCCGGTCGGACAGCTCCAGGCCCAGCGCGTTGCGGCGGGCCGGATCGGACACCGTCAGCACGGCGACGCCACCCCGACGCTCCAGCAACACGTCCATACTCGTGAGTGTCTATCAGTGCTGGAGCACTCAACGCCACTCACGAGGTTTCAACCATAATGCGAGTCGGCACCGCGCGCCGATATCTGATGTGCCCGCCGCGGTACTTCACGGTGCGCTACATGATCAACTCCTGGATGGACCCCACCCGGCCGGTCGACACCGCGCGGGCGATGGCGCAGTGGACAGCGCTGGCCGACACCTACCGCGCGCTGGGGCACACCGTGGAGGTGGTCGATCCCGAACCGGGCCTGCCGGACATGGTGTTCGCGGCCAACGCCGGCACCGTGATCGACGGCGTCGTGCTGGGCGCCCGGTTCCGGCACGCGGAGCGGGCCGCTGAGGCGGAGCACTACCGGCGCTGGTTCCTCGCGCACGGCGCGCCCGACGTGGTGATGCCCAGTGCGGTCAACGAAGGCGCGGGGGACCTGGTCTGGACCGGCACCCTGCTGCTGGCCGGTAGCGGGTTTCGCACCGAGCCGGCGGCGCACGCCGAGGCGCAGGAGCTGTTCGGGGTGCCGGTGATCTCGCTACGGCTGGTCGACCCCTACTACTACCACCTCGACACCTGCCTGCTGGTGCTCGACGACTCCCGCTGCGCGCCGCTGGTCGCCTACTACCCGGCGGCGTTCTCGCCGGGCTCGCGGCGGGTGCTGGCCCGGTTGTTCCCCGACGCGGTGATCGCCGGCCCGGCGGACGCGGCGTGCCTGGGGCTCAACGGCGTCTCTGACGGCCACTCGGTGGTGCTGCCGCGGGAGGCGGTGCAGCTGGGCCGCGCGCTGGCCGTCCGCGGCTTCGAGCCCGTGTTCGTCGACGTCTCCGAGCTTCGCCGAGCCGGCGGTGGTCCCAAGTGCTGCACCCTGGAGCTGCGTGCCTGACCGCGCTCGACGCGCCCGGTGTGTCCGCGCGGTGTGCCGCCGGGAGGCCGGCCGCGGAACCCCGCACCTGGCGAGTGCGTTGCAGTAATCGGAGCCCGAGCACAACGGGAGGCTGATGAACTGTGCACAACCACGTCAACGGGCTGAAGACCGCGCTGCTGCTCGGCGGGCTGTCGGCGCTGGTGGTGCTGATCGGGTCGTTCTTCGGCCGCGGCGGGTCGCTCATCGCGCTGGTGCTCGTGGTCGGGATGAACGCCTACGCCTACTTCAACTCCGACAGGATCGCGTTGCGCGCGATGCACGCCGTGCCGGTATCCGAGCCCGAGCAGCCCATGATGTATCGCATCGTGCGGCAGCTGGCGACCGACGCGCGGGCGCCGATGCCGCGGCTGTACGTCAGCCCGACCCCGGCACCCAACGCCTTCGCCACCGGCCGCAGCCCGAGGCACGCCGCGGTGTGCTGCACCGTCGGGATTCTGGAGCTGTTGAACGAGCGGGAGCTGCGCGGGGTGCTCGGCCACGAGCTGTCGCACGTCTACAACCGGGACATCCTCATCTCCTCCGTCGCCGGGGCACTGGCCGGCATGGTGAGCGCGCTGTCGAACCTGGCGATGTTCGCGGGCGTGCTCGGCGGTGGCGGCAGGGACCGCTCGAACCCGATCGCGATGCTGCTCATCGCGCTGCTCGGCCCGATCGCGGCCGGCATCGTGCAGATGGCGGTGAGCCGGTCGCGGGAGTACCAGGCCGACGCCTCCGGCGCTGAGCTCACCGGTGACCCGCTGGCGCTGGCCAGCGCATTGCGCAAGCTGGAGCGGGGGACCCAGCTGGCGCCGCTTCGCCCCGAGCCCGCGCTGGTCACGCAGTCCCATCTCATGATCGCCAACCCGTTCCGGGTGAGCGATGGCGCCGCCCGGTTGTTCTCCACCCACCCACCCATCGCCGAGCGGGTGCACCGCCTGGAGGAGATGGCTCGACACCGGCTGCCCTGACCCGCCGTCCCCCGCGCGTCGCCGCTAGGTCAGCGTGGACCGGGCGATGTCCATGACGTACTGGCCGTAGCCCGACTTCGCCAGCGACTGGCCCAGTGCGTAGCAGGCGTCGGCGTCGATGAAGCCCATCCGCAGCGCGATCTCCTCCAGGCAGGCGATGCGGACCCCCTGCCGGTGTTCGAGCACCTGGACGAACTGGCCGGCCTCCAGCAGCGACTCGTGGGTTCCGGTGTCCAGCCAGGCGAAGCCCCGGCCCAGGTCGACCAGCGTCGCCCGACCCTGCCGCAGGTAGTGCACGTTCACATCGGTGATCTCCAGCTCGCCGCGCGCCGACGGGGTGAGCGAGCGAGCGACCTTCACCACGTCGTTGTCGTAGAAGTACAGGCCGGTGATCACCTTGTTCGAGCGGGGAGCCGCCGGCTTCTCCTCAATGGAGATCAACTTTCCGGCGGCGTCGACCTCGCCGACCCCGTAGCGCCGCGGGTCTTTGACCGGGTACCCGAACAGCACGCAACCGTCCAAGCTCGCCACGCACCGCTGGAGCCGGCCGGAGAAGCCCGGACCGTAGAAGATGTTGTCGCCCAGCACCAGCGCGACCGGGTCGTCTCCGATGAAGTCCGCGCCGATCACGAACGCTTCGGCCAGGCCGCCCGGCCGAGCCTGCTCGGCGTAGCTCAGCCGCAGCCCCAGCGCGGTGCCGTCACCGAGCAGGCGGCGGAACAGCGGCAGGTCCGCCGGGGTGGAGATGACCAGGATCTGCCGGATCCCGGCCAGCATGAGCACCGAGAGCGGGTAGTACACCATCGGCTTGTCATACACCGGCAGCAGCTGCTTGCAGACGGCCTGGGTGACCGGGTGCAGCCGGGTGCCACTGCCGCCGGCCAGCACGATCCCCTTCACCGATAGTTGGTGAACTGCAGGGCGACGCCGAAGTCGTGGCTCTTCAACAGGGCGATGACGGCCTGCAGGTCGTCGCGCTTCTTGCCCGAGACGCGCAGCTGGTCGCCCTGGATCTGAGCCTGCACACCCTTGAGCTTCTCGTCCCGGACCGCCTTGGCGATCTCCTTGGCCTTGTCCTGGCTGATGCCCTGCAGGATTCGTCCGGTGCTCCGGTAGACCTTGCCCGAGACGGCCGGCTCGTCCACCTCGAAGGACTTCAGCGAGATGCCCCGCTTGACCAGCTTGCTCTTGACCACGTCGATGGCGGCGCGGCAGCGCTCCCCGGTCTGCGCCTCGATCGTCATCGCCTCGTCACCGGCCCAGGACACCTTCGCCCCGGTGCCTCGGAAGTCGAACCGGGTCGACAGCTCCTTGGCCGCCTGGTTGAGCGCATTGTCCACTTCTTGCCGGTCCACCTTGCTGACCACATCGAACGACGGATCCGCCACCGCAGCCTCCTCCCGCCCCGCCGGTGCGGAACCTTACCCGCCACGCTGGCATGACCCTGTGTAGTATCGTGACCCACGGCCGGCGCACCCGGCCACCAGGCGGGTTGCCCGAGCGGCCAATGGGAGCGGACTGTAAATCCGTCGGCTGATGCCTTCCAAGGTTCGAATCCTTGACCCGCCACCCAGCACGAACAGCCCCTGGCCTGCGCGCGAGGATGCCTTCCGCGTCCGCACCGGCTCCGGACCCCGAATCATGTCCTCACTCCGCAACCTCGCCATCGCGGTGCTCCGCCGAGCCGGCTACACCAACATCGCCCCAGGCCGGCGCTGGGCCGGTTACAACGTCAACCACCCACTCACCCTGCTCGGTTTCGCCTGACTTTGCCGGGGCCCTGCCCTGGGGAGTACGATCGGCGCCCGTGACAGCCCCGAAAGCAGAGGGCGAGCGGGTGGTCCTGGGCCGACGTGACAAGCTCAGCACGATGGTGCCGTTCCACTGGTCCGCCGAGGCGCCGCCCGGTCTTAACGAAGTGGAGTGGGCCGAGGAGCTGGGCGCCAAGTGGGAGGGCGACGAGCTGGTCACCTACGACTACCCAACGCTCACCGACCTCCTCGAATACTACGAGAAGGACGAGTACCTGCCGGACAACGACTGATACCCGCGTCGCTGTCCTGCCCATCGTCCCCGCCGACATGCTCTTAGGCGCGTCCCGAACAGCAGCGTGGCCAGTGTCGACAATTACGCCATCCACAAGCACCCTGCGGTCACGCCTGGCGGGCTAGTCGGATCTGGGACGCGATCATCAGCATTGAGGATCTGGTGACTACACCCATCGCCATGTCTCCCGGGAGACGTTACTCGCACCGTTCTCGTCAGCGCGATGAGCGACCTGGCTGGGAAAACTTGCAGATCTGACGGGGTCGCCGTGGCTACGGGGTCGCCGTGGCGCACCTTCTGCGCACCTACTCGGACACTCCTGAGCTGCTTACTGGCCTAGGGTCAGTTACCGTGCGCACGGACCCCTCACCCTGTTCAGGGAGCCGTAATCAAATAACTAATGCACGCTAATCGACACCCTTTCTGGTTGTAGGCTTGCGGGTCCCTTCAAGAAAGTAGTTCATTCATTAGGGCTGTATTCCCCTGACACTCGTTAACGATGATCACATATGAGTCCCAGCTTGGAAGATCGGGGGATGGTGGCACGCTGCACGATCTGCGTGCCTCGCACGGCACCTGGATCACCGAGCGGTTCGGTGTGATGGCGGCCGCCAAGCGCCTGGGCCACGCGAACGCCAGCGTCACCACCCGTCACTACGCCCGGGCCTCCGCCGAGTTCGATGAGGGCATAGCCGATGGACTCGACAACGCGCGAAACCCGGGTACTCCAGCGCATCGCACGGGCAGCGACCACCCCGCCAATGTGGCACGAAACTGGCACGATGGCGACAACGAGGGGCCAACCGAGGCGGCGTAACCCCTCTGACCTGCCCCGAAATGGCACCCACCACTTGACACCAAGATCGTAAATCGTCGGCTGATGCCTTCCAAGGTTCGAATCCTTGACCCGCCACACCAGCGGGAACGACCCCCGACCAGCGCGAACACGGTCGGGGGCCGATCTTTCCTGTGTCCGGTGTCGTCCGGGCGTATCCGGTGGTTTATGGGTGGCTGCTCCCTATACGCGCCCTAGCCCCGGGTCGCTCGGGGCACAGGCCGCTGATCATGAGATGTCGGGGATCACGTGATCTGTTCGGTCAAGATGGTGGGTGTGCTGATCACGGTGTCCGCGCCGGCGGTGATGAGTTCGGTCCTCTTGCGGGGTTTGTCGGCGTAGCCGATGGACATGGTGCCGGCGGCGCGCGCGGCTTGGATGTCCGTCACGGAGTCGCCGACGAACGTCGCGGCTGCCGGGGCGATGTTGAGCGCGGTCAAGGCTGTGGTCAGCAGGTGTGGGTGTGGCTTGAGGAGCGCGGGGTCTGGGCTGGTTCGGGCGGACACTCGGGTGACATGGGTCCGGAGGTCATGTAGGTCGAGGTAGGCGTGGATGGCGATGGTGCTGTTGTTACTGACGATGACCAGTGGCCGGCCGGTGGCCGACCAGGCGCGGATGAGGTCGTGTCCGCCGGGGGTGGGCTCAGCGGTGGCGATGGCTTCGACTTCGTGGGCGGTGAACGCCGCGTTGACGTAGCGGGCCTCGTCATCGCCCAGGCCGGCGGCGTAGGCCAAGACCTCGAACGGATCGTCACTCTTCTCGATCTCGATGGGTGGGTCGCCGTGGCCGCCGTCGGCGAGGACCAGGCAGAGTTGGGTGACCACGGTGTGGGCGGCCAGGCCGGCGAAGACGCTGCATATCGGGCCGTCGAAGTCGAGCAGTAGGGCCGTGGTGCGGGCGAGGATGTGGCGCAGGGTTGTCGGGTCCTCGGTGGTGGCTGGGGTCATCGGGTGAACGCTGTGGCGATGACAGGGGTGCGGCTCGGTGGACCGGACCTCGGCGTCGAAGCGGTAGATGCTGTTGTACAGGGTGGTGCCGTGGCAGCGGATCTCGATTCCTGGAATGCTGTCCAGCGGGCGGTAGAAGGATAGCGCGTTGCGCACCTTGGCGGCGATCGTTGCCTTGCCGATGCCCTCGTCCACGCTGCGGCGGGTCACCTCGGGGCTGGCGGGGTCACCCAACAGCAACCGGATCTTCGTTCCGTCCTCGGCCTTCTTGCGCAGTCACCTGACCAGGGTCGGATCATCGGTCAGGAACATGCCCGCGTACAGCAGGATCTCTACGTGGTCCTCGGCCTGGGCCGGCAGCCGGGTCCACAACTCGGTGGGCAGATGCTATCTCGATCATGAACTGGCGGGACATTCCGCCGCGACCCGCCGGCTCGTGCTTTTACTTGCTGCTGAGGCTGGCGACCAGGTTGATCGTGGTAGCGAGGATGCCCGTGCCGAACAGGTAGGACAGCAGGGCGTGCCGCAGCGCGGTGCGCCGGATAACCCTGCTGCGCAGCGGGGTGTCGGAGACCTGGAAGGTCATGCCGATGGTGAATGCGAGGTAGGCGAAGTCGGTGTAGGTCGGGGGCTCGGGCTGGTTGAAGTCGATGCCACCGGCCTGCTCGGCGTAGTAGAGCTGCGCATAGCGCAGGGTGAAGACGGCGTGCACGACGGCCCAGGAGACCACGACGGAGACGAGCCCGAGCCCGACCCGGAGGAGCTCCTCAGCGCCCTGGGTCTGTCCGGCTCGCAGGAGCACGAATCCGACCGCGACCAGGCTGGCGACGGCCGCGCTGATCAGGAGCAGGTCGGCGACGGTGCGGTCCGGGTCGGTGGTGGTGGCGCGTTCGGCGGTGTGCCGCGCGTCGTGGTTGCGGATCGTGGACCACAGCCAGGTGATGTAGACCAGTGAGGTGAGGTCCCAGCCGACCAGCAGCCCCAGCAGCACCGAGCTCGCCATGATGGTCGGCGCCGCTGCGGCCAACCCGATCAGGACCGAGACGGCCACCTCCGTGCGTGCCGACATGCCGCGGCGGGCGGCGGGTGTGGTGGGGCCGTCGGATTGAGCGCTCACGTGGTCAGCATCGTCTATCGTCATGATCGGCTGATGGGACGGTGAAGGATCGTGTCACGGGCGGGACGGCCGATGAGGGAAACCGCGCCTGGTTTCAGCAGGGCGGCAGGGGGGTACGGCGCGAGCATGACCGACGCGGTGATGGGCTCGCCCGAGAAGGATCCCGACGACTGGGTCACCGGCGATGAGCCGATGACCGGGCCGCAGCACAGTTACCTCAAGACGCTGGCACGGGAGGCCGGTGAGGACGTCCCGGACGATCTGACCAAAGCCCAAGCCTCCGAGCTGATCGACCGGCTGCGCGAGAAGACCGGCCGGGGGCGCCAAGGATCGGGGATGGATCTGCAACGGAACCGGGACACCCGGCCCGCTCCACCCGCTGAGGCCAGGCCAGAGGCGTGACTCCTGGCCTGGCCTCAGCGGGTCGATGCGTGTACCCCCGTGTCAGATCCCTCAGCTCCTCCCACCACTGTGACACTTCACCACTGTGACACTTACCGCATGACACTTACCGCATGACACTTACCCGCACGACACTTACCGGGACGCCGGTGTGGTCCCGCGCGCGCACCGCAGTCGGGCTACCAGACCGCCTACGGAGGGGACCCCCGGCTCCCAGGAGAGAGCATCGACAACACACAGACACGCCGTCAACCCTGCGCGGCGCCAACCCTGAAACCAGGTCCTTCGTCGCCAGACCCGTCATCAGATGTGTACCAGTCCACACATGCCCAGGCAACGTAGTCTGTGCGACCCTCGTACGAGACCTGAATCCACCAGTCGCTCCCCCCACAGTCCCGGTAGTAGTCGCCGCGCTCAACCTCACAGCTGGCGGGAAGAGCCTGTCCTGCATCGAGATGACCGTCGGACCTGGAGCCTTTGCTGGCACGTTCACGGATATGCAGGCCGTCGAACCTGCTGACGACGTAGCACTGGCTGTCGAACTGGCTACCGGCAATAAAAGCGGACTCAGCGGGCCTTGTGCCACTCGGCCTCTGAGGTCGAGGGGCGCTCTGGCCTCCGGGCCGGGGCTGGGGCTGGGGCGCGTTCATGGGAATCCTTCTTTCGAATTGTGAGGTGGGTCCTTACGTCTACTTCGTGAAGATCTCGTAACCGACTGTGACCTGGTGGGCTACCTCCGACTCACCGGGGAGGACGGGAGTGGAGTCCGCGACCGCGGCGAATGCCTGGATCCTCGGCCCGCCACCGAGATCCGACTCGGAGATCGAGATGACGCCTCCGAGTCCTACGCCAAGTCCGTCCACCAGCTGTCGGGCCCGGGCCCTCGCATCGTCTATGGCCCGCTTCCGGGCTTCGACGAGCAAGCTTGAAGGGTCGGCGAAGGAGAATGAGATACCCTCGATGCGAGTCGCGTCGCCCCCTGCTTGGACTGCCGCGTCGATGACCGCGCCGGCGCCCTGTATGTCTCGTAACCTGGCGCTCAAGCCGTTCCGTACGCGGTACCCGACGATCTTCGGTGGTTGCGTGTCGTTCGGCCTCGGTTGCTCCGTTACCGGTTCGATGCTGAGCTGGGTCGTCTGAATATCCCGTTCCTGGGTCCCATGGTCTTTCAGAGCCGACAGCACGGCCGCCGCTTGCCTGTTGTTCTCGGTCAGCGCGTCCGAGGCGGCTGCGGCCTGGGTCTCCACAGCGAGGTTCAACAGGAGGATGTCCGCCGCGGCTGCGACCCGACCTACCCCGGTGACGCTTATCGTCCGTCGAATGTCGTCGGCGCTCATCTCGCTTCCGCTCCTCTCCCATCGGCTGGCGTTTCCCTGGTCCTCGGGCGGACGGCAGGCCACACCATGTGGCGGCGTGTCCGTGCACGAGTCCGGTTCAGCCGCGGTTTCGTGGCTTGTCCATCGCGGCATGAACTCCCCTGCTCTGCCGTACCGATGCTCCGTCCCACCCGCAGCTTCCATCCACCTCAACCAGCGACCACAGGAAGGAGGGCGAGCAACGCCTGGTAAATACGTCATCCTCCACCCCGATCGAGTGAACTTGTGCGGCCAGGGAAGTGTTGTTCGACGACCTCAGCCTCTGCCTCGGCGACGTCGGGGTGAGCATCGCCCTCATGGGCTGCCGCAGCTGGCCGCCTGGTGAGGAGACTCCGGTGCCCTACCACGTCGCCGTCTGCGGGCCGGGTCTCGACTGCGCTGGGGAAGACAAGGCCAACGCCTACCGGGTCGGCCAGCTTCTCGCTGAGCGTGGCGCGGTCACCATATGCGGTGGCGGCATCGGTGTCATGGCAGCGGTGGCATCCGGCGTGCGCTCCAAAGACGGCTTGGTGGTCGGTATCCGACCGAACGACACCCGCGAAGGAGCCTCCCCTGATCTCTCGGTGACCCTCGTCACCAATATGGGCGAGGCGCGCAACGCCATCATCGTGTGGAGCGCTGACGCCGTCATCGTGGTCGGCGGCTCATGGGGCACCTTGAGCGAGGTGGCGTTGGCGAAGCGTCGGGGCGGCGTGCCGGTCATCTCGCTCGGTGGCTGGCGACTGCTCGATAAAGACGGCCGGCCAGTGCCCGGAATCGAGCACGTTGAGACGCCGGAGGAAGCCGTGGAGAAGGCACTCGCGGACACCTCGGAATCATGACTCGATACCGAATGCATCGCTACGTCCAGCAGACCAGCGAGAACTCGGCATCGTCTTGCTGTCACCACGAGGTGCTGGATCGGCGTGGTGGTCTGCTTACCGTGCTCCTCCGCACCCACCGCAGCCGGGAACGTCGAGGCCAGGGTGGTGGCGACGGCCGCCGATGTGGCGCTGACGCCGAGCCGGGTGCTGCGTCTAGTCACTCTCGCTCGGGTAGCCGGTGGTGTCGAGCCACTCGATGAGCCGGCTCGGACGTGGCTGAGCACAGACCGGCGCCTGAACGGACGGCGAACGGCGGACATGCACTCGTGGGCTCTCGGCGCGTTCATTCCCCCTTCACGTCCGCGTGCGCTGCGTGCCGCTTTCAACCGTTACCCATCCGGGTGACGCCGGCACCCGGCCGGTCACTTCTCGGAGGCTCGATGCCATGCGCTTACCGCGCCGCACCACCGTCCTGGCCGCCGCCGTTCTCAGCGGCGCCCTGGTCGCGCCCGCCGCGGCCGTCGCCGACCCGTCGCACCAGGACGGCAGTCGCCACGTGCTCCTGCTGTCGGTCGACGGGCTGCACCAGGCCGACCTGACCTGGTATGTCGCGCACCATCCGACCTCGGCGCTGGCCGCGCTCGTGAACCGTGGCGTGGACTTCACCCACGCGAGCACCCCGGTGCCGTCCGACTCCTTCCCGGGCATGGTCGCCCAGGCCACCGGCGGCAACCCCGACACCACCGGCGTGTACTACGACTCGAGCTTCAACCACGCGCTGCTGCCGGCGGGCACGACGAGCTGCCCGGCGGGGGCGCCCACCGGCGCCGACGTGGAGTACGCCGAGAACCTGGACCGCAACCCGAACTCTCTCGACGCCGGCCAGGGGCTGTCGGGGCTGCCCGGCAGCATCCTGCAGCTGACCAGCCACCCGGAGACCCTGATCGACCCGGCGAAGCTGCCCGTCGACCCGAAGACCTGCAAGCCGGTCTACCCGCACCAGTACCTCAAGGTGAACACGATCTTCGAGGTGGCCCGGGCGCACGACCTGCGCACCGCGTGGTCGGACAAGCACCCGGCCTATGAGATCCTCGACGGGCCCTCCGGCACGGGCGTGCAGGACCTGTTCACTCCTGAGATCAACAGCCAGGCGGACGGGCTGCCGGCCGGCCAGGACTGGACCAAGGACAACGCCAAGACCCAGCAGTACGACGGCTACAAGGCCCAGGCGATCCGTAACGAGATCGACGGCTTCGACCATGGCCGCACCACCCACGTCGGCGTACCGGCGATCTTCGGGATGAACTTCCAGGCCGTGTCCACCGCGCAGAAGCTGCCCACCTCGGGCGGCCGGCCCGGCGGCTACCTGGCCGACGGCGTGACGCCCGGCCCGGTGCTCGCGGGCGCGCTGGACTTCGTCGACTCCCAGGTGGGCTCGTTCGTCAACGAGATCCACGCCAGGGGCCTCGAGGGGAACACCACGATCATCCTGTCCGCCAAGCACGGGCAGTCGCCGACCAACCCGGCGGCGCTCACCCGTATCCCGGACGGTCCGCTGCTCGCCGGCCTCAACACCGCCTGGAAGAACGCCCACCCGGGCGCCGGTGACCTCGTGGCGCACTCCACCGACGACGACGCCATGCTGCTGTGGTTGACCGACCGCTCGCAGGCCGCCGCCGAGTTCGCCAAGGCGTTCCTGCTCGCCCAGTCCGGGCAGGGCAACGGCATCACCGGTGCCCCCAAGCCGTTCACCGCCTCCGGGCTGGCGACGGTGTTCGCCGGCCGCGCCGCGGCGAGGTTCTTCGGCGTCCCCGCCGGTGACCCTAGGGTGCCCGACCTGTTCGGCATCGTCCAGCACGGCGTCGTCTACACCGGCGGCACGAGCAAGATCGCTGAGCACGGCGGCGCCGACCCGCAGGACCGCAACGTGCCGATCGTCCTGTCCGGTGCCGGCGTGGACGACGCGGGGACCCTCGGCGAGCCGGTCGAGACCACCCAGATCGCCCCGACGATCCTGCGTCTGCTCGGGCTGAACCCCAGCGAGCTCCAAGCCGTCCAACGCGAGCACACCCAAGCCCTGTCCGACTGACCCCTCCTCCCTCCCCGCGCGGTCTCATGGATGCTTGTGCACCCCGGGTCGCGCATCGCGGCGGGGCTCCGCGTATGTGGGGGTAGCATCGCCCGCGCGGGGAGTTGCGGGAGGGGACGTGGATCCGGAGCTGACGGCGTTGACGTCCACGGCGGCGACCACGGTGGTGAAGCTGCTGGCGACGGCGGCGTGGGAGCGCGCCACGAGCGCGGTCGGTGGGTTGTGGCGGCGGGTGCATCCGGCGCGGGCCGAGACGGTGCAGGCTGAGCTGGAGGACAGTCGTACCGAGGTGCTCGCCGCGCTGCGGGCGGGGGACGAGCAGGTGGAGCAGGCTCTGGTGGGCGAGTGGCAGGGTCGGCTGCGGCGCCTGCTGGCCGCTGATCCGCAGCTGGCGGATGAGCTGCGGCTGGTGGTGGCGCAGTTGCGTTCGGCGCTGGCCGACGCCGAACCCCAGCGGGGCGCCACGATCACGATGCAGGCCACGGCGTTCGGCGGCAGTCGGGTGCACCAGGCGGGTCGTGACCTGCACGTGACCACCGGGGAATGACCGGTGGGAGCCTCCGGGGAGCAGCCCCCGGAACAGCCGCCGCCCGCGGGGGACTCTGTTCGCCTGGAAGCGCACGCTTCCGGGCAGGCCCGCGTCAACCAAGCCGCCCGGGATCTGCCCCTGCACTATCGGGACGGTGTTCGCGACGCGCGGCGGGCCGAGCCGGGCGCGCGGGCGGGCGGGGGAGTGTCCGTATCCGGGGTTGGCCTCCTTCGGGCGCGAGCAGGCCCGGTGGTTCTTCGGCCGGGACGAGCTGACCGCGGAGCTGGTCGCGCGCCTGGACACGTGGCTGCGTGGCGGCGGTGTGCAGGTGGTGGTGGCGCCGTCGGGGGCGGGGAAGTCCTCGCTGCTGCACGCCGGTCTGCTATCCCGGCTGGCCGACGGTGCCCTGCCGGGGTCGAGCCGATGGCCGACGCTCGTGTTCACTCCCACCGCGCAGCCGCTGGCCGCGCTGGCCGGTGAGATCGCCGTGCTCACCGGCGCCGACCCGGCACACCCGGCTGCGGAGCCACAGCGGTGGGTGGAGGTGCTGCGCGGTCATATCGGTCCCGAGGGCTCGGGAGCCCGGGTCCTCGTCGTCGTGGACCAGTTCGAGGAACTGTTCACCCTGGGCACCGACGACCAGGACCGGCGCACGTTCATCGAGCTGCTCGTGCAGCTGGCCGGTCCGCCGCAGCCTGTCGGGTTGGTCTTGGCGTACCCTGGCCACCGGCAGCGGCGACCGAACGGTGCGGTTGTGGAACGTGGGCGACCCGGCACACCCCACACCGCTGGGCACACCTCTGACCGGCCACACCGGCTGGGTCCCCGCAGTCGCTTTCAGCCCTGACGGGCACAGGCTGGCCACCGGCAGCGCCGATCACACCGTGCGGTTGTGGGGGATGGACGCCGCCCGCGCGATTCAGCGGATCCGCGCCACCACCGCGAACACCCTCACCCCGGAGAAGTGGGCGCAGTACGTGTCACCGGACATGGCCTACGATCCGCCCTGCCCGTGACGCCGTCAGCCGCGCCGGCGGCTGATCTCGAAAGCGACGATGGATGCGGCCACGGCGACGTTCAGGGACTCGACGTGGTTGCGCATCGGTATCCGCAACCGCGTATCGGGGGAGATCGTCGATCCAGCGGTCTCGCCGCCGAGCACGAGGGCCGAACGCGGCGCCAGGTCCGTCTGGAAGATCGACCGCTTCGCGGTGGCGGTCAACCCGTACAGGGTGAACCCCCGCTCGCGCAACATCGACGCGGCTGCCGCGGCGCTGGCTGAGTTCAGGATCGACGCCTCGAACGCCACCCCGGCCGATGCCTTGATCACGAGCGGGCCCACGTGAGGGCTGCCCAGCCGAGGGAGGATGACGCCGTCGATGCCGGCCGCGGTGGCGCTGCGCAAGATCATGCCGACGTTGCTGGGGTTCGTCACGCCGTCCAGGAGGAACAGCGTCGTGCGCCGGTCACCGCGTTGGACGAGATAGTCGCTCAGCCGGGCCATGCGGGGTGCGGTGATGTCCGCGACGACGCCCTGGTCCTGCTTGCCGTTACCCGCCAGCCGCTTGATCCGGGCGGGGGAGGTGTACCGCACCTCGATGTCCCTCCGGCGCGCCTCGTCGACGATCTGATCGATGGCGCGCCCCTGCGCATTGTCGGCGACGATCACCTTCGCGACGTCGAGATCCCGCTTCTGGAGAGCCTCGAGCACCGGCATCCGGCCATAGATCGTGATGAACTGGTCGCGCGGCGAGGGCGGGGCGGTCACGGGCTACCGACTAGGGTCAGAGTCGCTGGGGCAGCTCGCGGGCGTGCCGGCAGGCCGCGCTCATCAACGCCGTCTGGTCGGCGGCGGGGCCGGTCACGTAAGGGCTGGCGTAGAGCACCCCGAGGCAGAACCCGCCCAGCGAGGCACAGCTCATCGGCACGTCCGGGACCAGGTTGAACGCCTGCTTCACCAGCTCGTAGGCGATGTTCGTGCAGCGGGCGTCCTCCAGCACCACGACGGCCCGCTCGATGAAGCCGCGCCCGGCGGCGCTCCTGGCGGGGCTGGTGTCGATGGGCAGGTCCTGGCCGAGCAGCAGGGCGCCGCCCAGCACCGGGAACACCGACTGCTGCTCCACACTGCCATCGGGCACGTAGTACGCGATGGTGATCACGAACCCCTGCAGGAACCCGGCTACCGTGTCTTGGTGCAGCGGCAGGTCCGGCTGGCTGTCGAACACCGACTCGATACGGCCGCGGTGGTAGTCGGCCAACTCGCGGATCTCGCTGTCCTCGGCCAAGCGATCCTCGAAGGCGTTGGCCAAGCTCGTGAAACAGGAACGCACTGTCATCCGGCGGTGGAGGTGATCTGGTCGGGTCGGGGGAGGTTGATCTCGACGCAGTCGGCGTTGACGGAGCTGCGACTGCTCGTACACCACCCGGTCGGGGAGGAGGTCACCACGCCCGTGCCTGGGCGCCTGTCGCTGTTCATGCCATCTCCCTGAGCACCTGCTCGATCAGTGCGACCGAGTCGCCGACCCCGAGGGCCGACCGTTGGAGTGTACTCGCGGTGTCCGGGTAGGTGGCGGTCTCGTCGCTCCGTCGCGACCGTCGACCTCCCTCGATGCCTGCGTCTCCCGGTGGCCCTGCGTCTCTTCCCGGTGACTGCCTGCGCCGCTAGCGTGGTGATCGAGCCACTCAGTCATGGGCGGCATGCGGAGGTCTCGATGGTTGTTGAGGAGCCGGCACCCGCGGTCACGATGCGTGCGCTGCTCTCGGGGGCTTTCGTCTCGCAGGCGATCAGCGTGATCGCCCGGCTCGGAGTTGCGGACGTGCTGGCCGAGGGCCCTCTGCAGGTAGCGGAGATCGCGCGGCGGGTAGGCACGCACGGTTCGGCGTTGTACCGGGTGCTGCGAGCGCTGGGCGACGCGGGAGTCGTCGCGGAGCTGGCGGACCGGCACTTCGCGCTGACCCCACTCGGCGAGGTGCTGCGTGGTGACGTCCCCGGCTCGCTGCGAGGGTGGGCGACGATGGTCGGGATGCCGTTCCACCGTCACCCGTGGACCGATCTGTACGAGACGGTCCAGACCGGGGAGTCGGCGTTTGACCGGGTTCACGGCACTGAGATTTTCGACTACCTGGCGAAGCATCCCGAGGATGAGGCGGTCTTTGCTGACGCCATGAACTCCATCTCTACGGGTGAGACTGTCAGCATCATCACAGCGTACGATTTCAGCCGGTTCAGCACGATAGTGGATGTCGGCGGTGGGCGGGGTGGCATGCTTGCCGCAATCCTGTCCGCCAACCCGCACCTTCAGGGAGTGCTGTTCGACATGCCGACAGTCGTGGCCGGTGCCGAGAGCGTCGACCGTTGCAAGGTGGTGAGTGGGGACTTCTTCGACTCGGTACCGGAGGGCGGTGACGCCTACCTGCTGAGCAACGTCGTCCACGACTGGGACGACGAGCACGCGGTGGAGATCCTGAGTGCCTGCCGGGCCGCGATGACCGATACCGCTCGCCTGCTGCTTGTCGAGATCCTGTTACCGGATGGCGCGGCACCGTCGAGGGGAAAACTGGTGGACGTGGAGATGCTGGTCATGACCACCGGTGGTCGCCAGCGCACCGAGGCGGAGTTCCGCGCGTTGCTTGACCGGGCCGGGCTTCGGTTGACCCGCGTCGTGCCGAGCTCCGGCATGGTCAGCCTGGTGGAGGCGGTCCCACACGCACTGAGTTGATCCACGCCGAGATCAGCCTCGGAGCCCTGTCATGATCACGTCGGCGGTAGCAGGAGGTGCTCAA
>Ga0213882_10000072_pt1 | contig 49416 bp, 43 predicted proteins | sample BarmaccoBMER_R09_FD_160106 | JGI IMG/M metagenome (GOLD analysis project Ga0213882, IMG submission 160106) | Barbacenia macrantha exposed rock microbial communities from rupestrian grasslands, the National Park of Serra do Cipo, Brazil - ER_R09 ...
CGGACCGGGTGGCCTTCGACCCGATGACGAACCGCCCTCCAGAACTTCGAATGTCTCCACGCTGGCTCAGCCGGATGCGTGAGCGGGCCTATCAAGGCAGCCGGGCCGGCCGGGCCGCCGCGAAACGAGCGTGACCCCGGGCCCGTCTCACCTGAGCAGCCGCACCAGGCCACACCGCGACCTCACCTGAGCAGCCGCACCAGGCCACACCGCGACCTCACCTGAGCAGCCGCACCAGGCCACACCGCAGCGGCGCATGCAACGCAGCGGCGCCGCCGCAGCATCGGACCACGACGCGCCAGGGCCACGCCTTGGCCCTGGCAGCAGTCTCAGAAGTCGAACTCGCCGTTCTTGACGCCCGAGATGAAGGCAGCCCACTCCTGCGCATCGAACATGAGTGGGTCACGGGTACGGTCCTTGGTGTCCCGCACGACGGCACCGCCATCGGGCAGAGGCGCCACCTCCACACATCCCCCTGCGCTGCACCGGCTGCTCGTCCGATACACCAGCGTGGGGTGGAACGCGACGGTCACTGGGGTTTTTCCTTCCTCTTAGTCATCCGGTAAGAACTCGCCCACGAGCGTGACGGACTGCTCAGGGCACAGGTCGACCAACGCGTCGAAGATCTGCTCGTAGACCTTCACATCGTGCTCCCTTTCCAGGTAGAGATCACCCAGATGGCCCTCGACGTACACGAGATCGTTATCATCGGAGCCTGGGAAAGCCAGCACCGTGAAGGACCCGTTCACCGAGCGGTGCGCCCCGACACTGAACGGGAGCACCTGGACGGTGATGTTCGGTCGCTGGGCGTCCGAGAGCAGCCGTCTCAGCTGCTCACGCATCACCTGCTCACCGCCGATCGGGCGGTGCAGCACCGCCTCGTCGAGTATCAGGTGGACGACCAGCGGGTCCTCGTCGGCGTAGAGCCGGTCCTGCCGTCGCATCCGGAGCTCCACGAGGCGGTCGGTGGCCTCGCGGTCCGCGGTGGACATCGTGCTCAGGACGGCACGGGCGTAGTCCTCGGTCTGCAACAGACCGTGCACGATGCTGGTCTGGAAGCCGCGCGCCTCCCCGGCGTCCTGCTCCAGGGCGATGAACCGGCTGAAGTTGTCGGGCACGAGCGGGTCCGCGGGATCCGGGGCGAGCACGTCGGAGAAGTCATCCCACCAGCCCTGACGGTTCCCGTCCCGCACCCAGCGCATCAACCGGTCCCGGTAGGCCTGGTCAGTGATCCCGTAGCGGTTGAGCAGATCGCGGACGTCGCGGCGATACGGGATGCCCTTGCCGGTCTCCAGTCTGCTGACCTTGGAAACCGAGCACTCGAGTCCCGTGGCCACCTCTTCGATGGTGAGCCCGGCCTGCTCGCGCAGCGCGCGAAGCTCGGCGCCGAGCCTGCGCCGCGGCACCACCGGCCCACGTACTGGGGACATCGCACGCCTCCGTCCTTCATCACCCATTTGAGCAGGATGTCCGACTACTCACGGGACTGGAGATAGCGACACGCTACTCCTCTGTGGCGAATCACACCATGAGATACCATCACGCAATTGCATCAACTTGTTGTTTGATGCAAGCTACGGTCAGGGCGTCCGCAACGCCACACGCCGCAGCCCAGGCGACCGGGGTCCACGTGCATGAACCGCACCACCGATGAGAAAAGGGGAAAGCGATCATGTCACCATCTCACCGGAGCGCGACACGCCTCCCCGCAGCTCGGCCGGTGGGCCGTGAGCAGGGAGCGGAACGTCGTGGCGGGACGCGCCGCCGTGCGCGGTGACCTGGCAGGCGCTGCCCTGGGCCTTGCTGGGCTCGGCTCTGCTGGTGTGTCTCGGGTTGCTGCTCGGAGCGACCTGGACCACCCAGTTATTGCAGGCCAGGCTTCGCCGTCAGGCCGAGGAGCGTCGCAGGCTGAACGCGGAGTGGTTGGCGGTTCGCGCCGCCCGCCGGCAGGGGGGCCGGTGCCCGCGCTGCGCGAGCCCACTGCCGGAACAGGACTGGTACTCCGCATCGGATCCGGCGCAGGACCCACCGGATGACGACTGAGTCTCTGCGGGCGCTGTCTCGGGGGCGCTGTCTCTACGGACGTGGGGCCGGCCTCGCGGGTCACGAAGCTCAGCGGCCGGTCGCGGAGCGCGGGTTGCGGGGTCTTCAGACCGCGCGACGGCCGGCCAGCGCGCGGCCGAGGGTGAGCTCGTCGGCGAACTCCAGGTCCCCGCCCATCGGTAGGCCGGAGGCGAGCCTGGTCACCGACAGTCCCGGGAAGTCCCGGAGCATCCGCGCCAGGTAGGTGGCGGTGGCCTCGCCCTCGGTGTTCGGATCCGTCGCGATGATCACCTCGGTGACCTCGTGCGAACCGATCCGGATGAGCAGCTCCCGGATCCGCAGCTGATCGGGGCCGACTCCCGACAGGGGGTCGAGCGCCCCGCCCAACACGTGGTAACGCCCGGTGAACTCACGAGTGCGCTCCACCGCGAGGACGTCCTTGGGCTCCTCGACCACACAGACCAGCCGCGGATCGCGACGCGGGTCAGAGCAGATCCGGCATGTCTGTTTCTCCGAGACCGTGCCGCAGACAGCACAGAAGACCACCCCGTCCTTGACCCGCTGCAGAGCCTCCTGCAGCCTCGTCACGTCAGCCGGGTCAGCGGCCAGCAGGTGGAAGGCCATCCGCTGTGCACTCTTGGGCCCCACGCCGGGCAGCCGCCCCAGCTCGTCGATGAGATCCTGGACGACGCCCTCGTACACGGTAGCCATCATGCCGCCTGACGCGGCGGCGGTCACATGCCGGGCAGGCCGAGACCTCCGCCGGACCCACCGAGCGCGCTGGCCAACGGACCCATCTTCTGCTGGGTGAGATCCTGCAACGCGCGGTGCGCGTCGGCCATCGCCCCCACCACAAGATCCTGCAGGGTCTCCACGTCATCGGGGTCGACCACCTTGGGGTCGATCGTCACGCTGCGAACCTCCCCCGATCCGGCCAGCGTGACCGAGACCAGGTCACCGCCGGCCTGCCCGGTGACCTCCGCCTCCGCGAGCTCGGCCTGCGCGCTCATCAGCTGTTGCTGCATCTTCTGGGCCTGCTGCAGGATCATCTGCATGTCAGGCGCTCCACCGGGTTGCACCACGGCTCCTCTCGTCGAGTCGGGCCCAGGTGAGGCTGAGACCCGGATGGTCCACAATGGCTCTGTCACAGCGTAGCCGGGTCACCGGGGAGCCATGTCGGGACTGGAGAAACCGGTGCGGTCGGGCCCGGTTTGGTCGTAGCGTGGAGCGTATGCAGCTCACTGGGGAAGGGCGCAGCCATCGCGATGCTGTGCAGCGGCTGCAGGCCGGCTACCGAGCGATCCCCGCGGGGTCGCCGGTACGGCTTGCCAAGCCGACGTCGAACCTGTTCCGGTCCCGCGCCGCGGCGGGCCCCGGCCTGGACGTCTCCGGCCTGACCGGTGTACTGCGGGTGGACCCGGCCGGCCGCACCGCCGACGTCGCCGGCATGTGCACGTACGAGAACCTGGTCGCCGCGACGTTGCCCCACGGGCTGACCCCGCTGGTCGTGCCGCAGCTCAAGACGATCACTCTGGGCGGCGCGGTGAGCGGGCTGGGCATCGAGGCGGCGTCATTCCGCAACGGCCTGCCGCACGAGTCGGTGCTGGAGCTCGACGTGCTCACCGGCTCCGGCGAGCTCGTCACCACCGTCCCGGGTGACGAGCTGTTCGCGGGGTTCCCCAACTCCTACGGCACCCTGGGCTACGCCACCCGAGTGCGTATCGAGCTGGAACCGGTGCGCTCGCACGTCGCGCTGCGGCACGTGCGCTTCGACGAGCTGGACGAGCTGTGCGCCGCGGTGGCCCGGATCATGGCGACCCGCAGCCGGGGCGGCGAGGACGTCGACTACCTCGACGGCGTGATGTTCTCTCCCACCGAGTCCTACCTGACGCTGGGCGTGCGCACCGAGTATGACGCCGGCCGAGCCGGCGACGGGGCCCCGGCAAGGGCCAGTGACTACACCGGGACGCAGATCTACTACCGCTCGATCCAGCAGCGCTCCCGCGACCTTCTGCGCACGCACGACTACCTGTGGCGTTGGGACACCGACTGGTTCTGGTGCTCAGGGGCCTTCGGCGCCCAGCACCCGGTGATCCGGCGGCTCTGGCCGGCCCGGCTGCGTCGCAGCGACGTCTACTGGAAGATCGTGGCGCTGGCGAACCGTCTCGACCTGGAGAACCGCATGGAGGTGTGGCGCGGCCGCCCGCGCCGGGAACGCGTGATCCAGGACGTCGAGATCCCCCTCGAGCGCACCGCGGAGTTCCTGCGCTGGTTCGTCGCGCACGTCGGCATCACGCCGGTCTGGCTGTGCCCGTTACGGCTGCGCGGCGAGCGCGACTGGCCGCTGTACCCTCTGGAACCCGGCCGGGACTACGTCAACGTCGGCTTCTGGTCTAGCGTACCGATCGCCCCCGGCGGGACCGGTAGCGAGACCAACCGGGCCGTCGAGCGACAGGTGAGCGCGGTGGGCGGGCACAAGTCGCTGTACTCGGACTCCTTCTACTCGCGAGAGGAGTTCGACGCCCGCTACGGCGGCGAGCACTACGGCGCCCTCAAGCGACGCTACGACCCGGACCAGCGGCTCCTGGACCTCTACGCGAAGGCGGTGCGACGTCGATGACGACCTTCCGGCGCCCCACTCCGACGAAGGGGGACCTGCTGTCGCTGGCGGGGATCGTGGAGCTGCTCGCCGAGGGCCGGTTCCCGGTCCGGTTCACCGCCTATGACGGCAGCGCCACCGGTCCGCCGGACTCCGAGATCAGCGTGCACCTGGCCACCCCGCGCGGCGCCACCTACCTGTTCACCGCGCCGGGTGACCTCGGCATGGCGCGCGCCTACATCGCCGGTGACCTGCACGCTTCCGGCGTGCACCCCGGTGACCCGTATGTGGCCATGCGGCTGATGGCCGACGAGCTGCGCTTTCGGCGCCCGACCATGGCCGAGCTGGCGCTGATCACCCGTTCGCTGGGCTGGCAACGGCTGCGGCCGGTGCCGCCGCCACCGCAGGAGTCGCGGCCCCGGTGGCGCCGGACGATCGAGGGGTTGGCGCATTCCCGGCACCGCGACTCCGAGGCGGTGCACCACCACTACGACGTCTCCAACCGCTTCTACGAGCTGGTGCTCGGCCCGTCCATGTCCTACACCTGCGCCGTCTTCGAGCATCCGGAGGCAAGCGTGGAACAGGCCCAGGAGCGCAAGCACGAACTGATCGCCGACAAGCTGGGGCTGCGAGCCGGGATGCGGCTGCTCGACGTCGGCTGCGGGTGGGGTGGCATGGTGCGCCACGCCGCCCGCCGCGGGGTCCGCGCGCTGGGCGTCACACTGTCCGTGGAGCAGGCCCGCTGGGCGCAGCGGGCGATCCTCCGGGAGGGTCTGGACGGGCTCGCCCAAGTGCGCCACCTGGACTACAGGGACGCCCCCGGCAGCGACTACGACGCGGTGAGCTCGATCGGGCTCAACGAGCATGTGGGAGTGCACAACTACCCGTCGTACTTCGCGCTGCTCCTGGCCAAGCTGCGCCCCGGAGGGCGGCTGCTCAACCACTGCATCACCCAACCGGACAACCGGGCCCGGGCCCAGACCGACGCGTTCATCGATCGCTACGTGTTCCCCGACGGGGAGCTCGCCGGCGCCGGCAAGATCATAACCGAGGCGCAGAACGCCGGCTTCGAGCTGCGCCACGTGGAGAACCTCCGGGAGCACTACGCGCTGACGCTGAAGCAGTGGTGCGCCAACCTCGCCGCGCACTGGGACGAGTGCGTGGCCGAGGTCGGTGAGCCCACCGCCCGGGTGTGGGGCCTCTACATGGGCGCTTCCCGACTGTCCTTCGAGCGCAACGGGATCCAGCTGCACCAGGTGCTGGCGGTGCGCCCCGACGGCACCGGCAACGCGCATGTGCCGCTGCGCCCCTGGTGGCACTCGTGAGTGCCTGAGGAACGCACTCAGTGGAGGTCGGGCTGAGGCCGACCTCCACCGCGGCTCATAACGATGCGCGATGGCTCTCGTTGACCGATGGTGCCACGACGCCGACCGCCGGCCGTCACCCTGCTGGTGACCGCGGCGGCGGCGGTCGCCATGCTGATCGGGTCCGAGCCGTCAGCCGCGGCGCGGCCGGCCCACGAAGCGGAGTGCCCGGTGGGGCTGGCCTGCCGTTTCGCCCCGGCCGCCTACGCCCGGACCGACCCGAGCGACCCCGACGCCTACGGCGACTACGACCGGGCCGACCGCCCACGCGACGGCGACGACATCCGCTACATCGTCATCCACGACACCGAGGAGAGCTACGACTCCGCGATCGCCAGGTTCCAGGACCCGCACAGCGGCGTCTCGGCGCACTACGTGATCCGGTCCTCCGACGGCCAGGTCACCCAGCTCGTCCACACCTGGGATATCGCTCACCATGCCGGCAACTACTGGTTCAACATGCATTCCCTCGGCATCGAGCACGAGGGTGTGCTCGTCGACGGCGCCCGCTGGTACACCGAGGCGATGTACCAGGCCTCCGCCCGGCTGGTGCGCTACCTCGCGGCGCGCTACCACATCCCGCTGGACCGGGAACACATCCTGAGCCACGAGGAGATACCCGGTCTCACACCGGGCGGTGTCGCCGGGATGCACTACGACCCCGGCCCGTACTGGGACTGGGCGCACTACTTCGACCTGCTGGGTGCGCCGCTGCCGACCGCGGGTGTCTCGGCCGCGCCGGTGCCGACGATCGTGCCGCGCTTCGACATCGACATCGAGCCGCTGCGCAGCTGCGTCGGTGAGGCCTGCACCGACCTGCCGCCGCAGGGCAGCAACGTCGTGTACCTGCACACCGAGCCCAGGGCCGACGCCCCGCTGGTCGGGGACCCGGCGCTGCACCCCGACGGCTCCCCGGGCACCACCCGGGTCGCGGACTGGTCGGCCAGGGCGGTCACCGGGCAGTCCTTCGTGGTGGCCGGGCGCAGCGGCGAGTGGACCGCGATCTGGTTCGGCGGCCGGCCGGCCTGGCTCGACGACCCGCCAGGCCGGGTGAGCGCACCGGGCCATGGCGCGCTCATCACGCCCCGCCCCGGGCGCTCGGCCATCCCCGTCTACGGCGCCGCCTACCCGGAGGACAGCGCCTACCCACCGACGATCCCCGCGGCCGCCGTCGTACCGCTGCGGTACACGATCCCCGCCGGGCAGGTCTACCTCGGCGTGGAGCGGGGCTTCGCCGACTACTACTACGCCCGGTTCGACAGCGCCGATGCGCAGGACAACCACACCCTGGTCGTGGGCGACCGACGACTGGTGGAGATCTCCTTCAACCACCGGCGGGCCTTCGTCGACGCCGCAGATGTCCTCATCCTGCGCTGAGCCCATCGCGGGGTGTTGGGGCGAAGGCGCCGTCACCCTTCGTCGATGCGGCGGGCGCCGAGCTGCGCGGCGAGCAGCTCCAGGGCGATCTCCGCCGGGTCCCGGCGTTCGGCGTGTACCCGGGGCATCTCGGCGGCCTCGGACGGCATCGTCTCGTCGTCCTCCACCGGGACCTGAGACGAGGCCGCCGCACCGGGGTCGTCGGGATCCGGAGGTTCAGGTGGTGCCGGAACATCCTCCTCCGGGGGCGGTGGCGTCGCCGGACGACGGTAGACGGGACGCTCCGGCGAGCGTTGTGGTGGGCGGACGGCACGCTCAGCAGGGAGCTGCGGCTGCTGGGCGCCGACCGCGCCCGCCTCGCCGCCGGCGTGCTCGCAGCGCACCTCCCAGTCGACACCCAGCACGTCGCGCAGCGCCCGCTTGATCATCTCGACATTGCGCTCCTCACCCAGTCGCCGGGCCAGCGGGGCGGTGGGCAGGGTCAGCAGGAGGGTGCCGCCCTCCACCGCGCTCGCGGTCGAGTTGCTGAGCAGGGCTTGAGTCGCCCGGCTCTGCTCACGCACCGCGTCCAGCAGCGCCCGCCACACCCGTCGCACCGCAGCCACGTCGAGCTGACCCACCGCGGGCCCGCTGTGGACCTCCGCCGGACGCCGGACTTCCGCTGGACGCCGGACTTTCGCTGGACGCTGAGCGTCCGCCGGATGCTGGGCCTCCGCCGGACGCCGGACTTCCAGACTCTGGGCTTCCGGACGCTGGGCTTCCGGACGTTTGACGTCCGAGTCGGGCGGTGTCGGCCGCCCCGCGGACGGTGCCGGCGCGGGGCCGGCGACCCTCGCCGGGCCCGGCGAGCCCTCCACGCCGACATCCGGCAGTGCCGTAACAGCCTGCGCGGTGGCGGGCTGGGCGATGGTGAGTCGCCGCTCCAACCGCTCCAGCCGGTGTAGCACCGCGCCGTCCCCCTCGGCGACGGCCGGCAGCAGCATCCGGGCGCACAGCAGCTCCAGTAGCAGCCGAGGGGCGGTGGCCCCGCGCATCTCGGCCAGGCCGTTGTGCGTGATCTCGGCGAACCGGGTGAGGCCGGCCGCGCCCAGGGCTTGCGCCTGGGTGGTCATCGTCGCGAGCTGGTCCTCGGGTGCATCGACCAGCCCATGACACGCCTGCTCGGGGGCGACCCGCAGCAGCACCAGGTCGCGGAAGCGCTGGAGGAGGTCGACGGCGAAGCGTCGGGGGTCGTGCCCCGCTTCGACCAGCCGGTCGATGGTGGCGAACACCGTGGCCCCGTCCTGGGCGGCGAGCGCGGAGACCATGTCGTCGATCAGTGCGACGTCGGTGACCCCGAGCAGCGCCACCGCCCTGGCGTAGGTGACACCATCAGTGCCTGCCCCAGCGAGCAGCTGGTCCAGCACGGACAGCGAGTCCCGGGCGGAGCCACCGCCGGCGCGGATCACCAGCGGGTAGACCGCAGGCTCGATCAGTACGCCCTCCTGGGCACACACCTGCTCCAGCAGCCCGCGCATCGTGCTCGGCGGCAGCAGCCGGAACGGGTAGTGGTGGGTGCGGGAGCGGATGGTCGCCAGCACCTTCTCCGGCTCGGTGGTGGCGAAGACGAAGACGAGGTGCTCCGGAGGCTCCTCCACGATCTTGAGCAGAGCGTTGAAACCCTGCGTGGTGACCATGTGCGCCTCGTCGATGATGAACACCCGGTACCGGGACTCGGCGGGCGCGTAGAACGCGCGGTCCCGCAGGTCGCGGGCGTCGTCCACGCCGCCGTGGCTGGCCGCGTCGAGCTCGACGACGTCGATCGACCCAGGGCCCTCGGGTGCCAGCGCGACACATGACGGGCAGACCCCACACGGGTCCGGCGTCGGGCCCTGCGCGCAGTTCAGCGAGCGGGCCAGGATGCGAGCGCTGGACGTCTTCCCGCAGCCCCGCGGGCCGGAGAACAGGTAGGCGTGGTTGATCCGGCCGGCCGCCAGCGCGGTGCGCAGCGGTTCGGTGACGTGCTCTTGGCCGACCACCTCGACGAACGCCGCCGGGCGATACTTGCGGTACAGAGCCAGTGCCACGGCCGCGAGGCTACCGGGTGCCTACGACGGTCCTCACGCCACGAGGTACACCTCCGGTAGCGCGTCGCCCAGCGCCGCAGCGAGCCGGCGGTCGCACGTCCACAACGGCACCCGAAAGCGCTCGGCGAGGGCGACATAATGCGCGTCGTACGTCGCCAGCAGGTGGTGCTCATGGGCGATCTCCAGTGCCCTGGAGTGCAGCCGCGCATCGCCGTGCAGCTCAATGGGCAGACGAAGACACCGATCGAGCTGCAGCGCGGCGAGCTCGGCGGTGACCAGGCGTGAGCGCTGCTGTTGACGCAACGCGTTGGCGACCTCATAGTGCAGCAGACCAGGCGCAACCAGGTCGCCGTCCAGGTGAACAAGCCGCTCCCACACGGCCATGGCGGCGGAGTCCGCATGGAGAATCCGGACCACCAGGCTCGCATCAACGCACCCGGCCGTAACGCTCCTCGTCCCGGTCATCCCGTCCGACACGGATCGCCTCCTCGACGTCGAAGTCCTTCAGCCGCTCGATCGCACCCTCCGCCCGCAAGCGCTCATGCAGCTCGGCGAGCATGGCGTCGGCCCGGGCCCATTTGTCGGACCGGCCGGCGCACGCCGCCTCCCAGTCCTCCACAGACACCACCACCGCGACCTCCTTCCCGGCCCGTTCCACGAAGACGACATCGTGGCGAGCCCTCACGCCGTCGAGCAGCTCGCCGAAGCGCACCCGAGCCTCGGTCGCGCTGACCCTGCGTTCTGTTCCAGACATGTCGTGCCTCCATCGATCGATCCATCGATCAATGATAACACTCGGCTGCCGCAGCGGCTAGCTACCGCGCCGGCTACCGCCCTCGGCGCTCCCAGAAGGCCCTGACGTACAGCGCGTGCCGGTCGATGCCGCACTCGTCGAGCAGATGCGCGCGGATCCGTCGCACCGTCGGAGCGTGCCCGGCGACCCAGATCCGACCCCGCCCAGGCGGCAGCCGCACCGCGCGCAGAGCGTCCTCCAGGACCGTCGAAGTACCCGGCTCCCGGTCGCCGCGGTGCAGCCAGCACACCGTCGGACGGGCCACTCCCGGTATCGGCTGCCGCTCGGCGGCGTCGGCGACCTCCAGGTAGAGGAGCGCACAGGCGCCGGCCGGCAACATCGCCGCATACGCCTGGATCGCCGGCAGGGCGGTCTCGTCCCCGGCGAACAGATGCCAGTCAGCGTGCGGATCGGGCCGGTATCGACCGCTCGGGCCGACGAGCTCCAGGGTCTCCCCAGGCCGCACCCGCCGCGCCCACGTGGCCGCCGGCCCCGCTCCGTGCAGCACGAAATCGATGTCCAGATGTGGTTCCGCGCCATCGTCGTCGTGCCCTGTCTGATCATGCCCTGTGTAGCCACGCACGGTGTAGTCTCGGGACACCGGGCACCCACTGACCAGGTCCGGAACATAGATCTTGAGCGTCTGCCCGGGAACGGCGGCTAAGCCGGCCAGGCTCTCGCCGACGAGCCGGACCCGCGTCATCCGGGGGGTCAACCGCCGCGTCCACGCCACCGTCGCGACGGTGCCGGCGAGGCGTCCGCGAGCTGGGGCCTGGGGCCGCATCGCGTTCCCTCCTCGACCATGAGAGGACCCCGCGCACCCGCCAGAGCCTGCTGACCCTTGCTGCCTTCCGACCCTGGGGGGGTTCGCAAGATGGACGCCGCGCGGGGTCCGCCGCCCAGTCTAGGGGCTATCCCCTCGCCAGAGCACGGCACCCTCTCGGTGACCGGTGTCGCGCGAGTCCACTCAGGCCTGCCAACGACCGGCCGTCACCAGCGGCTTTGGCTGGTGACGGCACTGACGGTAGCCTCGCCAGCGGAGGATTCGCCTAGTGGCCTATGGCGCACGATTGGAAATCGTGTTGGGTGTGAAAGCCCTCGCGGGTTCAAATCCCGCATCCTCCGCTCTCGCCGGCATCATCGCGGACACCATGGTCACATGAGGGCCGGCGACCATGAGTCTCCGCGCGCCGGAGGAGCCTCGATGAGCCCATCACCTCGGCATGGACTCCGCAGGTTTTCGGTCTAGGGTGGGGATAGCCGGCAGCGGCGCACGCGACGAGCCCGGTCAGCTCGAGGGTGGAAGGCGGCCCACAACGTGAACCAGGATGGCGCGGAGGTCCCGGGCGACGTCGCCGCCGTGCGCCAGGAGCTGGCGCAGATGCGCGCGCGGATGGCCGTGATCAAGCAGGAGGCCGCCGTCGAGGTGGACCGCAAGTGGGTGTCACCGTGGCGGACCCAGGACGTGTTCGACCTCAAGGTGAAGACGAGGCTGACAGCCAACCAAGAGTACCGGTCGCTACAGAACCGCGTCCGCGACGCCGAGGCCAGCCTTGCCGTGGAGTCCGACACCACCACTGGGTCCGACACCACCACTGGGCCGACATGATGAGCTAGCGGGAGACCAAGAAACGGCAGCATATCGACCGGCCTGCTGAACTGCCGCGACCGGCCCGGAATGAAATGCCGGACAATAAACGGGAGACCCGGCGGAGTGTAGCCGACGCTGCCACTCGCCGGCAGCCCCTGAGGTCGGCGTCACACGAATGCTTACGTAGGACCCATGGTGCGAGCCCACATCGCGCGGGACGATGGAAGAACCTGAGCCATCGGGAGGGGACTGATGAAGGTCGAGGAGATCCTGAAGTCGAAGGGCCGATCGGTCGAGACCATCGAGACCGACGCCAGCATCGCCGAAGCGATAGGCCGGCTGAACGGCCCTCCTCAGATCGGGGCACTGGTCGTCCGCGACGAAGACGAGCAGCGACCGCTCGTGGGTACGCTCACTGAGCGCGACATCATCCGCGGTCTCGCCAAGTACGGCGCCAAGCTGCTGACCATGCAGGTCGACAGGGTGATGTCGCACAACGTGCCGGTCTGTTCTCCGGAGGACAGCATCACCCGGCTGATGCACCAGATGACGGCCTCCCGTTACCGTCACCTGCCGGTGGTGGATCAGGGCAGGCTGGTCGGCCTGGTCAGCATCGGTGACGTGGTCAAGGCCCGGATCGCCGACATGGAGCTGGAGACCAACCTGCTCCGGGACCTCTACATCGCGCGTGGCTGACGCCACCACCCCGATACGTCTCCACATCGGGGGGCTGCGGTTATCGGGTCTGGAAGTCTGTGGTCGCGGTCAGCAACATGCTCTTCAGGATGAGGGTGTGCCTTCCTCGGGACAGGGCCGGCAGGGTCGGGTCGACGACGTAGGCGACCGATCCCAGCGTGTTCGCCGTGATGGTCGCGACCTCGTGGTCGTCGATGTCGAGCTTGACGGGATGTCGTGGCAGGAAACCCGCCGCCAACAGGTACATCGAGCCACCGGTACCGGTGTCGGTGAGCTGAATGCCGTGCCGCAACCGTGACAAGGCGTCGAGTGCCTGACGTTTCGGGGAGTCGCGCCCGTTCTGGGCGCGGACCGCTGCGACGAGAGCCGGGACGAACGTGCTCGCGTCGATCGTGCCCCAGCCGCTGGCCACATCGAACCCGGTGGTGGCCGTGAAACCGGGGACGGGCACCGCTCCTGAGGTCATCGAGTTGTTCCCGGTGACGACATCGGCTATTCCGGCGTGCTCCCCGGCCGGACCCAGGACGCCGTAGAGCACGTTGTTGATGGGACCGACGCTGCCCTGGTTCACCTGCGCGGCCAGGGCGAGCACGCCGGCGAACAGCGGCGCCGCCTCGGACGTCCCGTGCTGGGCGTCCATGGTGATGTCGGGCACCGAGCGCATGGCGCTGCGGGTGATGGAGCCGACCCGGTCCTGGTAGGCCGGTCGCGGGTACACCGAGGAGTAGCCGGCGCCCGCGGCGAACGTGCCGTGATGCCACAGCGGGTCGGGGCCCAGTCGCCGTCCCTGGGTGTCGACACGGGGGACGCTGCCGCCGACCGCGGTGGCCCAGGGAGAGTCATCCCAGGTCGCGGTGTCCGGCGTGGTGCCGGTGTCCCCGCACTGCGTGCTGGCCGTCGCGAGGTTCTGGACCACGCCGCAGTCACCGGTCGCCACCACCACCGGGATGCCCGCGGCCGCCGCGGACAGCAGACCCGGGTCCTGCGCGGTGATCTCCGCCTTGCCGTAGCTGTAGGTGCCCTCGCCCGTTCCGTCACTGATCGAGATGGCGTCGGCCAGATGGTTCGCGCCGATGTACTCCAGTGCCTGCATCATCTCCGGGGGCGCGACCTGGCTCGCGGCGTCATCCATGACCTCGCTGTCCGCCGGCGTCGCGGTGATCAGTATCTTCGCGTACGGCGCCATCAGATGGGCCGCCTTCACGTCGAGCTCGAGCTCGCCCCTCCACCCGTCACACGAACCGTAGCTGCCCAGCGCGACCATTCCCGGTGGGCACTGTGCGGGCAGGTGCCCATCACCCGAGGGGTAGATGGTCTGGATGTCCGGGTCGGGTAACCCGTACTCCCGGTCGAACGTCTTGATGACATCATTGATCTGCGGGTCGTCCCAGCCCTCGACCAGCGCGATGGTCGTCCCCGTGCCGTCGATGCCCTTCTTCCACAGCTCGCCGATGTTGTAGTCGACGACGTCCTGCGGCCCCGGGGTCGACTCGGCGAACCGGGCGTAGTCCTTGGTCATGGTGTCCAGGACGGCGGTGAGCGTCCTGACGTGCTCCTGGTCGGGCCGCGGTGGCGGGGCGTCGTCCCGACCGGCTGAGCTACCCGGTACACCGGTCACACCGCAGGACGCCACCAGGGTGGCCGCGAGGAGGAGCCAGGCTGCCCGCGCGGGTGTTCCCGTCATATCCCCGCGCCGGGGTGACGGAATCGTTGGGCCAGCTCCGGGTGGTCCTCCCACCACAGCCGGGGCCGGGTGGGGGCTGGGGTGGTCGGGGAAGCCCCCGCTGAGGCGTCGAGGGTGTCGAGCTCGGCGTCGACGGCCGCGGCGTGGCGCTGGTCCTCCCGCATCATCCGGTTCACCACCGCGGCGAGGAACGGCAGGCCGGCTAGGTCACCACCGATCCACAGCACGCCGGCGCCGATGATCTGGTCCAGTCGCGGGTCCGGTCCCCACCCCCGGTGCAGCGCCTGGTAGTAGTGCGGGGCGACCAGCGGGCCCAGCCACAGGACCAGCCCCAGCACCCCATCGAAGATCACTTCCGCGACGCTGATCGACATGGTCAGCAGGTACGGATCCGCGCGGGGGGTGGGGTCGATGCGCAACCGGGTCCAGAAGTAGAGGAACCCGGCGGCGACCAGGCCGACGCCGACCGCCGCGCCGAGGGCCGCTGACCGCAGGCCGGCCTCATACAGTGGCGTCAGGTACAGGACGAACAGCGGAGCGATCAGCGCGGCGGTCACCACCACCGGGAAGGTCAGGGCGCGAGCGGCCCTACTGTGCAGCACCCGGCCGGCCGCTCGGGTGGCCGGCTCGGGGAGCACCTCCCGCAGCAGGGTCAGCGGCGCGCCCAGGGCCAGGAACATCGGCGCGATCATGAGCAGCGTGATGTTCTGCACCGCGCGGTCCCAGAACAGGGTGCCGGCATACACACCGACGACGCTCACCGTCACCAGCAGGATCGACCCCAGACCGACCAGAAAACACCACGACCGGCCCGCCGGCCACGCCACGGCGCCTCGGCGCAACCGGCGCACTCCGAGCCCGTACGCCACCCCCAGCGCGGCCACCGCCACCAGCGCCGCCGGGTTTGGCGTCCACGCGGTCAGCAGCCGTCCCCATGTCAACGGCGGCGCAGGTGCAGAAACCATCACCACGTCCAGGCCCACCCCCCCAGGGTGCACCCACCCGGCGACCGGCGTCGAACAGCCCCCGGCGGTGAGACCCCTATTTGACGCACGGGATCCCACCGCCGGAGATGCTGTTGAGGTCCGCAGGTCCGGCGTCGTTCTGGTTGGAGCCGGGTGCCGGGGGCGTGGAGGTGGCGGGCGAGGAGTCGCCGGAGGCGAGGGCGGCGGGCATGGTGTAGTCGGCACCCAGGACCACTCGGAGGTGTCCGGCAGGCACTGTCGAGTCCGGTTCCGTCGGCAGCCCACCGAGCATCCCGGCCAGGGTCTTCGCCTCCCGCGCGGAGCCGGGACCCGGGTAGTAGATCATCGTGGTACTGAGGTGGCGGCGGCCGTTGCTGGTGACACCCGAGGTGAAGCCGGTGGTGGCCAGGGCGTGTTCCAGCGCGGCCGCCAGCCCGTTTCGGTTGGTGGTGTTGACCACGTCCACGGTGCCCGACGCTGCGCTCCCGGGCCCGGGGACGGTCGAGGTGGGCGACGGTGTGGGGACGCGCGGACCGACCAGGCCGCGCACCAGGGCCTGGATCCCGGGCACGTCGACGATGTTGACGTCCTCGCCGGCGGGGTCGGTGCCGAAGCGGACGATCGGCAGGGTCGTGAAGGTGATGTTTCCGCTGGTCACCGAGGATGCCTGCGAAGCGAAGGACAGCAGCTGCAGACCGGTGTCGGCGGCGATGTTCTGCTTGGCCACAGCGATCAACCCGCGCAGCCGCACCGGGTTGAGAAACGTCCCGGCCTGCTTGAGCTGGTAGGTCAGCGAGATGATGAAGGCCTGCTGGCGGCGTTCCCGGTCCAGGTCGGTGAAGTTCAGCTGCGGATGAGCATTGTCGCGGCGCTGCCGGACGAACGCCAGCGCCTGGACGGCGTCGATCTGCTGGTAGCCCCGGTGGAAGTTCGCGCCGGAGTAGCTGTCGCGGGTATCCTCCTTCAGACACACCGTGATCGGCGCCACCACCTGGGCGAGCTGGTAGAAGGCCACCATGGTCACCTCCACGAAGTGGTCGATCGGCACGCCGCCCAAAAACTGGGCGACCGTGTCGACCTCCTCCCGGCGACCGGCGTCGCGGCTCTGCTGTTCCAGGCTGACCTTGTCGGTCACGCCCGCGGCCACCAGCTTTCGGTGTTCCTGGTCGAAGGCGAACCCGTAGGCCTGCTTGATCTTCCCCTTCGCGATGCCGTCCGGGACGCCGGGGAGGCTGACGTAGTCGTCACGGGGAATGGAGATGCCCGTGGCTCGGGAGCCGTCACCCGGGAGGTGGACGAGCATCAACACGTTGGCGTTGTACCCGCCGACCTGCTGGTCACCGGCATGCAACGCCTGGTAGATCTCCGGTGGTAGCGGGTCACCGTTCTCATCCAGGCGGCTGTCCAATCCCATGATCAGAATGTTGGTGTCACCGCTGGCCGACTTGGGGGCGTCACTACGGAGGGCATCCGACCTGTCGATGCCGTCCAGGAGATCCTGGTACTGGCTCCAGCCGTACCCGGTGACGGTCAACACCAGCAACGACACCACCGCCACCGCCCAGCGCGCGATCAGCCCCCAGCGGTGGACACCGTGGCGAGCAGAGCGCCGTCTGGACCCCCGACCGTCCCGACCACCGCGGCCCCCGGTGGTCCAGACCTGCGGGTCCCGACCACCACGGCCCACGGCGGTCCGGACCTGCGCCCGCCCAGCGCGCCCCGGCGGGGGCATCGGAGGGCGCGCAGCGCGACGCCGATGGTCACCGCGGGAATGCCCGCCGGGACCCGAGCGTCCATCTCCACCAGCCACACCACTCCCTGCGCCTGCGGGTATCCAGGAGCCGCGAGCCTACCTGCGGAAGGCCGTAGAGGTTCAGCGCGTAGTCCAGCGAACTGTGGGTCACAGCCAGGACATGGCGCGAGGGCTGGAGTAGGCTGGGGCAGGTGTCGCGCTCCCCGCCTGGGAGTCGGTTGGACCTGGTGCACCGTAGTGGAGCAGCGGTGCTCGGAATCGGGTTGTGCGTATTCGGGGTTCTCGGGTTCATCGACCGGCTGAAGTTCCTCGCTGTCCACGGCAGAGTCGTGCTCGGGCTGTCCTCCAACGGCCTGCTGTCGACCATCTCGCTCATCGTCGGCGGGGTGCTGATCGGCGCCGCGTTGCGCGGTGGCCGGATCTCCTCCACGATCACGGTGGGCGTAGGACTGCTCTTCCTGCTGTCCGGGCTGCTCAACCTCACCGTGCTGGACACCAGGTTCAACCTGCTGGCGTTCCGGCTGCCGAACGTCATCTTCAGCTTCATCGCCGGGATGTTGCTGCTGTTCCTCGGTGCGTACGGTCGGTTCAGCGGCGGGCTGTCGGTGGACAACCCCTACTACCAGCGTCGACATCGCGACGATCCGAGCTCCGGGAACGGGGACCACAGCGAGGAGGACGAGGAGATCGACCGCTGGGTGGCCGCCGAGGTGGCGGTCGCCGAGGGCCACGCCACGCCGCAGCAGGAGCAGCTGGTCCGCGAGGACGCGCAGCGCCGCGCCAACGAGGCGCGTCGGCGCGCCTGGGAGCTCTATGAGAGTCGTCTCCAGGGCCGCGACAACGGCTCGAAGCGAGCACCGTGAGGGCTCGCCGGGCCTGGTGTTCCCGGGTATTCCCCGCATTACCGCCCGCGCCGGCGCGGTGCTCGCCTAGGCAGGTGTCGCTTGTGCGCGACCGCGGAATGCAGCCCTCCGATGACGAGAAGCGTCCAGACCGTGAAGGCGTCCCAGAAGAAGACCAGCGAGACGGTCCCCAGCGAGCGCATGTGCAGCTCGGTGGCCGTTGCCGCAGAGGCCGCGGAGTACATCCCGAGTGGGAAGACCGCGGTCCACCACGCGCCCTGGTACCGCAACGAGCCGACCACCTGGTCGACGCGCCACACCTGAGCGTAGAGCAGAGCGGGTATCCAGAGACTGGCGAGCACCCACGCCCCGAGCGTCACCGGTCGGGCCCAGCCCGCGAGCCCGGCCGGTGCACTGAGCGCGCGCGCCGCGGCGAGGATGTGGTCACCGGCCAGCGCCGTGATCGCCAGTGCGCCCATCAGGATCCAGCTGTCTGGAGTCACCTCCTCGGCCATGATCGGTGTCGCGAGCGCCCGCCAGGCGATCAGCCAGGTCACGGTCAGATAGATCGCCATTCCCGCGATCCACGCCAAGGCCGCGATCACCACCAGCGAGGGGGCGCGGACGTCGATGGCGAGGTCCGTAGCGGTGGTCGCCAGACCCGCCGCCGCCACGCTCGGCAGCAACCACGCGCCGTGCGCCTGCTCGCGCAGCTGCGCGCCTGGCCATGAACCGACATCGACCACGGCCAGCGGCACGAGCACGAGCCAGGCCGCGAGCGCGAGCCCGCCGAACAGCCACCCGACGGCGGAGTGACCACCCCAGCGCACGGCGAGTACCGCGCAGGCCGCGATGAAGGTGAACATCCGCAGCGCGACGTCGAGGTCGCGCGTCACCGCCACGACATGCGCGGGGCGCCTGATGACCCAGACGAGAGACCTCAGCCCCAGGATGGCGAAGGTGACTACCGCGAGCATGCCCAGCGCGATACCGAGCCGCCAGTACCCGTGGTCATCCGCGGCGACGGACACGATGCCCGTCGCCATCACCGTCGCGAACACCTCAGGCGGCGGGTCCCACTCGCCGAGCCAGGCCCCGTTCACACGCCGATCCTGCTCTGGCGGGCTAGCGCCGCCGCGCGATGATCAGTCCGCTGTCGGCCGCCCGTGCCGCCTGCGCCGGATCCGGCAGTGACCGGCCGTAGGACTGGGCGCGCTCGTTGGCGTCGTAGCGGTGAACCTGCCATCCATCTCGGCTGAGCCGGCTCGTCGGGTCCTCCTGCCCACCGGACTGCCACAAGGTCTTGAGAAAGGCACTGTCGGGCGACTCACCAAGGTTGTCGATCATGTCCTGGACCGCGTTGCGGCTGACGTACTCGAGGGCCAGCCGGCTCCCCGGTGCTGACAGCCGCCCGATCCCTTCGAGCAGGTGGTCGCATTCGTCCTGGTTCAGGTAGGGAAGCAGCCCCTCCGCCAGCCAGGCGGTGGGCTCACCGGGGTGAAAGCCCGCACGCAGCACAGCGGCGGGCCAGTCCTGGCGAAGGTCGACACTGATGGTCACCCGCCGGCAGGCCGGTGTGGCGGCTCGCCCGGCGAGCACCTGGTCCTTGAACGTCAGCACCTCGGCAGTGTCCAGCTCGAACAGGCACACCCCCGGTGGCCAGGCCAGACGGAACGCTCGGGCGTCCAGCCCGGCCGCCAGGACCAGCACTTGGCGGCAGCCCTGCGCGCAGGCCTCGCGGAGGTAGTCGTCGAAGAAGCGGGTCCGGATCGGCACGTAAGCGAAAGCCCAGGACCACCATGCACCGTCGTCCCGCGTGGCGGACGGGTGGTGGTCGGCGACGAAGGACAGCGCGTCCCCGGCCGCGGTCACGAAGTCCGCGGCGAAAGGGTCGTCGAAAAGCGGGTCGTCGTGGCGGCCTTCCCCAGCGCGAGCCGCCGCCACGCCCACCGCAGTGAGCCCCACCCCGGTCGGGACCTGGTACTTCGCCGGCTGGTTCCCCGACATACCCGCCTCCGCCTCACCAGAGCGCTCATGGTCACCACCAGGCAGCGTAGGCCTCGAGAGGGAGGGACGCCACGCCTCGGCGGACGGACTCCGTGAAATAGTGACCGTGAAATAGTGACGCCGGGTGGTCGGTGCGGGTAGTCAGCGATGGTGATCAGGAGCGATGGAGCTTCAGCGGATCGGCGCGCAGCATCCCAAGATCAAGCAAGTGCTGGCGATCCAGCGGAACACCGCGCCGAACCCGCACAAGATGATCATCGCTGAAGGGTTGTGGGCGCACAACCTCCTCCTGGCGCACGATGCCTTCATCGACACGTTCCTGTGGTGCCCCGAAGCCGCCTACGGCGACGAGGCACATAAGCGGGCTGTCGAGCTGGCGTCGTGTGCGCACCTGGCCTACCAGGTGTCGGAGAGGACACTGGCGCGGATCTCCGAGCGTGACAGACCGGACGGGTTGCTCTCTCTCGCGCTGTTGCCCAGGTGGGAGCCGCGCGACGTTCGGCTCGGCGCGTCCGCACTGATCATGGTTGCCGACGGCATGGAGATTCCAGGCAACCTGGGGACCTTGATCCGGACGCTGGACGCGGCCGGCGCGGACTGCCTGGTGTTGACGAACCGACGCACCAGACTGACGCATCCGAAGGTGTTTCGGGCCAGCCAGGGCATGGTCCTCACCATGCCCGTACTGGATTTCGAGCGGGTCGAAGACGTGATATCGTGGTTCCGGTCGAATAACGTCGACGTCTATCTGGCCGACACGGATGGCGCGAAGAACTATCGGTCGTTCGACTATTCGGGCGCACGCACCGCCTTCGTTCTCGGCTCGGAACGTCACGGAATTCCGCGACCCTGGCACGAAGCGGGCTATGAACGCGTGTTCATCCCCATGCTGGGATCAGCCGACTCGCTGAACGTGTCCATCTCCGCGGCCGTATTCCTGTTCGAGGCGCGCGCACAGAAAAACCACTGGTAGGCTACTGGACTGGTATACTACTGGTAGGCCCACCAGGCCGACCCGCTGCCAAGCATCGCGCGAGCGGCCTATGCCACGCCCCGCGCGAGCGCCGTCCCCGGCGCTTATGGTGGTGGTGATGGCCGTGCCGGACGGCCGACTGGAGAGCGTTGATGACAGAGAGCCCCCATGACAGAGAGCCCCCATCACAGAGAGCCCCCATGACAGAGAGCCCCCATGAGTGAGTGGGACGGTCGCGGACTGCCGCCGGTGGCCGCCGAGAGGATGCGGCGCTTCGCCCGGACGGGTCTGCGTACCTCGCTGCTGACCGTGCCCGCGGCGGTCGGGGTGCAGTCGGTCGGCTTCGACCCGGTCGGCGAGGTGATGGGGTGCATCGTCGAGCACATCGGGTGGAGCGGCTTCGGGGGCTGCGGCTACTTCGGTGGTATCGGTGGTTTCGGGATCGCCGGAGGGACTGTCACGTCGTCGGGCTCAGTCCCGTTCGTCGGGTTCGGGCCTTACGTCGACGCCCTGTACCAGGGTTATGACACGGCGCTGGGACGCATGACCGAGGAGGCCGCCGCGATGGACGCCGATGGCGTCGTGGGAGTGCGGCTGTCGGTGTCGCATCTCGGGTCGCGTACCGGCGCCGGGAACCGTGAGTTCACCGCGTTGGGCACCGCGGTCCGGGCCCGGTCGCGGCACCGTCCGAGTCGGGTGTTCACCACCGACCTGGCCGGCCAGGACGTGGCCAAGCTGGTGCAGGCCGGCTGGGTGCCGGTCGCCCTCGTCTACGGGATCTCGGTGGCGGTGCGCCATGACGACTGGCGGACGCAGCGGCAGGCCTCGTGGGGCGCCGGCAACACGGAGGTGTCCGGGTACACGGAACTGGTCGTCCACGTGCGCGCCGATGCCCGCCACCGCTTCGACCGGCAGGCCCGTTCGGCCGGGGCGCAGGGCGCGATCGTCTCCTCGATGAGCCTGCGGATCGGGGAGATGGAGCCGGCGGAGAACCACCGTGACCATGTCGCCGAGGCGAGCGTGTTCGGCACCGCGCTCGTGAGCTTTCACCGGGGGCCACGCGCCCCGACCCGGTCGTTGACCATCCTGCCGCTGCGACAGAAGTAGTGGAAACCAGAAGTAGTAGGAGTAGTGATGACCGCCGACCCCACCGCGCCCGGCATCCCCGAGGACGCGATGCGCCGGCTCGCCGAGATGCGGCCGGGCCAAGCCACCAGCTTGTTCACCTCGGACCTGTCGGTGAACGAGTTCCTGCTGGTGCGGGAGGCCGGGTTCCGTCCCCTCGGGCTGGTGCTGGGCACCAGCATCTACCACGTGGGGTTCCAGCTGGGTCGGTGGAGCAGCAACCAGGAACTGACCGTCCTGTCCCAGGCGATGTACCACGCCCGTGAGCTGGCCATGACGCGGATGGAGGCCGAGGCCGACCAGCTGGGTGCCGAGGGCATCGTCGGGGTACGGCTGGAGATCGAGTTCAAGGAGTTCGGCTCCGACCTCGCCGAGTTCATCGCGATCGGCACCGCGGTGAAGGCGGACGAGCCGAGGGCGCCCGACGGGCAGCCCTGGCGCAACAACCAGGACCAGCCGTTCACCTCCGACCTGTCTGGGCAGGACTTCTGGACACTGATCCAGGCCGGCTACGGCCCGCTGGGCATGGTGATGGGCTCCTGCGTCTACCACGTCGCGCACCAGCGGTTCTGGCAGGTGATGGGCAACATCGGTCAGAACATCGAGCTGCCGCAGTTCACCGAGGCGCTGTACGACGCCCGGGAGCTCGCGATGAGCCGGATGCAGGCCGAGGCCGAGCGCCTGGCGGCCGAGGGCATCGTGGGCGTGCAGTTGCTCTCACTCGGACATCGTTGGGGTGGGCACACCACGGAGTTCTTCGCGATCGGCACCGCGGTGCGCCCGCTGCGCGCCGACCACGTGATCGCCAAGCCGCAGCTCGTCCTCCCGCTGACCGACTCATGACCCTTGAGCCCAGCGGCCTGGGACCGATGGGTGACGTGCAGCTCCTGGCGGCGATGCTGCGAGCCGACCGCGAGGAGGTCGCCTCCTACGCCCGGGTGCTGAGCGGTGCGCTGGCCCAGGCGCTCCCGGCGGGCATGGTGGAGATCGGCTACCAGCGCACCGTCGGGGACCGCCTGGCGCACCGCCCGGGCCGCGCTGTCCGCCTCGTGGTGCACGGGGACAACCGCGACCTCGAGCTGCGCGAGGGCCGGGGCGGCGGGATCGAGGCGGAGCTGCAGCAGGTGGTGCGCGGGGTGGTGATCAGTCGTCGCGGCATCGGCGTGGACGAATGGCTGCAGGCGTTGGCGCAGGACATCGCCCGGGCCGCCGCTCGTGACACGGCGGCACGACAGGCACTGCAGCGGCTGCTTCACGGTTGACGCACCGGCCGGCCGTTGACCGGCGTTCATTCGAACTTTGCCCCTCAGCCGACTTTCGGCACCGGGCCGTCACCTCACCGTTGCCCTTTGGTGGGCTCAAGGCGGCACCATTGCGTACCTGACTTGGAGGACATATGACCGATCGGGAACTCCGCGCCGAGATCCGGCAGCGGTTCACCGCGCTGCGAGTCGAAGTGAAACGTCGTGGCGTCGAGCGCTTCGCCGAAACCGAGACCCAGCTGTTCGAACGGTGCCGGGCGGAGAGCAGACGGGTCGACGAACTGAACCGGAGACTCAAGGAGATCACCGATGAGGCGAACCGGAAAGCCGTCGCCCTGCTCCGGGAGTTCGAGGACCTCGCTGACGGCGGCCGGTGGAGAGGCGGCCGGCGGGCTGTGTTCGAGGTTCCCTGCATCAACCGCGCCAGCGTCGACCGCACCCGACTGCACCGGAACCTGATCGCCGAGATCGACAAACAAACCCAGCAGACGCTGCGGGTGCTGTACCGGCAACAAACGACTCTGCTCCGAGCCCCCGACCGGGCCCGGACATTGATGGCTCGAGGAGTCCCCGCCATCGTCGCCGACCTCATCCCTCCCGCCCGGCTGCGGGAGATCGAAACCCAGCTCAACGCGCCGGCGGTCACCTGAGCTCGACACTGCCGCAACGGACGTGAGCAAGCGCTGACGGGGTCCCCCGGAGGCTCACCACCTTGCTGTCGATGTATCAACAACGACGGCTGCGTACTCCCCACTCTGAAGACCCGCACCAGGGAGCAGTGTGGTGCGGGTGGGAGGAGTCGGGGATGTTCGAGGGTACCCATGCCGGTGGCCCACTGGCACCCGAGCTGGACGGTCCGCGCAAGCGCGCGCTCATCCTGGCCGGGGGCGGCCTGAAGGTGGCGTTCCAGGCCGGCGTCCTCCAGGTCTGGTTGGACGAGGCCCGCGACAGCGGGAAGCGGCTGGAGTTCATGCACGCCGACGGGGCCAGCGGCGGAGTGTTCCAGCTCGCGATGTGGTGCCAGGGGATGAGCGGCCACCGGATCGCGGAGAACTGGCGGCGCACCTCACCGGTCCACGCCGCCCTGGAGCTGAACTGTCGTGGCTGGCTGCGCGGCGAGTCGCTCCTTGCGATGCACAAGTTACGGACCCGGGTGCTGCGTGACACGTGGGGGCTTGACTGGCGGCGGATCCACGCGTCCACCGCGTCGGCCACGTTCAACGTCTTCGACGTCTCCGGGCAGCGGCTGGTCACCCTGCCGCCGGCACAGATGAGCGAGGACCTGCTGGTCGCCGCGACCTCACTGCCGGGTTGGTACCCGTCGGTGACCGTCCGAGGCAGGACATACATCGACGGGGTGTTCGCCACCGACGCCAACCTCGAGGCCGCCATTGCGGCCGGTGCCAACGAGCTGTGGGTCATCTGGACCGTCAGCACCGCCGGGCGCTGGCGCAACGGCCCGGTAGCCGAGTATTTCCAGGTGATCGAGGCGTGCGCCAACGGAGCGCTACAACGTAGCCTTGACCGGATTGCGCACAGCAACCGGGCACACGCGCAGGGCAGACCCGCGCAGTACCCGCACCCGGTCCGGATCGTCCCGCTGGTCCAGGAAGTGCCGGTGCATTACCTGCTGGTCTTCACGCGTCGCAGGCTGAAGGCCGCCGTGGACCTGGGGGTGCGGCGGGCGAGGCAGTGGTGCCGGCAGCGCGGTCTGGACGTCTGCGTGGAGCCCGGCCCGGCCACCGTGAACGACACCGGTCGGGTGGTCGAGAGGGGCTCGATGTATCAGGGGGAGCGGCTGCGTACTCCTCACTCTGGACACGTGCCAGTGGGGAGTGGGGGGAGGGCCGACCGTGACGAGCAGTCTCAGGCTCTGGGCTCGCGAGACCGCAAGCCTGGTCTCAGAGTTCGATCAGTGGCCGCACGATGAGCAGCCGGCGGGCGCGAAGGTGTTCGCCCACAACGAGCGCATCATCCCGGCGCCACCGGAGCGGGTGTGGGACCTGCTGGTGGACGCCCAGGGCTGGTCGGCGTTCTACGCCAACGCGCACTTCGTGGAGCTGGCGGACCCACAGCAGCACCGCCTGGAGCACGGCAGTGTCTTCCGGTGGGTCACCTTCGGCATGCCCCTCACCAGTGAGGTGAACCCCTGTAAACGCCCCCACCTGATCGGCTGGCGCTGGTGGGGTCGCTGGTGGGGTCGCGGAACGCACGGGTACCACGTATGGTTGCTCGAACCGCACGAGTGCGGTACCCGGGTCGTCACCGAGGAGACCCAGCGGGGCGCCCTGCCGGGCATGACGCGCCCGATCATGCAGCCGCTGCTCCGGCTCGCGCATGGCTACTGGCTGCGCCAGCTGGAGCGCCAGGTGAGCGGCCTCCTCCAGCCAGTCGAGCCCAGGGTGGCTCTCCGATAACCCTAGGGTGCGCACCAGGGTTTGCTCGGATCTTGCTCGGACGCGATCTCCCTAGCGTCGGCATCGAGGCGAGATGAAGGAGCACCCCGATGCCAGCACCGGCGAGCACCCAAACCCGACAGAGCACCGCCGTCCTGTTGCGGGCGGCTGACGATAAGCAACCCTTGGCCTGGGAGGAGCTGATGAACCGGTACGGCCGCCTGGTGCGGTCCATCGTGGCCTCGTTCCGGCTGCAGCCGGCCGACGCTGAGGACGCCGTGCAGAACACCTGGCTGCGGGTGTTGGAGCGGATGGACACCCTCAGGGACCCGGAGTGCCTGGGAGGCTGGCTGGCGACGACGGCCACCCGCGAATGTCTCGCGTTGCTCAGGCGCCGGCACCGGGAGGTACCCGATGACCTCGCCGGCAAGCAGCTGGTCGCCACGGAGGAGGGACCGGACTCCGCGGTCATCGCTCGTGAGGTCTACCGGGCGGTGGACACCGCCATAGGAGAACTGGCCGGACACCGCCAAGCGCTGATCCGGCTGCTGTTCTGCCAGCCCGACAGCAGCTACGCCGAGGTGTCCCAAGCCACTGGCATGCCCCAGGGCAGCATCGGGCCGACCCGCCTCCGAGTGTTGCGGGAGCTGCGGGGCAGGCTCGAGGAGCGTGGTTTCGGTCCTCAGTCGGGTGCCGGCGCGCGCAGCGGCGACTAAGCCGTACGGCCCCTGCCCAGGAGGCGGATCAGCTGTGTCCGGGAGCTGATCCCGAGCTTGCGGAAGATGTTGCTGAGATGATACTCGATTGTCTTGACGCTGAGGAAAAGCTCCGCTGCAGCGTCGGCGTTGGTGAGACCGCGCTCGACCGCGAGGGAGACGTTGAGCTCCTGGGGCGTGAGCCGCAGCTCGATGATGTCGCCGTGGGCGGGTGCGGACCCGCCGCTGGATACCAGCTTCTCGCGGGTCCGTTCCGCCCACGGCGCCGCGCCGAGACGCTCGAACAGCTCCAGTGCGCTGCGCAGCTGGACCCGCGCATCAGCCCTGTTCCGGCTGCGGTGCAGGCTGGCTCCGTAGGCGAAGTGAGTCCTGGCGCGGGCGAAGGGGGGTGTGCCCTCGGCGTGCCGGCGCAGGGCCTGCTCGAAGAACTCCGCGAAGTTCCGGCGTTCCAACAGCCCGTGGCAGCGGGCGGCGGCTGCCCGCGACCACGCGCACCCGGCGCGCGCGGCCAGGTCGTCGAGCTGCGCCAGCTTCTCGGTCGCCTGCGCGAGCCGACCGGCTCGCGCGTAGGCCTCCACGAGATCGGGCAGAATCTGCAGTTGCAGGTTCGGCGCTGTCCGCGAGGCCGCGTCCCAGGCATCCTCGAGCGCGTCGACCGCGTCGTGGGGCTGGTCCAGTCCCAGCTCCAAGAGCCCTACAGCGGCCAGCGCGTGCACCGTGGTGCCGGCGTGGCCGCCGGATCGCGCGGCGGCGACGGCCTGGGCGGCGTGCTCGCGGCAGCCGGCCATCCCGAACCCCGCTTCGACCTTGGCCAGGATGCTCAGGCTGTCCGGTAGCTGGGCCAGCCAACCGGTCTGCGGGGCGAGCTCCACCGCCTCGTGCGCAAGGGCGAGCGCGGAGGTCCAGTCCCCCTCCAGCCACTCCAGCATGACCATGTGAGGCAGCTGGTGAGCGAGCAGGCCGGCCGCATTCACCCGGCGGCTGGCCTCCACGGCGCGGGTGAGCAACGGCCGTGCCTCGGCGGTCCGGTGCAGTGCCAGGTAGCACACCCCACTGGCGGTGACGAGCTGGTCGATGTCGAAGGTGTCCTCCACGGCGAGCTGAACCTGGCGCCCGCGCAGCAGCCCCTCGGCGTGGTCCGCCGCACCGGCCTGGGCGGCCGCGAACGCCGCGAGGATGTCACAGCGCAGCGCGACACGCTCGTCGGAGCCCGCCAGCCGAGCCGCCTGTTCGGCCCCGGTGGTGATCGCGGGGATGTCATAGCTGGCCAGGCTGGCCTGGGCGGCGGCCAGATACGCCCGAGCCGCCACGTCCGGGAGGTGGCCCTCGATGCGCTCGGCGACATCGAACAGTCGGGCGCGGCTCGTCTCGGGAGCTGATCCCCACACGGCCAACCGGTACTGCTCGCATTCGGCGACCGCGGCGACTGTGGGGTCGTCAGTCCAGGAGCGGGCCTGCTCCAGCAGGTGTATCGCCTCCTGCACCGAACCCGCCAGGACCGCCGCGGAGGCGGCCGCGAGCAGCCGGCGGGCCCGCTCGGTGCCGCTCGGGCTCAGGCCAGCGGCCCGCTCCAGCGCGCGGGCGGCGAGGGCATGGCTCGAGCCGCGGCTCGCGGCCGTGCCCACCCGCTCGAGGGCGGCCGCCACCGTCTCATCCGGAGTCAGCGTCGCCGCCGCGAGGTGCCACGCCCGACGCTCCTCGGCCTGGGGTGCCGCAACGCTGGTCAAGGCGAGAGCCAGCTGGCGATGGGCCGAGCGGCGCTGCGACGGCGTGGCCGCGTGGAAGACCGCAGGGCGGATCAGGGGGTGCCGGAATGCCACGCGGCCGTTCTCGATGCTGACCAACCCGGCTTCCTCGGCCGCCTCCAGGTCGGCCAGCGAACAGTCGGCCTGCCGCAACGCCCGCTCCACCAGGTCGGCGGCATCGAGGTCGCTCGTCGCGACCAGAAGCAGGGCGGTGCTGGAACACTGGGGCAGGTCCTTGACTCGGCGCAGGAAGCCCTCCGTCAGCAGTGAGCTGATCGGCAGCGGCTCCAGGATAAGAGCCCGGCCGCTGAGCTGGTCCTCCGTGAGCTGACCGGGCAGCTCCAGCAGCGCCAGCGGATTGCCGCCGGTGTCGGCCAGAAGTCGCTCGACGACCTGAGGAGGCAGCGAGCGCCCGGCACCACGCGCCAACAGCGCGGTGGCCGACTCGGCGTCCAGACCACTCAGCCGCATCTGCTCCAGGACACCGAACCGGTCCGCCCCAGGCTCGCCGTCGCGCACGGTGAAGACGAGCACAGACCCCTCCGCCCGCATCCGGCGAGCCGCGAAGATCAGCGCCTCGGCCGAGGAGGCGTCGAGCCAATGCGCGTCGTCGACGACACAGAGCAGGGATCCTCCCTGAGCTGCCGCAGCGAGCAGGCTCAACGTCGCGGCAGCGACCGCGAACCGGTCACCCTCCGTCGGTGGCCCGAGAGCCAGAGCACCCGCGAGCGCGGCGGCCTGCGGCTCCGGCAACTGCGGGAGCACGTGCTGAACGGGCCTGAGCAGATCGGCCAAGCCGGCGAAAGGGATGGCATACTCGGCCTCGATACCCCGGGTGCGCAGTACAGCGGTGCCGGCCACGGCGCTCGCGGCGCTCGTCATACTCTGTGCGAGCGCGGACTTCCCGATCCCTGCCTCGCCACTGATGACCACGGCCGCGCTGTGCCCCTGCCTCGCGGCGAGCAGCAGGTCGTTGAGCTTCGTGAGCTCCCGCGACCGGCCTAGAAGCATGTGAGCCATCCTATGGAGACCGTCGAATCTCAGCACTACCCACCCACCCCGGTCGCTCTAGGGTGTGACGGAGGTGCTGTTGCTCTCGGCGCCTCCGGGCCTGTCAGTGATGACTCTCGGGCCCTGCGATCTTCGTCAGCAGCGCGGTGATCTGAGCCATACCGGTGGCCTGTGTGGCGAAGCCCTCCCGCGTCTCGGCGAAACCCTCGCGCGTCTCCCGCGTCTGCTCCAGCTGGGTCTCCCGCAAGGAGTTGAGAACCTGCATGTGGGCGCGCAGCTCAGCGCGGACCTCCGACACGTCACGGTCGGCACCGGCCGCCAGCACACGGGCAGCGGCGGCATCCACGCGGGCGGCACTGGCGTCCGAGCTGACGAGGAGGGCCTGCTCACGAAGCCGAGCAACCTCGCGCTCAAGGACGGCCAGACGGGCTTCGACGTCGTCATCAGAAGCCGGCACGGGCGTGATCCTACTGTCGAACGACCTCAGGCCCGAACGACCTCAGGCCGGGATAGGGTCCGCGAGCCATGCGCCGTCGCCGGCTCGATACCCAGTAGCCGATCGTGACGCACCCGACAAGTTCTGCTGCGGGAGAGGTCGACTGCCGCCGCCCAAGACCGGTCGTCCCCCGACTGCGGTCAAGTTACTCCGGTCAGTGCAGTCTGCCTCCAAGTCAGTCGAGACGAACCCGAAGGCCCGGCTAGGCCGCCGAGAAGGTCGCGGGACTCGCGGTGGTCTGCCCAGCCAGCTGGTCTTGCAGGGTTGCGTTTCGGAACTGGTACACAGCTCCGACGGTGCGCAGGATATCCCGGTGCCGGGCGTCTTCGAGGAAGGACATGAGATCAACGGCGGGAACTCGATGGGAACGCTGTAGTTGGAGCCAGGCCAGAGTGGTCGACCACCTCACGGAGGACGTAGTCGCATACACGACTCCCAGCACAAGCCAGCCCACGATCACGTACACGAGCCCGGCCACGAACCCGACCCTGAATCCGAGCTTGAGCCCGGTCACGGTCGCGTTTCCGGCCCCGAACCCCAGCCCGAGCCCGAGCCCGAACACGAGCCCGGCCACGAGCCCGACCACTCGGTGATTACGCCAGCTTTCGAGCGGCCCCTGCGGGCTGCTCTCGCCGTGGGCGGACCCGACCGCAAATCCGGCCACGAGCTGGGTGAGCCAGAACACGAGCCCGGCCGCGAGCCCGAACGTGACCGCAACCACAAGCCCGAACACGAGCCCGGCCTTGTGACCGAGCTTGAGCCCGAACACGAGCCCGACCGTGACTGCGGCCACGAGCCCGGCTACCCGGTTCTTACGCCGGCTCTTGACCAGCTCCTGAGAGCCGCCTTGGTCGTCGCCGAGCCCACCCGGCGGATCGCGCATGAGCCCGAGCAGGAACCCGGCCACGAGCCCGCCCACCAGCTCAGCCATGGGCTGGACGAGCTGGTGCGGAATCACGTTGAGGTCGCCCACAAGCACGCGCAGGAGCCCACCCGCGAGCCTGCTGGCGAGCGCGAGCAGGATCCCGTACGCGACTCCGACGGTGAGGACTGAACGCAAGCTGATAGCGCGCCAGTTCCCGACCCTGTTGGGCTCCCGGCCGCCGCGCCCGTATGCGAGCCCGAGCGGAAGGCCGACCCCGAGCCCGAATGCCAGGCCTCGCAGGAGAAAGTCCCCGAGTCCCATCGACAGCCTGTCCCCGTACGCGGCCGGGACGATGGCCATAGGCCAGTATGCCAACGCGCCCAGAAGTAAGCCCAGGAGCCCGCCAGCGACCATGCTGGCGAGGATGCGCGGCCTGGTGGGGACCCATTGGGGGATACGCCACCAGGCCAGATCGCGGGTGTGGTCCTGGCTCATCTCTCGGGCGAGGAAGGCTAGCGCCTGCTGGGCCTGTGTCTGGCTGTACCGGGGCTTCGGCCGGCCCGGTCGGGAGGTGTAGGCGGCGGGTAGGGCGCGGGTGATGAGGTGCTGCTCGATGTCGTCAGCGGTGCTGAATCGTGTGCCATCAAGCAGTTCGCTGACGTCGTCGCCGGACTGGTAAGTGTCGCGGACCAGGGTGATCGCCAGTGGGGTGGACAGCGCCCAGGTTAGAGCACTGTCGGGGTGCTTGAGGTGGGTGAGTAGCTGCTTCCACCCTAACGGCGGCGGCCCGGTGCGGGCCCGCTCCAGGTAGTCGGCGGCTTGGGGTCCGCTGACATAGTGCAGCTGTACCGCGAGGGCACCGACCAGCCACGCGGCACCAGCGGCCTGGATCATCTCGTGGCTGCGGATGAGCACCACCACCCGGAACGGGGCGTCGCTGAGAGCCTGCAACACGGCCGAGCGCCACGCTACGTCCATCTCGTCGAGCCCGTCGAGGAGGAGCGCGACGGCCCCAGCGTCGATCAGCTTGTGAGCTTCGGCCGGGCCGTCGCGGTGCTGAAATAGCGGGTAATCGGCGACCAGCCGGGCAGCCAGCCAGTCCTGCACAGAGTAGGTGGTGGGATCCCAGCCGTGCGCGGTCATCAGCACCGGCACCGGCACCCGGACCCGGTCTTTGTCATCGACGCGGTCGCGGTGGTCCAACGCGTCGAGCAGCAACAAGACCGCGGCACCGCTCTTACCCGTCCCCGGTTCGCCGACCACCACAACCCGACCCGAGGCGATCCCGGCGTACATCGCGAACAACTCACCACGGCCCCCACCACTCCGCACCTGTTCCTCGGTGACCCGGGTCTGGCCGGGCAGCGGCGGGAACGCCGGCGCCACGTCCGGGTGGCCGACCGCGGCCTCCACCGGGCCTGCCACCAGCAGGTCGCTCAGTGACCAGCTGACTGAGATCGGATCGGGCGTCAACAACACTCGCTGGACAGCCTCTTTACGCCACTGCCCGCGCACCGCCTGGGCCAACAGGTCCGCCAGCGTGTCCGCCGGCGGGGGATCGGCCCGGCGACGGGCGCCGAGAAGCTGACCCAACAACATGGTCATGACCGCAACGGCCAGCGGTGCCAACAATCCCCCGACCTGGAGTGCAGCACCGCGCTGAGAGGACGAGAGGTGGAAGATCCACCGCAATGCCGCGCCGATGGCCAGCACCAGGACCAGCATCAGGCCGATGAGCAACCAGTCCCTCCGCCTGTCCATAACCCGCAATTGTGACAGCCCGACCTGCTCGGCGTCATGATGATTCCTCGACAGCCGCCACCGTCTCGAAAGGACTCCGCGAGATCACGCCAGAGCCGACGCTGTCTGCAATGTCCAGGGACAGGACAGCAATGGTGTGCCGTTTCGGGTGCCTGAGTCAGTCGTCGAACAGCGTGCCTGCGGTGACCGGGGTGGGGGTGGAGTCGGGGAGGTCGGCCTGTTCCAGAGCGGTGCCGGTCCAGATGCCGACGAACACCTCGTCGAGCAGCACCAGCCTGGGCGCCTGCGGAGCGGCCTCGTAGTGCGCCGCGAGGGCGGCGAACAGCGGCAGGTGCAGCACGATCGCCTTCTCCCCGCCGGACAGGGTGCCGTGCAGCTTGCGGGTGACCTGCCGAGGGCCGGTGCCCTCGCCGAGGTCGACGGTGACGACGAACCGGTGCCAGGCGGTGTAGTCGAAGACCTGGGTGAGCTGGGCCTCCCAGCTCGCTGCGGCGTGGGCGTCGCGGGCCTCGGCGATGCGCTCCCGGAAGAAGCGGTGCAGCGCGTCGCGCTCGTCGGCGCTCAGCGTGGCGGGGTCGCGCAGCAGCAGGTCACGGGCCTGGCGGGTGCCCGGTGGTAACTCGGGGTCGACCTGCCAGGCCAGCTGCACCCGCACCTTCGACACGGTGCGCACCTTGCCGAGCCGGCGGTTCATGCCGCGGACCAGCTCGTCGGCGGTGCGGATCCGGTCCGCGACGTGCCGGCGGGTGTCACCGGTCAGGGTGCGGTCGAACAGGTCGCGCTCCTCGGCGGTGAGCGCCGCGGCGGCCGCGCGTGCTCCTCGGCCAGCAGCTGGTGCAGCGCCGCGGCGCCCAGCGGCCGCCCGTCGACGGTGGCGGTGAGCACCATCGCGTCGTCACCGGCCTCGGTCTGCAGGTCAGCGCGGCCGGCGAGGCGCTCCCGCACCTCGTGCACGGCCTCATCCAGGCGGCCCTGGGCGTCGCGCAGGTGGCGCTGCTCGAAGGGCTCGCTGACCCGCGCACCGACCACTCGGGCGGCGGCCAGCGCTGAGGTGACGCCGTCGCCGACGTCGAGGTCCAGCTGCGTGTCGGCACCGAGCGTGCCGGTGGCCAACCGCCGGAACGTCTCTCCAGCGGCGTCGCGCTCGGCCACCGCAGCCGCGGCCTCGCGCGCGTCGGTGTCGCGCTGCTCGCGCAGGCCACCGATGCGCTCACGCAGGTCGAGCTCGCGGGACCGCAGCGTGGACCGCTCGCCCTCGATCGCCTCGATCCGGTCGGTGATCTGCCGTAGCTGGGCGTCGAGCTGCTGGAACGCGACCCCGACCGAGGCCTCGACCGCGTCCGACCGGGACCGCAGGCGGGCCGCGGTGTCGGCCAGCTCGTGAGCCTGGGTCGCGGCCGCCTGCGCCTGGGTGGCGGAGCGGTCAGCGTGGTCGGCCACCAGTGCCGCCCGCTCGGTGAGCCCGGCGGCACCGGCCCGGTCGTCCAACCAGCCCCGGGCGGCGGTGCCGAACGCGCCGAACGCATCGCGATAGTCCTGGAGCGCCTCGGGGGTGGCCGGCAGGGACAGCTCGGCGGCGCGCTGGCGCACCGCCTGGTCTCGGGCCCGGACCTGCTCACCGAGCTGCCCGTCTCAGCCGCAGCCCGAGCGAGCGCGTCAGCGCGGGCCGCCTCGCGGGCTTGAGCCTGGTCCCAGGCGCGGGCCGCGACGCGGACCGGCTCGTGGCTGGGCCGGGCGGCGAGCTCGGCGGCGAGCCGTGCCCGGCGCTGTTCGACCTCCTCCAGCGCCTGGTCCAGCTCGCTCAGCCGGGTGTCCAGCGCGTGGAGCTGCTCGTCAAGCTCGGCGAGCCGGCGGGCGCGGGCGCGTTGCCGGGCGGCCGCGCCGATGTAGGCGGGCTCCGGTTTGGTCATCCGGCCATGCGTGAGGCCCAGTCGCCAGCTGCCGTCCACACCAAGGGCCGCCGGGTGGTCGAACGCCTTCTCACCGCCGTGCGCGACCGCAGCGAGCAGCCGCTCGGTCCGGTCCGCGGCGACGGGGGAGTCGGGTTCGACGACCAGCACATCGCACAGTGACCCGCCGGGCGCCGGGCTGCCCAGTGCACTGTCGGCGAAGGTGTCGAGCGGCTCGCCCTCCAGTGTCCCCTCGGGCTGTATCCACGTGTCGAGCAGCCCGGATGCCTCCAAGGCGGCCTCGACTCCGGCTCGGTCCCGCTCGGATAGGTCGTCGGTGAAGGCCACCACACGCCACAGCGGCGCCCCGGTGCGGCCATCCCGGGAGGCCGCACGGGTGTAGGGCGCCGGTGGGGGCACGTCGCGCTGGGTGGCCACCGCGTCCCGAGCAGCCTGCACCTCCTCCCGCTGCGCGGCCACCGCGTCCCGATCGGCTCGCAGCCGGGTGCGGCGTGCGGTGAGACCCTCCCGGACGGCGGTGACGGCGGCGTCCACCGCGCAGGTGAGCGCACGCTCGTCGGCGGCCAGCTCGGCCAGCGCCGGCAGCGGGCCCAGGTCCAGCAGTCCGCACCGCGCGCCCCAGCTGGTCAGCTCCTCGGCCAGCGCGGTCACCGCGTCGGCGTGGGCGGTGCCGGCGGCCCGAACGGCGCTCCGCGCGACGGCGTGCTCCTCCCGGGCGGTCTCCAGGCGCCGCTCGGCACCCGTGTGGTCGCGGACCGCGTCGGCATGCGCGGCCAGCGCCCGCTGCATCGTCTCGACGTCGCCGCGCCGGGCGGCCAGTCCCGCCTCGAGGAGCGCTCGGGCTCGGCGCAGATCCTCGATGCCGGCGAGCTGGATGACCAGCGCGGCACGGCCGGCGAGCGCGGCGGCATCCGCGGCGAGGTCCTTGGACCGCCGCGCCGTCTCGATGGCCGCCGCGGCCTCGTCCCGCATCGTTGCGGCAGCGGCGGCATCCTGCCCGGCGGTCCGCGTCGCGTCCGCCGCGGTGCGGGCGGCGGCCTCGGCCCGGCGGCGCGCGTCGGTGGTGTCGGCCCGCAACGTGGGCAGCTGCTTGCCCTCCTGGTAGGCATCCAGCAGCTGGATGCCCTCGGCCCGGGCGGTCAGGTCGCGGTGCTCGCCGGCCAGCTCGCCCTCGGCGGTGCGGACGCCGGTGAGATCGTTCTCGGTGTCGGCCAGCGCGGTGGCGCTGCCGCGGGCCCGGCGGGCGACGCTGTCCATGGCGCTGGTGGACCTGGTCAACCGGTCGGCGGCGGCGCGCAGCACCCGGCGGGCGTAGCGGCGGGCGACATCGGCGAGCCGCCGTGCGGCGCCGGCTTCCTCCTCCAGGGCGTGCAGCTGCTCGGCGTGCCGGTCCAGGCGCTCGAAGCCCTCCGCGATCTCGGCGACGTCGTCGGCGTCGACCGGTGGCAGGGAGCGGGACAGCAGTCCGGACAGCTCCTCGGGGTCCAGATGCTCGGACAGCTTCGGGGTGCGCAGCTGCAGCAGCGCGACGATCAGCGCCTCGTACTTCTCCCTCGGCACGCCGTTGAACAACGTCATGCGCAGCGTCGCCCGATACTCCTCAGTAGCCTGTTCGAACACCCGCCCCCTCCCCCCGATCGCCCCGACAAGCTCACTCCGCGTCAACGGATGCCCCCCACGCAACAACTCCAGCCCACCGCATTCAGCGGGCTCAGCGGGGTTATTCAGGTCCGAATAACCCCGCTGAGCCCGCTGAATGCGGGAGGGGGTGACTCCAACCACACGTAGCCGACCCGGGTGGCGCCCGGGTAGCCGTCGCCCATCAGGTTCCAGTGCATGGACCGGTCACTGCCGAAGGTGGACAGCCGGTGTGCCCGCAGGTTGGCGTCGAGCAGGTAGGGCAGCAGCAGCTCCAGCGCCTTGGACTTGCCGGTGCCGTTCGCGCCGCGCAGCAGCAGCCGGCCGTGGTGGAAGCCGAACACCTCGTCGAGGTAACGCCAGATGTTGACGATGCCCGCCCGGTGCGGGCGTCACCGTCCGCTGTGTACCTGCCCGCCGGGGGCCTGCGGCAGGTCGGTCACCGTCATACTTCCTCCAGCACCGGGGTAGCGACGGCGAACCGGGCGGCTGCGGGCAGCGCCCGGACCGCCCCGCCTTGCCGGGCGGCGAGCTTGAAGGCGCACAGCACGTCCACCGCGTCGGCGGCGAGCCGGGCCGCCCCGTCCTCGGAGCGGTAGGTCTTGGCCCAGCTGGGGAACCGTTCCAGGAGGACGACGGCGCGCTGGACCAGCTCACCGTCGGTGACCGGCGCTCCAGCCGCAACGAGATGATCGAGCGGTACCAGCGCGGCGACTTTCGGGTGCGACGCGTCGTCGGGGAAACGCTGGTCGGTGGCCAGCCCGTCGGGCTCGACGAGCAGGTAGCCCTCGGCCCGCTCTTCGAGGACGAACCCAGCCTGCTCGGCGGCCTGCCGGACCAGACGCTGCCCGGTGGGGCTGGCGAGATAGCCGAGCTGGGCCTCGGTGAGCTCGTCGCGGTAGACCACCGGGTCGTCGAGCAGCGCCCGGTGATGCTGTGCCGCAGCCACAGGTTGCGCTGCGCGTCGGCGGCCTCACCTCCGGCCGGCGCGGCCCCGTAACGCGGCTCTCTCGTCAGCAGAGTCAGCGCAGTCGGGTCCTGGAGGTCGACAGCGGAGGGTGCCTGCGGCGCGGCGAGCAGCCGCAGCAGCAACGTGGTGTCCACCTGGAACAGCACCTTGGCGGTGTCGGAGTCCAGGTAGGACTCGGCGGTGCCGTCCAGGGCGCGCAGCGCACCGGCCCGCTCCAGCAGCTTCAGGGCATCGACGAACGCGCCTCGCTCGGCGCGCCGGGCGGTCTGGAAGGACTCGATACCCGGTTCCGCCGCGGTGGCGTGCGTGACCCGGTCAGCGAGCAGGCCGATGGTGGTGACGGGGGTGGCCAGCAGCTCAGCACAGACGATCGCCAGCAGTGTGTAGCGGCGACGGTCGAAGGGGGAGCGGGTGCTGCGGTCCCGGCGCAACGGCCGGGTGGCGCTGCCGAGACCGCTCATGACCCGCCTACCGCGACCGCCGGCAGCGCCGAGCCCGGCATCCGGACGTCGACGATGTAGTCCGGACCGGTGAGAACGCCTTTGCGAGTGCGCAGGGTGGCCCCGAGACCCGTCGGCGGGAGCTCGCAACACCAGCTCCACCCGGCCGTCAGTGGACATGCCCCGGCGGTGGCCGGTCGCATCGGGCGGCGCGCTGAGCGCTCGGCCGAGCAGCTCCAACAACCGCTCGAAGCGCCCGGGCTCCAGGATCCCCAGCGGCTCCAGGGCGCACAGACTCGACAGCCGCACCGGACCCGCGGTGGACAGCCGCCCCCAGGCGGCTTCCAGCTCGGCGCGCTCGTGGGCGGCGCGGTGCTGCCGGGCGCGGCGTAGCTCGTGGACGTCGCGGACAGCGGCGGTGCGGGAGCTCTGCTCGACGCGGCCGCGGCTGCGCAGGTGCGGAGAGACCGGCACCCGCGGTGCGTCGGCCCAGGGGGTGGCGGCGGGTACCAGATCCTCGTCGGCCAGGCCGAGCTGGGTGTGCCGGGCCGGCCCCAGCCCGAACGCGGCCGCAGCCAGCCGGTGCGCGTCGGTGCTGGTGGGGCAGGCCGCGAAGGCGCGGGCCAGGGCGCGGAAGTCGGCCGCCGCGCTGCAGGCCCGGCGGCGCGCCTCGGTGTGCCGCTCCAGCACCCGCATCAGGGCCACGATCGCGCGGCGAGCGACGTCTTGCAGGGCCGCGGCGCGGGGTGCGCTGCCGTCGGCGGGCCGGAACCACGCGCGCAGCCCGTCTCGGGCGATTGCGGCGGCGATGGTGCGCTGCCGGTGGTCGAGGTTGGTGACGAACTCCTGCAGGTAGGCGACGGTAGCCTGCATGACCTCCTGGAAGGTCTCCAGCACGCCGGAGTCGTCGCGCAGCAGCCGCTGCAGCTCGCCGTTGAACTGCTTGACGCCGGCCACCAGCGACTCCAGGTGACCTTCCAGCTCGGCCAGCGTGCTGTACACCCGCCGGTCGGTGGCCGTCGGGTCGGTCAGCATCGCGGCGAGCTCGTCCAGGCGCTCGGCGATGGCGTCGAGCACGGCGGTCTGCAGCGCGCCGGTGGCCTCCAGCACGGCCGCCGCGCGGGAGAAACCCTCCAGGGCGGCCTCACCACGCCGGGTCAGCGAGTAGCGCAGGTTGTTGCGCTCGAAGTCCTCGGCGGTGGAGTAGTGCGCCGCGTGGTCCTGGGTGCGGTCGATGAGCTGCCAGTCGCGCAGCTGGTCGAGTACCGGCACCAGGTCCTCGTCGGTCAGCGCAGCGAAGTAGCCGACGGTCTGCAGCCGCGTAGCGACATCGCCCAGGGTCAGCCAGGTCTCCAACCGCTCGTTGGCCGCTTCGAACGCGTAGAGCACGGCTGTGTTGAGCTCGGCCCGCTCGGTGGTGGCGAAGCGGAACAGCTCGACGGGTAACCGGGGGTGACGAGCCACGGCGCACACGGTAGTGGCCGACCCCGACAGTTCGACTCATGACCGCCCTCGTCGGGTACTACGACACCCGCGGTCCGCATCACGGGATGGCCTCCACGACGGTGTGCCGCAGCAATGCGGTGAGTGGCCGCAGCGGGGGAAGCCACGCGCCCTCGGGGGGCAGCGTCTCCAGGGTGATCCGGGGCAGCGGCTGAAGGAACAGTTCCGGGATGTCCTCCAGGTCCTCGAAGCCCAGCACCCCGGAGTTGACCGCGAACGAGGCGTGCTCCCGGAACCCCAGCACGGTGACCTGGACGCCCTGCGCGACCAGATCCTCCAACGGCTCCCGGAAGGCCCGGCTGTCCCCGGAGGCCACCAGCAGCTGACGCAGCACACCCTGCTCGTGACGGGCCCGGATGTGCGTCAGCATGTCCTCGTCGATGTCCGACTCGTCGATCTTGGGCTTGGCGAACACCGCGAACCCGGTGTTGCGCAGCGCCTCCACCCAGGGCCGCACGAAGTCCGTGCTGCCCGATGCGACGTTGGTGAACACAGTCGCCTCAGGCTCGCTGTCGGACCCGGCACGCGCGATCAGCCAACGACCCAGTGCGTCGAACCTCGGCCGGGACGCGGAGCTGGGGCGTCCACCGAGGATCGAGCCCAGGCTCATGTCGATATTGGGCGCATCCCAGACGAGCAGCGTTACCGGGACGGTCGGGGCGGGCGCCGGATTCATAGTCACCGATCCTGCCCTAATCAACAGTTCCAGGGATGCACACCGCCGGCGGACACACGGAGACCCGCGCGAAACTCGCCGCAACCGACCGGTCTCAGACCCGGACGAAGAGCAGATCCCGCACCACGCGGCCCTCGTCCCGGGCACGTTGCTCGAACTTGGTCACCGGCCGCCAGGTCGGCCGCGTCGCGAAGCCGTCGGGTGAGCTGTCACCGACGGTGTTGCGTAGGGCCGGTTCGGCGGCGCAGACCGCGAGCATCTCCTCCGCGTAGGGCACCCAGTCGGTGGCCAGATGCAGCGTGCCGCCGAGGGTCAGCCGCGATGCCACCAGGGCGACGAGCTCCGGGCGTACCAGCCGGCGCTTGTGGTGCCGTCGTTTGGGCCACGGGTCGGGGAAGTAGATTCGTACGGCGTGCAGGCCGCTCGGCGCGACGTGCTCGGCGAGCAGGGCATGTGCGTCGCCGCGCAGCAGCCGTAGGTTGGTGATCCCAGCCTGTTCGATCCGGAGCAGGAGCTGGGCCAGCCCAGGCCGGTAGACCTCGACGGCGAGATGGTCGACGCCGGGTGCGTCGATCGCCATCGAAGCGGTCGACTCCCCCATCCCGGAGCCGATCTCGAGGACGACCGGCGCGGCGCGCCCGAACCACCCGGCGACGTCCAGCGGTCCGTCGGGCAGGTCCACTACGTCTTCGCCCCACCGGCCCCAGCTCCGCTCCCAGGCGCGTTGCTGTCCGGGGGTCATTCGCGCACGCTGCGGATAGGTCGTCTGCACACCTCCAGCCTGGCCTGGTGACGGTGCGGGCGCGCAGCGGGTCCCGTTCGACGACGAGAGGATGGTGGGCGTGAACACCCTGAAGGAGTGGGTCGAGCGGGTGTGTCGGGAGCTGGACATCTCCGACGCCGTGTCGCCGGCCGCCATGCAGTCGCGGGTGCTGGACATGTCGCGGGACGTCGCTCATGACGTCGCTCGGCCGGCCGCTCCGCTCACCGCCTACCTGCTGGGCCTGGCCGTCGGTCGCACCGACGACCCGGAGGCCACCGCGGACGAACTCGCCCGGCAGGTCTGCCGGCTCGCCCAGCGCTGGGCGGACGAGCAAGGCGGCTCGAGGGGGCCCGGGTCGCCTCCCCAGTGACGACATCGACGACCCGGGCGCTCTCTCAGGTCTTTTCGCCTGGGCGTCCCGGCGCTGCGCCCAGGCGTTGCGACCAACAAGGACAACGGTGCCGCACCGCACCGCCAGGCACATGAGGGTTCTCCCCTACCGGGGCCCTGGTTAACCGCCATGACCCCTTCCCGGGGTTCCCTGATCTCCGTCACATCCGCCACACGTGTCCCACCGGAAGGTCGATGGGATGTTCCGCGGACCACGCTGGGCGTCCTCGGATCATCGCTGGATCCGCTGGAACCGGAGGAGGTCACGGTCGGTAGCGAGCTTGCGGTGTTTGCGCTGGTGGCACGGTTCGCGTCCTGATGGTCGACGAGCTCCCCGTCGCGAGGGTGATCAGCGTCGAGCGCCGGTTCGTCGAGGACCGGACCCCGATCGACGTGCCGGTCGTCCCTTTGGCGGCGTTGCGGGAGTCCGGGGTCCTCGGGTCGGTCGCGGCGGCGCTGGCCGAGCGAAGGCTGCGGCGGGTGCCCGGTTAGGGTCGGTCATGATGAGAACCGGCATGATCGATCCCGACTTCCTCGCCCTGCCGTTGCGACCGGTGGCCGACGCCGCCCTGGGGCGGGCTCGCGAGCTGGGCGCCGAGCACGCCGACGTCCGGATCGAGCGGACCACCCGGCAGATGCTGCGGCTGCGCGACGGAAAGGTCGCGACGGCGTTGGACTCGAGCACCGTCGGGCTGGCCGTCCGGGTGATCCTCGAGGGCACCTGGGGGTTCGCCTCGCATCTGGAACTGACCGCCCAGGCCGCGGTGGCGACCGCGCAGCGGGCCGTTGAGGTGGCCCGCAGCCTGCGCCCGCTCAACGCCGAGCGGGTGGAGCTGGCCGCCGAGCCGGTACACGCCGACGCGGTGTGGGTCGGTGACTATGAGATCGACCCGTTCACGGTGCCGCTGCAGGAGAAGGTGGCGCTGCTCTCGGAGTGGTCGCGCCGGCTGCTCGCCGCTGACGGGGTGGAGCACACCGAGGTGCACCTGCGGGCCGAGAAGGAGATCAAGTTCTACGCTGACTCCGCCGGCACCAGCACCACCCAGCAGCGAGTACGGCTCCACCCCGCGGCCACCGCGATCGCGGTGAACCGGGCGGCCGGCTCGTTCGAGAGCATGCGGACCTGCGCGCCACCCACCGCGCGAGGCTGGGAGTACCTGGCCGGCAACACCTTCTGGGACTGGGACGGTGAGCTCGCGCGGATCCCCGGGTGGCTGGCCGAGAAGGTCAAGGCACCCAGCGTCCAGCCCGGCCGGTACGACCTGGTGATCGACCCGACCAACCTGTGGTTGACGATCCACGAGTCGGTGGGGCACGCCACCGAGTATGACCGGGCGATCGGCTACGAGGCGGCCTATGCCGGGTCCTCCTTCGCCACCCCGGACAAGCTCGGCACCCTGCGCTACGGCTCGCCGGCCATGCACGTCACCGGGGACCGCACCCAGCCCCACGGGCTGGCCACCCTCGGCTATGACGACGATGGGGTCGCCACCTCCCAGTGGGACCTGGTGTCCGGCGGGACGCTGGTCGGGTACCAGACCGACCGGGTCTTCGCCCGCCGGCTGGGGCTGGAACGCTCAGCGGGCTGCGCGTACGCCGACTCGCCACACCATGTGCCCATCCAGCGAATGGCCAACGTGTCGCTACAGCCCGACCCGGACACCGACACCGCGACCGCGGAGCTGATCTCCGGGGTGCGGCGCGGCATCTACATCGTCGGTGACCGCTCGTGGTCGATCGACATGCAGCGCTACAACTTCCAGTTCACCGGGCAGCGGTTCTACCGCATCGAGGACGGCACGCTGGCCGGACAGCTCCGCGACGTCGCCTACCAGGCCACCACCACGGACTTCTGGGGTGCCCTGGAAGCTGTGGGGGGCCGTTGCACCTGGTTGCTCGGCGGGGCGCTGAACTGCGGCAAGGCCCAGCCCGGTCAGGTCGCGGCCGTCAGTCACGGGTGCCCATCCGCGCTGCTGCGCGGTATCACCGTGCTCAACTCCCGAGCGGAGGCCAGCCGGTGACCAGCGGCATGGCACTGGGGCCCGACGAGCTCACCGAGACCGCGCTGGCCGCGTCGAAGGCCGACGGATGCATCGTGCTGCTCACCGACACCAGCGAGGTCAACCTCCGCTGGGCGAACAGCACGATGACCACCAACGGGCACACCACGACCCGGTCCTTCTCGGTGATCTCGATGGTGGACGGAGCCGACGGCGCCGCCATCGGCGTGGTCAGCGGCAACGGCGTCGACCTCGACGAGGTGCGCACCGCAGTGGCGGCCAGCGAGGAGGCCGCTCGGCAGTCCGGGCCGGCCCGGGACGCCGCACCGCTGATCCAGGGCGCGGTGGACGACGACTTCGCCACGCCGGCGGCGGCCACCGAGATCGACGTGTTCGCCCGGCTGACCGACGAACTGGCCGGGGCCTTCAGGAGCTCCCGCGGCCGGATCGCCGGCTCCGCCGGGAGTGACGAGCTGCTGTACGGCTTCGCTGAGCACCGCCTGGAGACCACCTGGCTGGCGTCCTCGACCGGGCTGCGCCGCCGCTGGGTGCAGCCCACCGGCACGGTGGAACTCAACGGCAAGACCGCTGACGACCTCACCCGAAGCGCCTGGGCCGGGGCCTACACGGCTGACTTCACCGATGTGGACCTCACCGCGCTCGCCGCCGAGGTGCGGCGCAGGCTGAGCTGGTCGGCTCGGCGGCGGGAGCTGCCGGCGGGTCGGTACGAGACCATCCTGCCGCCCTCGGCGGTCGCCGATCTGATGCTTCACCTGGTCTTGTCGATGGACGGCCGACCGGCGCACGAGGGTCGTTCAGCCTTCGCCGCACCCGGCGGAGCGCCGGGCGGCACCCGGATAGGGGAGCGGCTCACCGACCTCCCGCTCACGCTGTCCAGCGACCCGACCGCGCCGGGTCTGCGGACCGCGCCGTTTCTGACCACCACCGCCTCGGGCGACTCGGTGAGCGTCTTCGACAACGGCGCCCCGATTCCTCGAGTGGACTGGCTGCGCGACGGCACGGTGAACGCGCTGGCCTACCCTCGGGCGGCCGCGACGGAGCTGGGTGGGCGGTTCACCCCACCGCCGGAGAACCTGGTGCTGTCCGGGGGCTCCTCGGCCTCGACCGATGACCTGGTGGGGCGCACCGAGCGTGGGTTGCTGCTGACCTGCCTGTGGTACATCCGTGAGGTCGACCCGGTGTCGTTGCTGCTCACCGGGCTGACCCGGGACGGGGTGTACCTCATCGAGGGTGGGGAGGTGGTCGGTCAGGTGAACAACTTCCGGTTCAACGAGAGCCCGATCGACCTGATCCGGCGCGCCGGTGAAGTGGGCACGACCCAGAGCGCGCTGGGTCGGGAGTTGAAGGACTGGTTCTCCCGCACCGCGATGCCCCCCGTCCGGATCCCCGACTTCAACATGTCCTCAGTGAGCCAGGCCAGCTAGCTACCCGGGCTGTGAGGGATTTCTCAGTCACGAGTCGCTGCGCTGGGTAGCCTCCGAAGCTAGTCTGGTCGCTCACGAATGGAGACAGACAGTGACTGCGGTGACCATCCCGGGTCTCGACGACGCTCCGACCAGCCACTCAGGGTTACTGGACTGGGTGCGCGAGACCGCAGAACTCACCGAGCCCGACCGCGTCGAGTGGTGCGACGGATCCGAGCGGGAGTGGGATCGGCTCACCGCCCGGTTGGTCACCACCGGCACGTTCACCCGGCTGGACCGCAAACCGAACTCGTTCTGGGCCGCCTCGGACCCCTCAGACGTGGCCCGGGTGGAGGAGCGCACCTTCATCTGCTCGCGAGCCGAGCAGGACTGTGGCCCCACCAACAACTGGATGCACCCGGACGAGATGAAGTCGATCATGACCGAGCTGTACCGCGGGTGCATGCGCGGTCGGACGATGTACGTGGTGCCCTTCTGCATGGGTCCACTGGAGGACCCGAGACCCAAACTCGGCGTCGAGATCACCGACTCCGCCTACGTGGTGTGCTCCATGAGAATCATGACCAGGATGGGCACGGCGGCGTTAGGCAGGTTCACCTCACCCGAGGGCGGCGACGCGGACTTCGTGCGCTGCCTGCACTCGGTGGGCTACCCGCTGGAACCCGGCCAGGTCGACGTGCCCTGGCCGTGCAACGACACCAAGTACATCAGCCACTTCCCCGAGGACCGGCTGATCTGGAGCTACGGCTCCGGCTACGGCGGCAACGCGCTGCTGGGCAAGAAGTGCTACGCGCTGCGGATCGCCTCGGTGATGGCCCGCGACGAGGGCTGGCTCGCCGAGCACATGCTGATCCTCAAGCTGACCAGCCCGGAGCGGGTGACCCATTACATCGCGGCCGCGTTCCCCTCGGCCTGCGGCAAGACCAACCTGGCGATGCTCGAGCCGACCATCCCCGGTTGGAAGGTCGAGACACTGGGTGACGACATCGCCTGGATGCGCTTCGGTCCCGACGGCCGGCTCTACGCGGTGAACCCCGAGAACGGGTTCTTCGGGGTGGCCCCGGGCACCAGCTGGAAGACCAACCCCAACGCCATGCGCACACTGCGCTACGGCAACTCGATCTTCACCAACGTCGCGCTCACCGACGACGGCGACATCTGGTGGGAGGGCATGGAGACGACGCCGGCGCACGCCACGTCGTGGACCAGACAGGACTGGACACCTGCCGACGGCGCCGTGGGGCGGCGCTGCGCCGCGCACCCGAACTCCCGGTACTGCACACCGATGGCGCAGTGCCCGGTGCTCGCCGAGGAGTGGGACGACCCGGGCGGCGTGCCGATCTCAGCGATCCTGTTCGGAGGTCGCCGGGCGAGCACCATCCCGCTGGTCAACGAGTCCTTCGACTGGCAGCACGGGGTCTTCCTGGGCGCCACGCTGTCCAGCGAGAAGACCGCGGCGGCGGCTGGCAGGCTCGGCGAGGTGCGCCGCGACCCGATGGCGATGCTGCCGTTCATCGGCTACCACGCCGGCGACTACGTCCACCACTGGCTCAACGTCGGCAAGCAGGCCGACGCCGGCAAGCTACCGAAGATCTTCTATGTGAACTGGTTCCGTCGCGGCGCCGACCAGCGGTACCTGTGGCCGGGTTTCGGGGAGAACAGCCGCGTGCTCAAGTGGGTCATCGACCGGATTGAGGGTCGGGCCGCGGCGGTCGACACCGCGATCGGTCGGGTGCCCACCCCGGACCAGCTCGACCTGTCCGGGCTGGACATCCCGGCCGAGGACGTCAACGCCGCGCTCGCGGTGGACATCGACGAGTGGCGGGCCGAGATCCCCCTCATCGAGCAGTGGTTCGCCAAGATCGGTGACGCCCTCCCCACCCCCCTCCACGACGAGCTGGACGCTCTCAGACACCGGCTCCTCCTGCCGCTTCCCGCATTCAGCGGGCTCAGCGGGGTCATCCAGCGCGGTTCACCCCGCTGAGCCCGCTGAATGCGCATAATGTCGGGATGTCCGTGCATTGGACCGAGTTGGGTGTGTTCGCGGTTCTGTTCGGTGTGGTCAGTGGGGTGGGGTTCTACGCTGGGCGGTGGCAACGGGGCGGCGGCGGCACTCTCGACCACCTTGATGAGTGGGGGCTGGGTGGTCGCAGGTTCGGCTCGTGGGTGACCTGGTTCCTCATCGGTGGGGACCTCTACACCGCCTACACCTTCGTCGCGGTACCCGCGTTGATGTGGGGCGCCGGGGCGATGGGCTTCTTCGCGCTGCCCTACACCGTACTCGTCTACCCGCTGGTGTTCCTGCCGATAGTCCGGTTGTGGTCGGTGTCGCGGGTACACGGGTATGTGACCCCCGCGGACTTCGTCCAGGGCCGTTACGGGTCGGCCACCCTGGCGCTGCTGGTGGCGGTCACCGGCATCGTCGCGACGATGCCCTACATCGCCCTGCAACTGGCCGGTCTGGAGGCGGTGCTGCGCACGATGGGCCTCAACGGAGCCGGGCTGGCCGGGCACGCCCCGCTGTTCATCGCGTTCGTGATCCTCGCGGCGTACACCTACCAGTCCGGCCTGCGGGCCCCAGCGTTGATCGCTTTCGCCAAGGACGGGCTGATCTACCTGGTGATCATCTCCGCTGTGATCATCCTGCCGGCGAGGCTCGGCGGGTGGGGCGCCGTCTTCGACGCCGCGAACGCGAAGTTCACCGCCACGCCCTCGCGTGGTGGTGGCATCGTGCTGGGTGCCACCAACCAGGTGCAGTACGTCACGCTGGCGCTGGGCTCAGCACTCGCGCTGTTCCTCTACCCGCACGCGGTGACCGGGGCGCTGGCCGCCCGTGACCGCAACGTGATCAAACGGAACATGGTGGCGCTGCCGGCGTACTCGCTGGTACTAGGACTGCTCGCGCTCCTGGGCTATGCCGCCATCGCGGCAGGCACGAAACCGATCGTCAACGCGGCCACCGGTCGGCCGGACTCCAACACGGTGATCCCGGTGCTCTTCGAGGGGCGGTTCCCCTCCTGGTTCGCCGGTGTCACGTTCGCCGCCATCGGGATCGGCGCGCTGGTGCCGGCGGCGATCATGTCGATCGCGGCGGCGAACCTGTGGACCCGGAACATCTACAAGGCGTACCTGCATCGCGACGCCACCGCTGAGCAGGAGACCAGGCAGGCCAAGATCACCTCGCTGGTGGTGAAGCTCGGCGCGGTGGCTCTGATCGTGCTGATCGACCCGCAGTACTCCATCGACCTGCAGCTGATCGGCGGCGTGATCATTCTGCAGACGCTGCCCATGGTGGCGATCGCGCTCTACACCCGCTGGTTCCACATCTGGGGGCTCGTGGCGGGCTGGGTGGTCGGTATGGGATGGGGTCTGGCGCTGCTCTACGGGATCCCCAACCCGGCCAGCGGCAAGCGGCACTTCGGCGGGTCGGCGCTCGCGCTGAAGGAGTTGTCGATCCTCGGCCGGCATCCCTTCGCGGGCTCGCCGACGCAGATCTACATCGGATTCGTCGCCCTCATCGGCAATCTCGTGGTCGCCGTGTTGGTGACGATCGTGCTCCGCCGGACCCGTGTCCTCAACGGCACCGACGAGACCACCCCGCAGGACTACCACAAAGACGAGCGCCCCCCGCACCTCATACCCAACGTGTCAACCGGCGGTTAGGCGGGGACGACATGCGTATCCGGGGCTTCTCCTTGCATGGTCTCGTACGCCTCAGCGAGCCGGTCTTGGAGCCGGGTGTCCCGGAATTGGTACACCGGGCCGACCGCTCGCAGGATCTGACGCTGACGAGCATCGTCAAGAAACCGCAACAGACGTGCCGGAGCCTTGTCCCGACGCTGCAGCTGTGCGCCTGCCAGCGCCGCAGCCCAGGTTGCGGACGACACCAACCCGGAACCGAGCCCGGCTACGAACCCGCCGGTGAGCCCATACACGAGCCCGTCCGCGAACCCGTACTCAAGCCCGTCCGCGAGCCCGTACGCGAGCCCGACCACAAGCCCCACCACGAGCCCGAATATGAGCCCGTACTGCCGCTCCCGGCGCCACGATGACCGGGGATCGAGCGGACTAGTGGCCTCCATCGGTGGTCTGACGCCCAGCAGGAGCCCGGCCGTCAACCCGAAACCGAGCCCGAGCGCGAGGCCGAATCCGACACCGGTCCCGGTGGTGATCTTGAACCACAACCAGAAGACGGGTCCGGCCATAAGCCCGGTGAGCAGAGTCGCCGGGGTGATGGTCCTACTCCACCGCAGCTGCCTCCGCTGCTGGGAAGGCCGTCCGCCGAGCACGACGACGAGAACGTAGATGATGCCGTAACCGGGTGTGCTCACGATTGCGATGACGAACCCGATGAGGAGCGTTGCCGGGGTACTGGTTCTGTTCCACCGGAGCCGTCCGCGCTCCGGGGAAGGCCGTCTACCGAACACGATCACCAGCAGGTACCCGACTCCGACGATGAACCCGTACTCGAGCCCGGACTTGACCTCGTACACAAGCCCGTACGCGAGCCCGACCACAAGACCGGCCACAAGGCCGACCACGAACCCGGTGCGGAGATTCCCGCGGGTATCGGTTTCGCTCCACCGCAGCCGACCCAGCCGTTGAGGCGGTCCTCCCCCGAGCACAAAACCCAGCCCGACCACGAGACTGACCACCAGCCCGAACCTGAGCCCGAATCTGAGCCCGCTCAGGAGCCCGTTCTCAAGACCGGACATGGCCCCGACTCCGGCCGCAAAAAGGAGGATCACCAGGATATCGGTCCTGTTCCACCGCGGCTGACCCCGCTGCGCGGGAGATCCTCCACCAGGTGGGGACATGAGCAGCAGCCCGAGCCCGACCATGAACGCATACCCGAGCGACTTGGCGAAGACGGCCGTGCCTACGGTCAGAGGCTCGGTCTTGAGCGCGGAGAGAAGCTGCATGTGGGCTATAGGTCCGGCTAGGGACACGACGAGGAGCGCAGCGACAAGGCCCATGACGGCTACCGTGGCGACAGCACGAGGCCACGCCGGCACCCAGCGCGGGGTTCGCCACCACGCCAGGTCGCGGGTCCCTTCCTCGTTCATCCGGCGGGCCAGCCGCCCCAACCACCGACGTGCCTGGTCAACGGTGTACAGTGGGACCGGTCGGCCTGGGTGGCGGGTGTACGCGGCGGTCAGCACCCGGTCCAGAAGATGATCCTCGACAACCTCCCGGGTGGGGAACCGGCGACCGTCGATGAGTTCATCGACCTCCTCCCCGGGGCCGTAGGTGTCCCGGACCAGGGTCAGCATCAGCGGAGTGGTCAGCGCTTGGGCCGGCGCACCCTCGGGATGCTCCCGCAGATGATCGACCACGTGCTGCCATCGGGCAGGGAGCGGGTCGGTCAGAGCGCTGGCCAGGTACTGCGCCGCCTGCTGGGGACCGATCGGCAGCAGCTCGAGCGCCGCCGCGCCCCACAGGTGATCGCCGCTGACCGCGGCCACCAGCTCCGTGGTGCGGGTGAGCACCACCAGCCGGAACGTGACCTGCTCATCCAGCGCGCGCAGCGCCACCGGGCGCAGCGCCTCGG
>Ga0213882_10000073_pt1 | contig 49313 bp, 38 predicted proteins | sample BarmaccoBMER_R09_FD_160106 | JGI IMG/M metagenome (GOLD analysis project Ga0213882, IMG submission 160106) | Barbacenia macrantha exposed rock microbial communities from rupestrian grasslands, the National Park of Serra do Cipo, Brazil - ER_R09 ...
GCAGCCGACCGCCGAACCGGTCACGCACCTTGGCCAGGACCAGCTTGTCGGCCAGCTTGTGCAGAACAGCCAGCCGCCACGGCACCGGCTTGCCCTGCCTGACCAGGCGGGACACCTCGAGCGCGACTCCACATGCCCAGTCGAAGATCCTGGACTTGGGCCAGCCGGCCGAATGTGCCGTGGCGACGATACGGCCGTATGCCTTCTCGAAGATACGCGGAGCTGCGCCCATGAATGTCGGGCGCACGACAGCCAGGTTGGGCACGATCCGGTCGATCCGTCCGTCGACGGCGGTCGCGAAACCCACCTGTAGCTGGGCGCTCAGCAGCACCTTGCCGAACGCATGGGCCATCGGCAGCCACAGATACTGCAGATCGTCGACCTGCAGCACGCCCAGCGAAGCGACCGCGGCCCCCACGTAGGTCCATGAGGAATGGCGCAGCCGCACTCCCTTGGGTCGGCCGGTGGTACCCGAGGTGTAGATCAGGGTGGCGAGGTGGTCCGGGTCGATCGCGGCGACTCGCTCCTCGACGGCGCCGGGATGCTCGGCGAGGTATGCGGCGCCCAGTTCGGCCAGCCCGTCCAGAGAGATCACCCATGGGTCGTCGCCGTCGTCGGGTGCGCCGTCGAAGGTGACGACCGCGCGGACCGACTGCAGCGCGTCGCGCTGCTCGCGTAGCTTGGCGATCTGGTCGTCGTCCTCGGCGAAGACAACTCTGCTGCCGGAGTCGGCGAGGATGAACGTGACATCGCCGGAGATCGCCGAGGGATAGACCGTTGTCGTGGCTGCCCCGGCGCACATGATCGCGAGGTCGGCCAGGACCCACTCGTAACGCGTCTCGGACGCGATCGCGACCCGCTGCTGCCCGGTGACGCCGAGCGCGACCAGCCCGGCGGCGAGCCGGGTGACCTGCTCGGCTGCCTCCCGCCAGGTCCGGGACACCCAACGGTCCCCGGCTGGGTAGCGGAACGCCTCCCGATCCGGCGTCTGTGCGAACCGGTCGAAGAACATCCGCGCCACACTGACCGCCCGGTCGGTGACCGCCGCAGGGGTCGCGTCGGCCTGCGCGGGTGTCGTCATCGCGGACCTCCTTCGCCTGGCCTTCCTACCAGGGAGTGTAGGCCTGCTGGGATCACTGGACGGCTGCGGCGCTCAGCTGGGCCTGCTGCAGGTCGTGGTCCTTCGTCTCGGGGAGGGCCGCCGTGCACAACAGGCTGAGCAGCGACAGCGCGCACAGCAGGACGCCGATGGCGAAGCTGCCGAATGTCGTCGCCAGCGGCCCGGCTACCAGCGGCGGCATCGCGCCGCCCACGATGCCGGCCAGGTTGTAGCTCATACCGGCCCCGGTATAGCGGTACCGGGTCGGGAACGTCTCGGGCAGGAACGCTCCGGCTGGACCGTAGGCGAGACCCTGCAACCCCACGGTGACGACCAGGCCGACGGCGAAGGCCACCGGGGAGCGCATGTCGAGCAGCGGGAACAGCAGCAGCGACCACACCGCCGCGCCGGTGCAGGCGGCGAGGACCAGGGTTCGCCGGCCGAGCCGGTCCGAGGCGACCGCCGAGGCGACGGTGCTCAGCGCCGTCACCGCCCCGGCGACGATCCCGAGCGACAGCACCAGCGTGCGGCTCAGCGCGGCACCTGTGGGGCTGGTGCCGTAACTGGTCAGGTAGGTCGTGCCGGTGTAGAACAGGGCGAACATGACCGTCATGGTCCCGGCCGCCAGCAGGACCTCCCTCGGCGCATGGGTGAGCGCCTCCCGCAGTGGGGCGTGTGGCCTCGGAACCTGGTGTTGCGCCTGCCGGAAGACCGGCGTCTCCTCGATCTTCCGCCGGACGTACAGGCCCACTGCGACCAGCACGATGCTGACCAGGAACGGGACCCGCCACCCATAGTCGATGAACGAGCGGTCGGTATTCCCGAGGGTGAGGCTCGTGACCAGGAAGGTCGCGCTGGACAGCACAACCGCGATCGCCGGCCCGAGCTGCGGGAACATCGCATACCGCCCCCGTCGCCGCGGCGGTGCGTACTCTGCGGCGAGCACTGTCGCGCCGGCCCATTCCCCGCCCACCGCGAAACCCTGCGCGAACCGCAGCACGACCAGCAGGAGGGGGGCCGCGAGTCCGATCGTGGCCGCGCCCGGCAGCAGCCCGATCAGCACGGTGGACACGCCCATCAGCAGCAGCGTCGAGATGAGCGTCCGCTTGCGGCCGATCCGGTCGCCGTAGTGCCCGAAGCTCACCGCCCCGACCGGCCGGGCGATGAACGCCACCGCGAAGGTGGCGAACGAGGCCACCGTGCCGGCGGTCGAACCCAGCGCCGGGAAGAAGACCTTCGGGAACACCAGCGCGGCGGCCGTACCGTAGACGAAGAAGTCGTAGAACTCGATGGTGGTTCCCACACAGCTGGCCAGCGCCACCCGGCGCATCCTGGCACTCGCGGGTGGTGTCGCTCCTTCTGCGCTCGTCATCCGTTCTCTCCTGACCTCTACGCGGCACGGCACCCGTAGATCACGTCAACGAGTATCACCTCGCCGCGTCGCGGCTCCTGTCAGTAGCGTCTGGGATGTTCACGGTGTTCACGCAGGGGAGGAGAGCCACCGGTGACCGCCAGATACTTCGAGCGTTCGCGGGTCGTCGCCGCACCGGGCTAGAGCCGGTGGCTGGTCCCCCGGCCGCCTTGTCGGTCCATCTGGCGATCGGCCAGGTCTCCGCCTGGAGCGTGTTCAAGAAGCCGCTGGAGACGTCACTGGGTATCTCCGGGGTGGCCAGTGCGCTGCCGTTCACGCTCGGGATCGTGATGTTGGGCCTGTCCGCGGCGCTGTTCGGCACCAAGGTCGACAGCAATGGCCCGCGCTGGGCCATGTTCATCTCGATGTGCTGCTTCTACGGTGGGTTCCTCATCTCCGCGCTGGGGGTGTCGATCGGGCAGTACGGGCCGGTGGTCCTCGGGTACGGCGTCGTCGGCGGGATCGGGCTGGGCATCGGCTACATCTCCCCGGTCTCCACGCTGATCACGTGGTTCCCCGACCGGCCGGGTCTGGCCACCGGTATCACGATCATGGGTTTCGGCGGCGGGGCGCTGATCGCGTCGCCGTGGTCGAGCACGATGCTGACCGCATTCGGCGCGACCGGCGCGCACCCCGACCCGGGCGGTATCGCGAAGACGTTCCTGATCCACGGCGTCGTCTATGCGGTGTTCATGTCGCTAGGATGGCTGCTCATCCGGGTACCGGCGCAGGACTGGAAGCCCGCAGGGCGGGAGCCCACGGCGCACCCGCTGGGCGGGCTGACCAGTTCGGGTGACGTCGCCGCGTGTAACGCGATCCGGACCCCCAGTTCTGGCTGCTGTGGGTGGTGCTGTGCTCCAACGTGACGGCGGGCATCGGCATCCTGGAACGCGGCGCCGATCTACACCGACTTCTTCCCCCGAGGCAGCGGGCTCACCGCTGCGGCAGCGGGTTTCGTCGCGGTCCTGTCGCTGGCCAACATGCTCGGCCGTTTCGTCTGGTCGTCCACTTCGGACGTGCTCAGTCGCAAGAACATCTACCGCATGTACCTGGGTGTCGGCGCGCTGCTCCACCTGGCTCTGACGTTCACCACGAACGCCGACAAGGTGGTGTTCCTGGTGTGCCGCATGCGGCTTCGAGACCGCGCGTGGTACTCACCACGCTGGCCTGGGCGTGGGTGGGCGTGCCGTTCCCGTACGGCCTGTACCAGCTACTTGTCAAGATCCAGCCCTGTTCGGCGGCTGACCCCTGCCTGACCGCGGTCCTCGGGGGCTGGAGTCATCCCGAGGACCGCGGCCAGACCTGTGCCCTTGATCGTTTCTCGCTGATGAGGCCGCTACGACGGGCCCCTCAACGATTACGCACTTGTGTCAGCGGGACAGTAGACGGGAGCCGGTTGGGGGCCGGTGGGAACGGGAGTGGGGGGTGGACAGCAGTAGATGAGACCGGGGTTGGGACCGGCGGGAACGGGGTGGACTCCACAGCAGAAGCAGCAGTAGACGGGAGTGGGGTTGGAACCGGTGGCGAGGGGACAGCGACAGGGGATGGAAACCGGGCCGGGGCAGCAGGGAAAGCGCACGGCGGTGTCCAGCGGGCAGACGATCAGAGCGTTCGTGGCCGGTGCCGGTGTCGGTGCCGGTGTGGCGGCCATGGCCGTGCCCACGCCGAGGATGAGAGTGGCCAGGCAGGTGCCCGCGATCACGAGCAGGTTCCTTATTCGCATTCGCGATCCTTCACAACGCGGGGATGCGCGGACGGCTGTCCGAGCACATGTCGGTGACAGGCGAACCGGTGGCATACCAACCACGCCGTGACCGACCTCTGATCACCGCTCGCTCCGCGCGCGACGTTTCCCCGTGGCGCGGATGTCACCGACAGGACAGTGCGTCCCGAAGGTGAACAGGACAGGGTCCAGCAGTTGAGCGGGGGACGGCGACGAACCCCACGAGGTCTAGAGCGATGCGACGATGACAGCGCCGGCGTGACGGTGACCGTCGATTGGGGCTGGGCGCTAGTGCCTGGTGGCGTCGATGAGCGCTCGAGCTCCCTGACGGAGGAGGTCAGCGCCGACGAAGTAGCCCAGGGCCGCCGGGTCCTCGGGCACGCCCCAGTGGTGGGAGTCGAGCCACTGGCTGCCGTCGAGGCTGAACACCTTGGCGCGCAAGGCGAGCTTGCCGTCGGGCTCGGTGCTGGCGTAGCCCGCGATGGGGGAGTTGCAGTGGCCTTGCAGCGCGTGCAACATGGCACGCTCGGCGGTGGCGTGCCGGTCGGTTTCGGCGTCGTTGAGCCGGGCGCTCAGCGCACGCACGGCGGTGTCTGTGGCGCGGCACTGCAACGCGATGATGCCCGCGCCGATCGCCGGGCACATCGTCCGCAGCGGCAGGATCTCGGTGATCCGCTCAGCCTCGTCGACCCGGTACAGCCCGGCCACTGCGGCGACGATCGCGTCGAAGTGGCCCTCGTCCAGCCGCATCAGGCGCGTGTTGACGTTGCCCCGCAACGGCTTGATCACCACGCCCGGATAGTGCAGACGGAGCTGGGCGGCGCGGCGCACCGCGCTGGTGCCGATGACGGCACCGGGGGGCAGCTCAGCCAGTGGGTCACCGGTGCGGGAGATCACGGCGTCGTGGATGTTCTCCCGGGGCAGGTAGCCGGCGAAGGTCAGCCCTTCCGGCACCGGAACCTCGCCGGGGATGTCTTTGAGGCAGTGCACCGCGAGATCGACCGAGCCGTCGAGCAGGTTGCGGTCGATCGCGCGGACGAACGCGCCCTTGCCGCCGAGCTTCGCGAGGTCCCCCATCCACTGGTCGCCACTGGTAGTGATCTTGATCAGCTCAGTGGTGACCGTGGGGTTCAGCGCTTCCAGGGCGGCGCCGACCTGCTCGGCTTGATGCAGGGCCATCGGGCTGGCGCGGGTGCCGATTCGCACATGCGGCATGCCCGAACCCTACGCAGCCGGCAGCGGGCGCCGGGGGCCAGCCCATCCAGGCGCGCCGGGAGGCTGTCAGGATGGGGAACTCGCCGACGGCGGCGGGGTGCGAGGAGGATGACGACGTGAGCGAGCTGACCCGTCCCGATGTGGCCGTGCCCGAGGGACCGGCGCCCACCGAGCTGGTGGTCGAGGACCAGGTAGTGGGTGAGGGCCCTGAGGCCATCGTCGGCTCGCAGATCAGGGCGCACTACATCGGCGTCGCGCACTCCACCGGGACGCAGTTCGACGCTTCCTGGGACCGAGGCTCCCCACTGGAGTTCCGGCTCGGTACCGGCCGGGTGATCAAGGGCTGGGACGAGGGGATCGTCGGTATGCGGGTCGGCGGGCGGCGGCGGCTCACCATCCCGCCGCACCTGGCCTACGGCGACCGCGGCGCGGGCGCCACGATCAAACCCGGTGAGACCCTCGTCTTCATTGTCGACCTGGTCAGCGTCCGCTAAAGGTCGTCCACTCGGCACGAGCCAGCGCCCGCAGCAGCCCGGGAGTCAGCCGGGAGGCCAGCAGTCCGACCTTGGCCTCGACGGTGATCGGGGCGATGGCGGCGTTGCGCTCCACCGCGCGCAGAATCTCCCGCGCCGCCCTTTCCGGGGTGAAGTTACGCCGACGGTACATCTCGGTCGCGCGCCTCCTCGTCGCGTGCTCCTCGGTGGCGTCGAGGCCGACGAACCGGGTGGTGCTGACGATGTCGGTGTGCACGAAACCAGGGCAGATCGCCACCACGCCGATGCCGGCATCGGCCAGCTCGCCGCGCAGGCACTGGCTCAGCGCGAGTACCGCGGCCTTGGTCGTGGCGTACGCCGGGAGCGCCCGCGTGGGCAGGTACGCGACGGCGGACGCGATATTGACGATGGTGCCGCCCGCGCCACCGGCGACCTGCAGCCCGCCCAGGACCCGGCAACCGTGGATGACGCCCCACAGGTTGACGTCGATGACCCGCTCCCAGTCGGCCACCGTGGTGTCGAAGAACGGCCCCGCCATGCCGATGCCGGCGTTGTTGACCACGATGTCAGGGATCCCGTGTTCGTCGAGCAGGACCGCGCCGAACTTCTCGACCGCGCCGCCGTCGGACACGTCCACGGTGTACGCGCTCGCGGGTGGGCCGAGCGTGCCGGCCAGCCGCGCGGTGCGCTCGGCCGCCCGCGCCTCGATGTCGGTGACCACCACCTCAGCGCCCCGCTCAGCGAACTCGAGCGCGGTGGCCCTGCCGATACCACTGCCCGCCCCGGTGATCACCACGAGGGTGTCCTCGAACCGCCTCCGGTGCGGCCCGGTGCGGCGTGCGCGGCGCAGGGTGCGCGACTCACGACCGCCTTCGGCGTGGTCGACCAGCTCGCTCACGCAGCGCGCGACGGTGTGCGGATGGCTGTGCGGCAGCCAATGACCGCCGGGCAGCTCGCGAACCGCGAGGTCGGGTACCCAACGCCCGACGTCGGTCTGGAGTGATCTCGACACGAACGGGTCCCGGTGGGGCGCGAGGACCTGCACCGGAACGTCGATCGTCTGGGGCCTGGGTCTCGCTTGCCGGGGCAGCATGTTCGCCCGGTACAGCCGCAGGCCGTTCACCCCGTCGGTCACCGCAGGGGTGCCGGCGCGGCCTGCCAGGGCCAGCGCGCGCTGGGGGAGTCCGGCGCGCCAGGCCAACTCCGGCAGCAGCGGCAGCTGGAAGAAGCCGATGTACCAGCTCGACACCAGCTGGGTGGTCAGCTCACGCAGCGCCCTCGGCGTCGGCCGGCGCAGCCGCGCCCGCAACCAGTGGCCCGCGTGGTCCAGACCAGGCCCGGAGATCGACGTGAAGGACGCGACCCGGCCGCGCAGCCACTGACCGGTCAGCGCGTGCCATGTCTGAGTCGCTCCCCAGTCGTGAGCCAGCAGGTGGACCGGACGGTCCGGGCTGGCCGCCTCGACCACCACGGCCAGGTCCCGGGCGAGCTGGTCGAGCCGGTACGCCTGGCGGTCGCGGGGCTTCCCGGACTCACCGGCTCCTCGGAGGTCGTAGCACACCAGGTGGTAACGCGATGCCAGCTCGGCCACAACGCCGTCCCACACGGTGTGGTCGTCGGGGTAGCCGTGCACGCAGACCACCGTGGGAGTGCCCGCCGCTCCCGACTGGTGCACCCGCAGCGGCACGCCATCGGTGCTGGTCACGTCGCTGACCATCACGCGGCCAACGTTCGCTGCCGGCGGCGCACGCGCGGCGGATCGGTCACTCCTTGGCCGGCCATCCGGCACCTCCCGAGGCCATTTCCTACTCTCCAGTAGGAACTTCCTACGTCATGGTAGGTTTTCCCGATCGTCGTATGGAACGCGCCTCAGGGCTAGCCGGCCAGCGGGCGCAGCCGGCGCAGCACCTCCGCGGCGCCGAGCGCCTGGGTGATGGCGTGCAGGTCGGGGCTCCGGGTGGAGCCGGTGAGCGCGACGCGGACGAGCTGGGATGCCTCGCGGACCGAGCCGGGGTAGGCGTCGGGGTTTTTCTTGTACTCCTTGGTATTGGGCGCGAAGCCGTGCTTCGCGGCGAGCTCGCGGATCTGGTTGAACCATTCCTGGGGGTCGTCCAGGTGCTGGTAGCCCTCGGCGAGGTCATGAGCGAAGCTCGCGGTGATGGTGGCAGCCACACCGAGCGGGATGAGGCGTTCGTCCGTGGGACCGGACAACGGGGTGAACAGCTGCGGGAAGAAGAAGCCGTAGGCCGCCCGGAAGTCCGACCACTTGCGCAGGTCCTTGCGGGGATTGTCGACACCGTCGCGTTCCACGGCCAGCGCGCGCAGGGCGAGATCGTGCTCGGCGTCCAGGACAGTGGCCAGGTCGGTGTCGAACTGGGCTGCCCAGGCGCGGACGGCGGTGAGAACCTGGTGTCCGGGCAGGGTGGCGATGTGGTCAGCGCTGATGTCCTCGAGCTTGACCAGGTCCACCAACGGGCCGGCGACGCCGCACTGGTCCAGCCGGATGGGCGTGACGAGTGCCTCGTGGAGTGGGAGCTCGGCGAGCCGCCCGTTGGCCAGGCCCCGCAGATAGTACAGGACGGCCTCGGCGGGGTAGCCGGCCTCGATGTAGAAGTCGACGCCGGCTTCGGGGTCTGCCCGCTTGGACAGTTTGCGTTTCCCGCCGGGGATCTGCTTCATCAGCGGCGCGATGTGCGCGTAGGTCACCGGGTCGAAGCCCAGTGCGTCGAATAACTGGAGGTGCAGTGGGACCGATGAAATCCACTCCTCGCCGCGGATGACCAGTGTGACGCGCATCAGGTGGTCGTCCACGGCGTGCGCGAAATGATAGGTCGGCAGCCGAGGGGACTGGTCGGAGGATTTCAGGACGACCGTGTCGTTGCGATTGGCCTCGTGTTCCAACTCGCCCCGGATCGCGTCGGTGAAACGAGCCCGTTGCCCGGCGGCGTTGTCGGGGGCGCGGAAGCGCACCACGTACGGAGCGCCTTCGGCGAGCTTGGCCCGCACGGCGGCGTGGTCTGCGTCGCGCCAGATGGCCCATGGTCCGTAGTAGCCGGTGGGGATCTTCGCGGCTTGCTGGCGGGCGGTGATGTCGGCGAGCTCGTCTTTGGTGGCGAAGCACAGGTACGCCTTGCCCTGGCGCAGCAGTTCTCGCGCGTAGGTGAGGTAGACGCGTTCGCGGGCCGACTGGTGGTAGGGGCCGTAGCCGCCGTGCTCGTCGCCCTCGTCGGAGGAGATGCCGACGTAGTCGAACGCGCGGGCGAACTGGGTCAGGGCGCCCTCGACCTCGCGTGACTGGTCGGTGTCCTCCACTCGTACCAGGTAGACACCTCCGGAGTGTGCCGCGATGTCACGGTCGATGGTGGCCACGTAGACGCCGCCGATATGCATGAACCCGGTCGGCGAGGGGCAGAACCGGGTGACCTGAGCGCCCTCGGGGAGCCGCCGCGACGGGTAGCGCTGTTCCCAGTGCTCGGGTTCGGACAGGCCGGCGGGGAACAGGGCGTCGATGACCGGGCGGTCCAGCATCGGTGGGGGAGTCTCGCTTCCGGGCGAACCCGATCATGGAATGGGGCGTTGTAGGGCATCCCAGGATACCTCGTTACACTCATGGCAAAGGGGCCCGGCCGATGCGCATCGCCAGTGGAACGAAAAACCGTTGGTTTCGGGTGCTGCTCTGCGGGGTGCTGATGCTCCCGACGTCTCCGGCCGCGCATGCGGCGCAGCCGCAGGACAGCGGATCCTACCTTCTCACGGCCACCGACACCGGCGCCGGTTATGCGCCCACCTTCACCGGCAACGGCTATCTCGGCGTGCGGGTGCCGCCGGCCGGCCAGGGGTACACCGGTGGCGTCGTCCCGGCGCAGTCCGAGGTCGCCGGTTTCTACGCCCAGCCCGCTGGGCGGGTACAGCAACGCGCGAACATCCCGACCTGGTCGACGCTGAGCTTCACCGACGGCGGGCGGGACTTCGCGCCGCGTCCCGGTCAGGTCACGGGCTGGCGACAGCAACTCAACCTGCGCGACGGATCGATCACCACCACCGCACGCTGGGCCGCACCGAACGGGCACGTCAGCGATCTGCGGTACGTGGTGTTCACCGACCGCGCCCGGACCGGGGTCGCGGCCGTGCGGTTAGAGCTGACACCGCGATGGACGGGGACCGCGACGATCATCGACTTGATCGACGGCGCCCCGGCCACGGCGAGCACCGGCGCTACGAGCGGGTGGGACGAGATGGCCCACCAGTACTGGGAAACCGTGCGTAGCCAAGGACTCGGCGTCCTCGCCGGGCTTTCCAGCCGACTCGGGTTGAGCGAGGATGTCCGGTCACCCGCCTTCACACCGGTGGGCGACATCGCCAAGCAGACCATCGGGCAGCATGTCGCCTTCCCCGTGACCGAGAACCACAGCTATACCGTGACCAAGTACATCGGCGTCGCCACCTCGCACGCCCTGCCGGACTCGGCCGCGCGAGAGCAGTCCTCGGCCGCCGCTGCGATCGGCTTCGACGGCCTCATGACGGAGAACACCGCCGCCTGGAACGCATTGTGGGCCGGCCGGGTGGACATCCTGGGCAACCCCACACTGGCCACCGAGGTGAACGCGAGCGAGTTCTACCTCTGGTCCAGCACGCATGAGGGCATCGACTGGAGCATCTCGCCGGCCGGCCTGTCCTCCAACGGCTACGACGGCCACATCTTCTGGGACGCCGACACGTGGATGTACCCGGCGCTGCTCGCCCAGCATCCCGCGCTTGCGGTCGGTATGAACAACTACCGTTACCAGCGGCTCGGTGCGGCCACAGCGCATGCCCAGGAAACCGGGTTCTCCGGCGCCCGCTTCCCGTGGGAAACTGCGCTGGACGGCACCGAGGAGGTCCTGCCGCCGGTGTCGGTGAACAGCGAGGGCCGCTACGAGCAGCACATCACCGCCGACGTCGCGCTGGCCCAGTGGCAGTACTACCTGGCGACGGGCGACCGAGGCTGGCTCGTCGCTCGAGGCTGGCCGGTGCTGTCGCAGACCGCCACGTTCTGGGCGGGTCGGGCGCAGCGGCACGCCGACGGCAGCTACCACATCACCCACGTCACCGGCCCGGACGAGGAGAACCCGGACGTCGACGACGAGGCGTACACGAACGTCGCGGCGGCCACCACCCTGCGAATCGCCACGCAGGCCGCCCGTGTGGTCGAGGCTTCCGCGCCCGGTGAGTGGGCCATCATCGCCGAGGGGCTCTCGCCGCTCTACGAGCCGGCATCGGGAACCCATCCGGAGTTCGCCGGCTACCAGGGCCAACTGGTCAAACAGGCGGACGTGACGATGCTGCAGTACCCGTGGCGGTACCCGATGTCGGCGGCCACCGCGCAGCGCGACGTCGACTACTACGTGCCCCGCAGCGACCTGGGCGGCCCGTCGATGGACGACGCGATCAACACGATCGACACGGCCGCCACCGGATCACCTGGTTGCTCGTCTTTCGTGTACACCCAACGCAGTGTCGAACCCTTCATGCATGACGTGTTCTACCAGTTCTCCGAAACCAGAACCGGGGGCGCTGTCACGTTCATGACCGGCATCGGCGGGTTCCTGCAGGAGTTCCTCTACGGCTACTCCGGTCTGCGCTGGGACGCTGACGCGGTGCGGCTCGACCCCAGCCTGACCGCGCCGCTCGACGGCGTGGTGCTGCACAACCTGGCCTGGCATGGGAACCGGTTCACGGTCGCCATCAGGGCCGAGCAGACCCAGGTGTCCATCGACTCCGGCGGACCGCTCCCCGTGACGGTGGCCGGCCACCCGCAGACCGTTCTGTCGGGCCATCCTCTCACCGTGCCGACCCGACGGCCCGACCGCACGACGACCACCGATCTCGTTCGATGCCACGCCGCCCAAGCGTCCAGCAACCAGCCGGGCACCGGTCCGCTGGCCGCCGTCGACGGCAGTCCCGCGACCGACTGGCGTCCCACCCGGCTCCCCGCGAGCCTGAACGTACCGCTCGCGCACCGGCAGACGATCAGCACAGCGACAGTCGACTGGGGCCGGCGGTGGCCACCCGCGCCCGCTCCCAACGTGCCGCCGTTCCCTGGACCGGTGCAAACCCTGCGCGCGACCGACTACGACCTCGTGGTCTCCCAGGACGGAGAGAACTGGACGGTGGTCGCCCAGGTGCGTGGCCGCACCGAGGGCACCCACGACGAGCTTCGCTTCCGCCCCGCGGACGCCCGGTTCGTCGGCCTACGGATCTCCGCGTCGACCAACCATACCGTGCCCTCGCTCGACGAGCTCACGGCGGCGAGTTCCTAGTGTCGCGCGCTCATGGTCGCCACGGCCCTGATCACAAGGACGGCACGTCGGCCGGGGGTGCGCTTCTCGACACGCACGTCCTCGAAGCCGGCCGCCCGGCACTGGGCCGCGAAGGACTCGGCCTGCTGGTCGGTCCACCCAGGAGGCGGGCGACGGCGCGCCTCCCGACGATCATGGTGAGCCCGGTCAACAGTCCGGTCACGCCGGCGAATCCCGGATGGCCGGCGTGATGGTTGACCGCGTCAGTGGCCATGGGTCCCGCTCGCGCGTTCGATCCCAGCCCCGGACAGGTTCCTCATGTCTTACGAATACTCCTTCATCGCTGCCTGGTGCATCGCGACGAACTGCTCCATGGCCGCTTCGGTGCCCTCGTGGTCGCCGGTGGCCAGTAGGTCGAGCAGGAGACCCCGCGCCACCGCGACTCCCGAGCGGGCGGTGAGGTGAGCTACCGGTGGCGGGATGCCCTTGCGGCGGCTCCATTCGGTCAGCGGGACCCGCCAGCTCTCTGGTACACCTGCCACATGGTGCACAAGCGCGGTCCGCGCGAGGCCGGGGAGCGCACCACAACGTCGACGTGAGCGCTGACGCGCCGCGCGCCGCGCTGGACGCTCTGCGTCTGGTGGACCATCACGTCCACGGCGCCATGCCGGGTGATGTCGACGGTGCCGCGTTCGAGGCCGGCATGAGCGAGTCCTCGTGGGCGGCGCCGGCGGGCACGACGCACCTGGACTCGCAGCTGGGCTTCGCGGTCCGCCGCTGGTGCGCACCGGTGCTCGACCTGCCCCCGCATGTGGACGCCGCTGCCTACCTCGCCCGCCGGCGGGAGCTCGGCGCGCGGGAGGTGACTCGTCGACTTCTCCTCGCCAGTGGCGTCGGATGGTTCCTGGTCGACACCGGCTACCGAGCCGAACAGATCCTCGGGCCCGCCGAGATGGCGGCCGCCGCCGGCGCGAGGGCGTCGGAGATCGTGCGGCTGGAGTCCGTCGCCGAGGAGGTGGCGGCGAGCGGCGTGCCCGCAGTCGAGTTCGCCGACCGGTTCGCCTGGACCCTGGAGGAGCGGGCTCGGCATGCCGTCGGGCTCAAGTCCGTCATCGCCTACCGGTACGGCCTCGACTTCGATCCAGCTCCGCCCAGCGTCGCCGAGGTGCGTCGCGCCGCCGGGCGGTGGCTACGGCGAGGAGAGCAGGAGGCCGGCCGGATGCGGCTGACCGATCCGGTGCTGCTGCGCCACCTGCTGTGGGTGGGTGTCGAACGCGGTCTGCCAATACAGTTCCATACCGGGTACGGCGACCCCGACCTGACCCTGCACCGCTGCGACCCGTCGCTGATGACCGAGTTCCTGCGCCGGGTGCAGGACCGCCAGGTGCCGGTGATGCTGCTGCACTGTTACCCCTATCACCGCACCGCCGGGTATCTGGCCCACGCGTTCTCTCACGTGTACCTGGACGTCGGGCTGGCGGTGAACTACACCGGGGCGCGGTCTCGTGCGGTGGTCGCGGAGTCGCTGGAAGTCGCCCCCTTCGGCAAGCTGCTGTTCTCCTCAGATGCGTGGGGACCGGCCGAGCTGCATCATCTCGGCGCCGTGCTGTGGCGAGGCGCTATGGCCGGCGTCCTCGGCGAGTGGGTGCGGTCGGGGGAGTGGTCGAGCGCTGATGCGGTACGTGTCGCGCGGATGGTGGGTGCGGGTAACGCGCACCGCGTCTACCGGCTGGCGGAGTCGGAATGACGCCCCCGGCGTGGTACTCAGGAGGACGTCCGCGTCTCTCTATGACTGACGGTCCGCACCACTGGGGGAAGACAACGCGATGTCTGCTGACTCACCACCGGGCACCGGTGTTCACCTTCGTCGTGAGCTGAGCGTGTGGGAGGTCCTCGGCGTCTCAGTGGCGTTGATGGCCCCCTCAGCGGCGGTCAACCTCAACCCTCAAGCCGCCGCAGGCACGGTGGGGCGTGCTGTTCCGCTGGCGTTCGCCCTGGCCACCGTCGGAGTGCTGCTCATCGCCTATACCTTTGTGCGTCTGTGCCAGCGCTTCCACCACGCGGGCAGTGTCTACGGCTTCGTCGGGGCGACTCTGGGTGCTCGCACGGGTGTCGTCGCCGGATGGGCGCTGCTAGGCACCTATGCGCTGTTCGGGGTCACCACGGCATCGGCGGCCGGTATCTTCGGCGCGACCTTCCTGGATGACGTGGGGCTCTGGACGCACCAGCCGTCCTGGTTGGGTTTCCTCATCGGCGCCATCGCGCTGGCCGGGGTGTTCTCGCTGGCCATCGCCCCTGTTCGGGGGACGGCCAGGTTCTTGTTGTCGGTGGAGGGTGGCACCGTCGCGCTGATCGTGATCGTGGCGGTGGTGATTCTCCTCCGGCTCGTGACCGGTAGCACGCCGCAGGCTCACTCGGTCGATCTGTCGGTGTTCACCGTGCCGCCCGGCACCAGCGTCTCGGCGGTGTTCCTCGGAGTGGTCTTCGCTTTCCTGTCCTTCGCGGGTTTCGAGGTCTCCGCGACGCTGGGCGAAGAGACACGCACGCCCCGTCAGGACATCCCTCGGGCGATCCTCGGGACGGTGGCCTTCGGTGGCCTGTTCTTCGTGTTCGTCACGGCTGTGGCGATGATGGGTTTCGGCGCCGATGCCGAGGGAGTGGCGGCCTTCACCCGTTCGGGATCGCTGCTGGGTGGTCTCGGCTCGCGGTACGTAGCGGGCTGGGTGGGCGAGGCTATCACGATCGGCGCGGCGATCAGCGCTTTCAGCTGCGCACTGTCATGTGTAGTCGGTGCCGCGAGGCTCTTGTTCGCGCTCGCCCGGGATGGCGTCGGGTTTTCGCCGTTCGGGACGCTCTCCGTGACGCGTGGGACGCCGGTCCGCGCGGCCGCCGCGGTCGTCATCGGCATGTACCTGGTGATCGGTGGCACGTGGTTCGTGCTGGGCGACAAGCCGTTCGACTTGTTCGCCGCGTCCGGGGCTGTCGGAACCCTGGTCGTGCTGGTGGCCTACGCGCTCGCCACGATCGGCGCGACGCGGCTGCTGTTTTTCTCCGGCCGCAGCCACGTCGCCATCTGGGAGATCGTCATCCCGGCGCTGGCGCTGCTGCTGATCGGCTACACGCTGTTCCGCAACACCTGGCCGTACCCGACCGGCGCCGCCGGCGCCTATCCCGCATTGTCTGCAGCGTGGCTGTTGGTCGGCGTGATCTGGGTACTCGCACGCCCGGCGGCGACCCGCCGTGCCGGTCGGCTTCTCGTCGCCGATGAAGGGCTTCAGGCTCAGAAACCCGCCACGACGCGGGCCGGCACCGCGGATCGAGGACAGTGACCCACCGCATCGCCGACAGCCACGAGCAGGTCCCTGCGTTCGTCGAGCTCTGCGAGCGGGGCGGCCAGGTCAGGCACGTCAGTGTTGACCTCGCCGACCCCGACGCCCCCGCCGGGCTCGTGGACGCCGCGCGCAGCATGGCTGATCAGCGACGAGGCCGACTGGATCACCGGCCACTCATCGCCTCCGACGGAGGCTGGTCCGCAGCCGGTTGAACTCAGAGGTGTGCCACACCTCTCGGAACACGTTCACGGTGACGTCGGCAGCCTTCGGCTCAAGCACGCGCCTATCGCAGCGCCCGCGCCAGCAGCGCCCGGCTCAGGCCCGGCAGCGCGACCGCGAGCCGACGGTGAGGTGGCACCGCCACCCGACGGGCCAGTATGTGGTAACCGGCCTGCTCTATCTCGTCCAGGATGCCGCCGTACAAGCGGAACGCCGTGGCCACACAGGCCCGGGACGCCGGGGCGAGCATCGGGATCCCCGGTGCCGCCCTCCGGTAGATCGCTCGGGTGCGCGCCACCAGGTAGGCCAGCGCGCGGCGCACCCGGGGCTCGGGCGCTCCGGTGCTGCGGCACCATCTCAGCAGCTCGCGCTCCACCCCGAATGACGCAAGCTCGTCGGCGGGCAGGTAAACCCGGCCGCGGTCGAGGTCCTCCCCGATGTCGCGGAGGAAGTTGGTGATCTGGAAGGCGACACCCAGCGCGGCGGCGTGCGGCTCAGCCAGCTCCCGGGGGACCACGGTGCCCAGCACCGGCAGTACCTGCAGCCCGATGACCGCCGCCGAGCCGTGCACATAGCGGCCCAGCTCGTCGAAGGTTCGATAACCGGCCACTCCGCCCTGCTCCACCGGTCGATCCATCCGCATCGAGACCATGAAGTCCGCGAAGTGCCGCGGGTCGATCTGGTAGCGGACCGCAGTGTGCACCGGCGCCGCCAGCACCGGGTGGTCCGAGCGGCGCCGCGCAAGCCCCTCACGCAGCTGCCGCTCCAGGGTGTCCAACTCCGCGAGGCGCTGTGGCCACGGCCGGGTGTCGGCGAGGTCGTCGACGATCTCGTCGGCGTAGCGGGCCAGCCCGTACAGTGCGTGGATCGCCGGCCGTCGCCCAGGTGGTAGCAGCCGGGTCGCCAAGAAGTAGGTACGGCCGTGCGCCGCGTTGAGGTCCCGGCATCGCAGATAAGAGGCGCGCAGCGCGGGCTCGGTGATGCCTGCGGCATCGAGCTCGCGACTCATCTCGCCCCCGCCTGCGCCGGATCGCCGAGGTGCACGCGTCTCCGCAGCCCCAGAGGGTCGCGGCGCAGCAGAGCGGTTGCCGCGACCAACGACACCGCCACCAGTCCGAGCTGATAAGGCCACGAGGTCAGGGCCTGCTCCCCGGTGGGATAGCTGCACAGCACCAGCCATGTGGACCCCGCGACGGCCCACGCCAGCGAACGTCGCGGCCAGGGCAGGGCGGCACCGAGGACGAGGGCCCAGGTGAGGTACCAGGGCAGGGTGGCCGGCGCCAGCAGGGCCGCCCACAGCAGCATAAGTGCCGCCCGGCGAACGGCCGGCGGCCCGCCGTCTCTGGCCAGCCACCACTGCCGGGCGAGGACGGTGAGGAAGACCCCGGAGCCCAGCAGCCGGCAGACCATGACGAACGGACGGTCGCTCGTTTGATCGAACGGCGCGGCCAGCGCGTGCGCGAGCTGCCCGGCGGCGGTGGGCAGTGACATCCAGTTGACGATCAGCGACGGCGCGTCCAGGGCTGGGATCCAGCCCAGGCCGACGCCGGACACCAACGTGATGCCGGTGAACACCGCGCCGAACACCGCCACGCTGCCTGCACCGGCCCGCAGTAGTCGCGCGCCCCGGCTACCGGGCAGGCGAGCAGCCCAGACCCAGACCAGGAATGGCAACGCGACTCCGGCCGACGCCTTCACCGCCATCGCCGCGGTGACCAGCGCGGTCCCAGCGACGTGTCGGCGCACCAGCACCAGCAGTGTGCCCGCCGCCAGCAGGCCGATCATGAGCAGATCGTTGTGCGGTCCACCGACCAGATGCACCACGGTCATCGGGTTGGCGATCACCAGCCAGAGCGTGACGGCGCGGTTGCCGCCGAGCTGATCGGCCAGCCGAGGGAGCGCGAAGATGAGCAGAGCCAACCCGCTCAGCAGCACCAACCGCATGCCGATCACACCCAGGATGAGGTCCTCGCCGGTCAACCGGTTCATCGTCTTGGCGATGAGGATGAACAGCGGGCCGTAGGGCGCCGGGGTGGTTTGCCATACGTAGTGCACGTTGTCCGCGATGGCTCCCGGCGGTAGCGTCGCGGGCCCGACCTGGTAGGGGTCCAGCCCGCGCACAGCGAGTGCACCCTGCGCCAGGTAGCTGTAGACGTCACGGGTGAACAGCGGCGGCGACAGCAGTACGGGCGCCGTCCACACCGCGCCGGCGACCTGCACCCGCCGCACGGTCGCGGTGCCGCTCAGCACGTCGCGCCCCAGGCGTACCCAGGCCCACACGATCATCCCGACGCCGAGGTAGAGCACCACGGTGGCCAGGTCGTGCCCGTGCCCGTAGCGGATCCAGGACAGCGGGCCACCAGTGATCAGGGGGTCGGTGACGAGGATGCCGCCGGCCCCGACCGCCATGACGGCCAGGAGGACCGAACCGACCAGTCCGAGTAGCACCGTGCCAGAGAGCAGTCGGCTTGGACGCAGCTGGTCGAGCAGCAGCACCGGCTGCAGCTGCGCCGAGCCGGGACCAGCATGGGTCGGTTGCGATGACGCGGTCGGTTGCGATGACACGGTCGGTTGCGATGACACGGTTCAGCCGCTCATGGTGGTGCGTCGGCGAGCTCCGACCGCGGTGATCCGGGCGGCGGCGAGCTTGCCGGAGATGAGCGCGGTGGGTACACCGACCCCGGGCGTCGTGCCGCATCCGGCGAGCACGACGTTGGTCAGTCCGCGCACCAGGTTCGACGGACGCAACGGCCCTGTCTGGGCGAAGGTATGGGCAGCGGAGAACGGGGTTCCGACCGCCAGCCCCTGGGCCGCCCAGTCAGCGGGGGTGACCAGCTGCTCGAGTTCGATGGCCTCGCCCAGGTCGGTCAGCCCCCGCCGTTCCAGCGTGCTGACCAGCTCATCGCGGTAAGCCGGTCCGAGGGTGGCCCAGTCCAGTGGCGCGGTGCGCAGGTTGGGGCAGGGTGCGAGTATGTAGAGCAGCTCACGTCCCTCAGGCGCCAGGCTCGGGTCGGTGGCGGTCGGACGGGTGATGAGCAACGACGGGTCGGTCATGAGCTGTCCGCGGTAGATGATCTCATCGAAGGTGCGCTCCCATGCCTCGCCGAAGGAGATCGTGTGGTGCGCCAGCCGTGTCCAGCCTGGTCCGGTGCCCGCCCGGACTCCGGCGTGCAGCACCACCGCCGAGGGTGACCAACGCAGCGGCACCAGCCGCCGAGGAGCCCGGCCGAGCAGCCGGTGCACCACCGGTAGGTCGGGCGTGAGTACCACAGCATCGGCCCCGACCCGTTCGCGCTCGGCGGTGTGCACCGCCGTGACGCGTTCCCCGGAGTGCTCCAGAGCGGTCACCGTCGTGTTGTAGCGAATGTCGGCTCCGGCGTCGGCGGCCGCGTCGGCTAGTGCCTGGGGCAGCGCCTGTATTCCCCCTCGGGGGAACCAGACCCCGGCCACCGTGTCCATGTAGGCGATCACCGCGTACGCGCCGAGAGCGCGTTGTGGCGGCACTCCGGCGTAGAGCGCCTGGAAGGAGAAGATCCGTTGCAGCCGCTGATCGTGCACGAAGCGGCCGACCTGAGCACCCAGCCGGCCGAAGCCACCCAGCGCGGCCAGCGCGGCCAGGTCGCGGACCGCGTCCCGGCCGGCGACCAGGTCCAGCGGGGAGTCGAAGTTACCGCCGATGAACCGGCCGATCTCGACCTGGTAGAGCCGGGTCAGCCAGTGCCGCAGCCGCCGGTAGCCGTGCGCCTCCGCTGGGCCGGACACCGCTCGGATCTGCGCCTCCATCGCGTCGGCATCGGTGTGCACATCGATCACTGACCCGTCCGCGAAGCGGGCCCGGTAGGCCGGGTGCAGCGCCACCAGGTCCAGCCGCGCGGCGAGCGAGTCGCCCACCGAGGCCAGCGCCTCCTCGACCAGCTGTGGCATGGTGAGCACGGTGGGGCCGGTGTCGAGACGGTAACCGGCGAGATCCATCCGTCCGGCCCGACCACCCGGGTGGGGCTCGGCCTCGAGCACAGTCACCTGCCGGCCGGATCCGAGCAGGTGAAGCGCGGCGGAGAGACCGGCGAGCCCGGCGCCGACGATGACGACGTGATCGGTGGGTCCGGGCACGGTGCGCACGGGTGCACGGTACGCGGGTTGGCGTCAGCGAACTCTGCAGGTGGCTTGCGCGGCAAGCTCACTCAGCCGGGCGCCGGCCGGCTCGGTCAGGTCAGCGGCGTACAGGCTACCCAATGCTGAGTCGGTGAGCGTGGTGATCCGGCGCTCCACCTCGGCCACCGCGCCGAGCTCGATCAGCAGCTCGCGGATCTCCGTCACGGTGCTCTCGTCCACCTGTGGGTTCCCGATGGCGTCGCGCAGCAGGTCAGCGGCGCCGGTCTGGCGCTTTTCGTCAGCGGCCCGCAGTCCGTAGGCCAGCAGCAGCGTCCGTTTGCCCTCGCGCAGATCCTCGCCGGCCGGCTTACCGGTGATCCGAGGGTCGCCGAACATGCCGAGCAGGTCATCGCGGAGCTGGAAGGCGATACCGATGTCGGCGCCGAAGCAACGGTAGGCGCGCACCAGTGCGGGGCTCGCTCCGGCGATAGCGGCACCCAGGTGCAGAGGGCGCTCAACAGTGTAAGCCGCGGTCTTGTACCGGTCGATCCGCAGTGCGGTCTCGGGCGCCTCGTCGCCGCTGGCCTGGGTGAGCACATCGAGGTACTGTCCCGCGAGCACCTCGGTGCGCATCGCCTGCCACACCGCGTGCGCTCGGTGCAGCTGTTCAGGCCACAGATCCGCCTCGCGCAACATGTCGTCGGCCCAGGCCAGTGCGATGTCACCGAGCAGGATGGCGGTGGCCGCACCGAACCGTTCCGGTGCGCCCGACCACCCGGCCGCGCGGTGTCGGGCCGCGAACTCGATGTGCACCGTCGGCGCGCCGCGCCGGATGGTGGAATCGTCCATCAGGTCGTCGTGTACCAGAGCGCAGGCGTGGATCAGCTCCAACGAACTCACCGCCCGCAGCACGGCCCACGCCCGAGGGTCAGCCGGGCAGCCACCTGCTCCTCGCCAGCCCCACCAGGCGAAAGTCGGACGCAGTCGCTTGCCGGGACCTAGCACGACTTCGCTCAGCGAGTCCACCGCGGCGACGAACTGCTGGTCGATCCGCGCCGCCTCGTCGCGCTTGGCCCGTAAGAACGCGCCAAGCTCGCGGTGCACCTCGGCGCAGAGGTTGTCATCGAGCGGATGCACCCGCTGATCTTCCGCTAGCCCGCCCAGGCTCCGAGTCCGGGTTCCGCGCGTTCGTGTAGACACGTGTCCGGGTTCGGTCACGGCGGGGCCCCGGTTCAGTGTGCCCCGGGTCTGGTTCGCCCAGGTTCGGTCGGTATCGGGTGCACCGTTGTTCTCGACACGGCCTAGGGTGTCCGCATGACGGCCGTCATCGACCGGCTCGGCGGTGGCCGCCCGGTATTCTCGGTTGAGTTCTTCCCGCCTCGCGACGACGACGGGGAGCGCCAGCTGTGGCAAGCGGTCCGCGAGTTCGAGCCGCTGAACCCGGCCTTCGTCTCGGTGACCTATGGTGCCGGGGGTTCCAGCCGGGACCGGACGGTACGGATCACCGGGCGAATTGCGCAGCAGACCGGTCTGGTCCCGATGGCGCACCTCACTGCGGTGAACCACTCCGTGGCCGAGCTGCGGCAGGTGATCGACAGCTACGCCGAGGCCGGGATTCACAATGTCCTGGCGCTACGCGGCGATCCGCCGGGTGAGCCGCTCGGGGAGTGGGTGGCACACCCCCAGGGCGTGCACTACGCGGCGGAGCTGGTTCGCCTCGTCCGCTCGCTCGGCGACTTCTGCATCGGCGTGGCCGCGTTTCCCGAGTGCCACCCTCGCTCGCCCGACGCCGCGTCCGACGTGCGACACCTGGTGGCGAAGCTGCGAGCGGGCGCCCAGTTCGCGATCACCCAGATGTTCTTCCGCCCGGAGGACTACCTGCGGCTGCGGGACCGAGTGAGCGCGGCGGGCGCTGATATGGCGAGCGTGCCGATCGTGCCCGGGGTGATGCCGATCACCGCGTTGCGCGGCGTGCAGAAGATGGCTGAGCTCTCCGGTTGCACGATCCCTCAGACGGTGCGCGACCGGCTCGTCGCGGTGGGTGACGATCCCGCTGCGGTGCGGCAGGTAGGGGTGGAGGTCGCGAGCGAGTTGTGCGAGCGGCTACTCGCCGAGGGCGCACCAGGGCTGCACTTCTACACGCTCAACCGATCTCGCTCCACTCGAGCTGTGCTGGCCCGCCTGGGCATGGCGCCGGTGCGCTCGGTGAGCCCGGCCGGCTGACTCGGGCGACCGCGGTTGCGGCTCAGCGGGTGGTATCGGTTCCCGGTCTGACATCCGATCACCGATTTCAGGGGGTTGACCGGGGCCCGGTCGCTGCGTCGGTGCCGCAGGACGATCCCTCGTCGGGCCAGGACCCGGGGGGAGGGTCCGGCGCTCGAAGCGCTCCAGGGCCCCCACGTGGCATCAGGCCGGCGAGCTCGTCGCGAGGCTCGGCGAGGGTGGCCGATGGCGACGTCGTCACCGTCATGTGCCGGCAACGACGGAGCTAGAGCGGCAGCGTGCGGCCGAGCACAGCGAACTCGCGGGAGTCCCCGGTGAAGTGGTAGTGCCGCAGCAGGTCGGTAAACCGGAGCCCTCGGTAGAGCCGCCACGCCCTGGTGGGACCCTCGGGTGTGGACAGCAATGCGCGCGGGGCATCCACTCTGGACAGCAGCTCGGTGAGCAGCGCCTTGCCGATGCCCCTGCCCTGCGCGTCCGGGTGCACATGCAGTTCGGTCAGCTCGAAGTAGTCGGCGAGTTCGCGTCGCGCGGAGGCGGGATCGATGAGCATGAGTCCGCGGTGGACCTCGTCGTGCCACCACTGGCCGGGCGCCCCTCGGTAGCCGTAGCCGATACCCACCAGGGCGTCCGCGTCGAAAGCGGCCACGCATCGCCAGCCTGTCCGCAGCATGTGCTCCAGCCACATCGGGCTGCGATGTCGCGCGGTGCCGGGCGGGTAGCGCATCGCGGTGACGTAGATCCTCAGCGCCTCGTCGAGCCGCATACGCAGCTGCGCGGTTGTCAGCTCGGCCAGCCGCGCTGGTTCACGGGTCGGCATTGCGGTCACCGCTGACCTCCCGTATCGGTCGACGTCACCACGTTCCGGGCGGCCTCGACAGAGTGCATGAGCTTCATGAGACCACGGCCAGGAGTAAGCCTGCTGCGGCGACGGATATTGGCACTTGACGGGACTACGCCTCGAGGGGTTACCCTTGAGGAGCTTCGAACATATGTTCGAACACGGACTCGGCGGTGGGGCGGGGGAAGCGCACCGCCGCCGAGCTCCGCCGGCTTCCCACGGCGGAGTCGACTCCTGTCGCCCATCACCACTCCCGACCCAGGAGGCCGACGTGGCCGCTGTTGCTGCGCTCACCCCGTCCGTCGTGCCGTGGCACGACAGCCCGAACTACGACAGACCACATCCCTGCCCACCCAGCGTACGTAACCGGCTGGAGAAGGCGCGGCGGGACCTGCTCGACGCCGAGTACGCCACACATCCGGTAGATCGCTACGCACAGGCCCACCTCGCGGCGCTGCGAGCGGCGGCCGCGGTGCTGACGGCGCGGGGCCGCTCGCGCAAGTCCGCACGGCCGACCAGCGTGTGGGCGCGGCTCGCCACCGTTGCGCCGGAACTCGCGGAATGGTCGTCGTTCTTTGCCGCCGTTTCGGCCACCCGGGCGGCCGCCGAGGCGGGTGTACACCGCCTCGTGACCGACCGTCATGCTGACGCTCTCGTCCGGCAGGCAGGCGAGTTCCTCACCCTCGCGGGCCACGCGGTGGCGAGGACATCCCGATGACGGCTCCGCGGCCGCTGATCGACTATGGCCGGATGCTGGACGTGGTCGGGATCGAGGGTGAGCTGATGCTGAGTGCGGCTGCCTCGGCGTTACCGTCCTCGGCGCAGGCGGAGGTACCAGGCTGCCCCGATCTCACCTTGGCGGAGACACTGCGGCACGTGGGTGGCGTGCACCGGGAGACCCGGCAATGGGTGCGCGACGGGCATCGACCCGAGCAGTGGCAGCGATCGCCGTCGGATGCAGACCTGCTCGGTGTCGTGCGAACCGGCCTGCGCGAGCTGTTGACGGAGCTGGGCATGCATGACCCTGCGGAACCCTGCGACACGTGGTGGCCCGACGATCGCACGCACGGCTTCTGGCGGCGTCGGATGGCGCACGAGACCACCGTGCATCGGGTCGACGTGGAAGCCGCCGCCGGTGGGCCTGTGCATCCAGTCGATTCGGACGTAGCCCTCGATGGCATCGACGAGCTGTTGTTTCTGTGGTTCGGTCACCGCCTCGGCGAGCTGGGGATCTCGTCGCCGCAGCGGGGCGTGGTCGCCCTCTCGGCCGCGGATCGGCGTTGGTTGGCCATCTTCGAGCCGGGCCGCTCCACCGCTCGGCGGGTGGATGAGGCGGACGCCCGCGCAGCGGACGCGATGGTCAGTGGAGAGCCCATGGAGGTCTACCTCTGGTCGTGGGGCCGGTTGCCCGACCAGTCAGTCCGAATCTCCGGTGATCAAGAGGCTGTCGGGCTTCTCTGGACGCTGTTGCGCCCCGCAACACAGTGAGCTGCTCCGGCGGCCGGTTCGTCAGGCGCGCATCCGCAGTCCGCGAGGAGTGACACGGAACCCGGCGTCCCGCAGCAGGTCGGCCAGCGCAGATTCCAGCGCCGCCTCGCCGTCGGTGCGCTCCACGGACAACGAACCCAACCAACCTCGCTGCACCGCGCCGGCTAGGGCCTGTACAGCGGCACGCAAGGTTTCACTGTTCTCGGTGAAGGACAGCACCGACCGGCCGCCGCGTTCGACGTAGAGCACTGCGGCACCGTCGACGAGGACAGCCAGCGCTCCGACCTTGCGTCCAGGCCGGTGTCGCACGTCACCCACCGTGGGCGGCCACCGCAACGCCGCTCCATAGGGCTGGGCCGGGTCGGTGGCGGCGAGTACCACCGTGGTGGCACCGTCGTCGCTGGGCTGGCTCACAGCACGTAGCCGGTCGATGGCGCCGGGGACGGCGAACTGCGTGGCTCCGAGTCCCTCGACGACGTACCCGCGTCGGCACCGGCCGGACTCCTCCATGGCCCGCAGTACCCGGTAGACACCAGCGAAGCCACCGCCGACTCTCTCGGTGTCCAGAGCCCCTCTGGTAAGCACCCCGTGGCGCTCCAGGAACGCCTCGGCCCGGGCGTGCGCGCGGCGGGTTGGGTCAGGCTGTGACACTGGCCGCGGAGGCACCGGCGACAGTGCCCAACGGCCCGAGGCCGTTGGTGGACCGGTGCTGGAGGGCATCTGCGGCCGACCCGCGCCCAGGCGAGCGTACCGTCCTCGCGGTACGGACCGGCGTGGTCGGTGCGCAGCCGGGCGAGCGGACAACAGAGCCCGCAGCGGCGCCAGCGAGTCGTTGGTGAGCAACCCCGCCCACACCAGGTCCCACACCGCCGTGACCACGTCGGCGTCACCGGCCGCCGGGTCACCACCGTCGAGCAGATGACGACTGGTCCGATCGGCAAGCTGCCGGAAGAACAGGGCGCCACCCCCGGCCGGACCACCGGCGGGCTCCCAGCCCAGAGCGCGCAGGACACAGCGGTGTATCGGTGTGAGGGCAAGCTGCTCGTCAGGCTCTGGTAGCAGCAGATCAGCCAGTTCGGTGGGAGCCAGCGCGATCCACCCGTCGACCCCAGGCAGCGACCCGCAGCCGACCCAGCTCACCTCGCCGGAAATAGTGAGCTCATCGAGCAGGGCGGGGACGTAGCCGGGAAGCCGGGCCGGGAGCAGCAGCGACTCCAGCGCGCTAGCCGGCACCGGTGCGCCAGCCAGCTGCTCCACCGCGCCGAGCACGTCCTCGGGGGTGGGCGGGCCGCGCAGCCGTCGCGCCGGTCCGGAGCCCTCAGGCCGTGTGTCCCAGGAGCTGATGCCGTGCCAGGCTGGCAGGAACCTGCCCAGGGCGGCCTGCTCGACCGGCTCCACCTCGGCCCGCAACCGGGCCAACGACGCCCGTCGCAACCGCCTCAGCACCTCGGTGTGGCAGTACTCCGTGCCCACACCGGCCAGCTCGACAGGGCGCAGCTCGCCACGGATGAGAGTGCCGGCCCTGGTCATCCGATCCAGTACCGCGTCGATCACCGCGACCCCAAGCCCGAACCGACCCGCGGCGGCGACCGCGGTGAACGGCCCGCGCGTTCTCGCATAGCGCAGCACAAGGTCCCCGAGCGGGTCCGTCACCGGCTCGGTGAACGCCTCCGGTATCCCTACCGGCAAGGCCACGCCTAGCGCGTCGCGCATCCGCCCGGCGTCCTCGACAGCGATCCAGCGCCGCTCGCCGGCGATCCGTACCGTGATCGCCCGGCGGGCAGCACTGAGCTCGGCGAGCCACTCTGGGGCGACCCCGCGCCGCGCGGCCTCGGTCTCGGTGAGGTCACCCAGCGCGCGCAGCGCATCTGCGGTGCCCTCGACGTCCCGGACATGCCGAGCCGGATCGATGCGCTGCAGCTGCTCCTCCACGTCCACGAGCACCCCGGGGTCGAGCAGCTCGCGGATCGCCTCGGCACCCAGCAGCTCCGCCAACAGCGTGGAGTCCAGCGCGAGCGCGGCGGCTCTACGCTCGGCCAGCGGGGCGTCGAGCTCGTAAAGGAACATCCCCACGTAACCGAACAACAGGCTGCGGGCGAACGGCGAGGGCGACGGGGTGGTCACCTCCACCACCCGCACCCGTCGGGCGCGCACCTCCGACATCAGCTCGCGCAGGCCAGGCAGGTCATAGACGTCCTGCAGGCACTCCCGCATCGCCTCCAGCACCACCGGAAACCGCTCGTACTTCGAGGCGACGGTGAGCAGCTGGGCCGACCGCTGCCGCTGCTGCCACAGCGGCGTGCGGCGCCTCGGGTCGCGGCGGGGCAGCAGCAGGGACCGCGCGGCGCACTCGCGGAACCGGGAGGCGAACAGCGCTGAGGTGCCCACCTCGGCGGTCACGAGCTGTGCCACCTCGTCCGGGTCGAGCAGCACGTCCTCAGCGGTGGGGAGCACCTCGGTCCCCTGCGCGTCGAGCGCGTCCGGCAGTCGCAGCACGATACCGTCGTCGGCGCTGGCCACCTGCGCCTCGACACCTCGCCGTTCGCGCAGCCGGGCGCCGATTGCCAGCGCCCATGGCCCGTTGACCTGCGCGCCGAACGGGGAATGCACCACCATCCGCCAGTCACCCAGCTCGTCGCGGAAACGTTCCACCAGCACGGTGCGGTCGTCGGGCAGGCGCCCGGTGGCTTCGCGCTGCTCGCGCAGGTAGGTCAGCAGGTTGTCGGCCGCCCAGCCGTCAAGGCCGGCCGCCTCGATGCGGCCGCGCGCCGCGTCCATCGGGGCGCCGCTCAGCTCGCGGACGAACGCGCCCAGCGCCCGCCCCAGCTCTAGGGGCCGACCCGGCGCGTCGCCCTTCCAGAACGGCATCCGAGCCGGCTCACCGGGCACGGGCAGCGCGATGACCCGGTCGTGGGTGATGTCCACGATCTTCCACGAGGTGGAACCGAGCAGGAACGTGTCGCCCACCCGGGACTCGTACACCATCTCCTCGTCGAGCTCACCGACCCGCGAGCCCGCCCCGTCGGCACCGCCCGGGGTCATCACGGTGAACAGTCCCCGGTCCGGTATGGTGCCACCGGAGGTGACCGCCAACCGCTGCGCTCCTGGTCGCCCACGCAGCTCGTCGCTGACCCGGTCCCAGACGATCCGCGGGCGCAGCTCACCGAACTCCTCTGAGGGATAGCGCCCCGCCAGCATGTCCAGGACGGCGTGCAGCGCCGAGTCGGGCAGAGCCGAGTACGGCGCGGCGCGGCGGACCATTGTGGCGAGACCGTCGACGGTCCATGGGTCCAGCGCGACCATGGCCACCACCTGTTGGGCGAGCACGTCCAGCGGGTTACGCGGGTAGCGCAGCGCCTCGATCGCCCCACTGGCCATCCGCTCAGCGATCACCGCGCACGAGACCAGGTCGCCGCGGAACTTGGGGAGGACCACGCCCCGGGACACCGCGTCCACCTGGTGGCCGGCCCGGCCGATCCGTTGTAGACCTGACGCCACCGTCGGGGGTGCCTCGACCTGCACGACGAGGTCCACCGCTCCCATGTCGATGCCCAGCTCGAGCGACGAGGTGGCGACCACGCACGGCAACCGGCCGGCCTTGAGCTCCTCCTCGACCAGGCTTCGCTGCTCACGCGACATCGAGCCGTGGTGCGCCTTGGCGATCACTTCGGGAGCGCCACCGGCGAGCCCGGCCTGACCCATCAGCTCGGCGGGCATCCGGTCTCGCGGTGCCGCCGGTTCGTCGACGGCCAGCTCGTTGAGCCGCGAGGTGAGCCGCTCGGCCAGCCGACGCGAGTTGGCGAACACGATCGTCGAGCGGTGCGCGCGTACCAGGTCCAGCATCCGCCGCTCGACCGCAGGCCACATCGACGCACGGCGCTCCACAGACCCGTCGGCCTCCCCGGTCAGCTCACCCGGTACCGACATGTCCGGCACCGGCACCTGCACTGCGATCTCGACCGTCTTGGCCGACGCAGGCTGCACCACCCGCACCGGTCGGCCTCCGGCGAGGAAGGCGCTGACCTCCTCGACGGGACGCACGGTGGCGGACAGGCCGATCCGCTGGGCGGGTTTCTCGAGTAGAACGTCCAGCCGCTCCAAGGACAAAGCCAGATGTGCACCGCGCTTGCCGGCGGCGACAGCGTGCACCTCGTCGACGATCACGGTATGGACCCCACGCAGCGACTCCCTGGCCGCCGACGTCAGCAGCAGGAACAGCGACTCCGGCGTGGTGACGAGCACGTCGGTCGGGGTGCGGGCGAAGGCGCGGCGTTGGTCGGCCGGGGTGTCGCCGGTGCGCATCCCCACCCGGATGTCCGGCGTGGGCAGCCCCAACCGGTGCGCGGCCTGCCGGATGCCCGCCAGCGGGGAACGCAGGTTGCGCTCGACGTCCACCGCAAGGGCCTTGAGCGGGGAGATGTAGAGGACCCGGCAGCGCCTCGTCGGCTCGTCCGGGGGCCCCGTGACGGCCAGCCGGTCCAGCGCCCACAGGAACGCGGCGAGGGTCTTGCCCGACCCGGTGGGCGCCACCACCAGGGCGTGCTGCCCGTCGGCGACAGCGTTCCAGGCGCCGAGCTGTGCGGGGGTGGGCGCGGCGAACGCTCCCGCGAACCAGTCCCGGGTGGCTGGGCAGAAACGCTCAAGCACACCCCCATGATGGTCTCGTGCCGCATTGAGCGGGCCGAGCGGGGTAACCGGCACCCTGGATCACCCCGCTGGTGGAGATCACCAGCGTATAGCGGGGCGGGCGTTGACGAGGATCTTGCGCAGCCGGCCCACGTCGGTGATCCGTCGTTCGGCTAGGTGGTCGGCGGCGACGGCGGGCGGCACGTCGTCCCGCTCGGCCAGCGCGAAGATCTCCCGAGTGGTATCGAAGATCTTGGCGACCCGGGCTTTGGCCCGCTGGAAGTCGAAGCCCCCGATCTCGTCAGCCACCTGAATGACTCCACCGGAGTTCACCACATAGTCGGGTGTGTAAAGGATGCCCCGCTGGTCGAGGAGCTTCTCCACACCGGGGTGCTCAAGCTGGTTGTTCGCGCCACCGCAGACGACCTCGGCGCGCAGCGCCGTCACCGTGGGATCGTCCAGCGCCGCGCCGAGCGCACACGGGGCGTACACGTCGATCGGCTCACGTACGAGAGCCTCAGTGCTCGGCGCCACCACCACCTCGGGATGCGCGGTGCGGACCTGCTCGATAGCCCGCTCGCTGACGTCGGTCACGATCACCTCCGCGCCGTCGGCGAGTACGTGATCAACGAGGTGTCTCCCGACCTTGCCGACGCCGGCGATGCCCACCCGACGCCCGGACAGGGTAGGCGCACCCCAGACGTGTTCGGCCGCCGCGCGCATGCCCTGGAAGACACCGAAGGCGGTCAGGATCGACGAGTCGCCGGCGCCACCGTGGGCCAACGAGCGCCCGGTGACGAACTCGGACTCCCTGGCGACGATGTCCATGTCCTCGACGTAGGTTCCGACGTCGCATGCGGTGATGTAGCGGCCGCCCAGCGACTGCACGAAGCGCCCATAAGCGCGCAGCACCACCTCGGTCTTGTCCCGCGTCGGGTCGCCGAGGATGACGGCCTTGCCACCGCCGTGGTCCAGCCCGGCGAGCGCGTTCTTGTAGGACATCGCGCGGGCCAGGTGCAGTACGTCAGCGAGGGCGTCCTCCTCGCTGACGTAGGGGTGGAACCGGGTGCCGCCGAGTGCCGGCCCCAGCGCGGTGGAATGGATGGCGATGATGACGCGGAGCCCGGAGGACTCCTCGCGGCAGAATACGACCTGCTCGTGGTCGCCGGATCGGAATACGTCGGTCACAGTGGTGGCCCCCCTCCACTCGATGGCGAGCTGTGCAGCGCGCCGCTGTGCAGCTTATGCCCGCGTCGGTCGTGGGAGGGCACCATTTGCCGGCACGTCGACCTGGCCCCGGGTCGCTGCCTGACCGCAGCCGGCCACCACGTTCGCCCACGTTCGCGCCGCGCCGCCGCAGCGCAGGGAGCGCCGCTATGCGCGGATCAGCGGCCCCGTTGCCACCACCAGCGGATGAGCACCAGCAGAGCGGAGAGCAGGCCGAAAAGGATCACCAGCTGTCCAGCGGTGGAGGACAGCCCCGTCGGATCTCCCTGTGTCGGACCTCCCTGGGCGAGCACCCCATCACGATAGCCGGAGGTGGGTACCTAACCTTAGTGAAATGCGGATCACGCACTTCCGGCAGCGGATGAACGAGGAGTTCGGTGCGGTCAGAGCGGCCGCGTTGGCCCATGACCACGTGTTCGCCGAGCTCGGTGGTCGGACGGTGAACGGGGCGCTGGAGGCGGGTATTGACACCAAGCGGGTCTGGGCTGTGGTGTGCTCCACATTCGACGTTCCCGAGGAACGGCGCTGAGCACACGGACCCGCCCTTGCCGGCGTCTCTGCCTGTGATTAACCCGGTGTGTCGGCCTCTTCGGCTCGGCCGTGGTGCCGATGGGCGCAGCCGGGTAGCGCACCGGCGTGTCGCTCTGGCGTCGAACATGCGTTCGCCTAGGATGTTGTCCACAGTCGGATGCCTGTCCACAGATCCGGCGAGTGTCGCCGCGAAGTGTCGGTCCTACCGCTTAGCGTCGACCCCGACCCAGCAGAACCGATCAGCGAGGTGGACCGTCAGATGGCACCAGCACCGGACCGGGAGAAGGCGCTCGAGATCGCCTTGGCCCAGATTGAGAAGCAATGCGGCAAGGGCTCGGTGATGCGCCTCGGCGAGGAGGGCCGCGCGCCCATCGAGGTGATCCCTACCGGCTCCATCGCGCTGGACGTGGCGCTGGGAATCGGCGGCCTGCCTCGCGGCCGGGTGATCGAGGTGTACGGCCCGGAGTCCTCCGGAAAGACGACGGTCGCGCTGCACGCTGTGGCTAACGCACAGCGTGCCGGCGGGATCGCCGCGTTCATCGACGCCGAGCACGCGCTGGATCCCGACTACGCGAAGGCGCTCGGAGTGGACACCGACGCCCTGCTGGTCTCCCAGCCCGACACCGGGGAACAGGCGCTGGAGATCACGGACATGCTGATCCGCTCCGGTGCGCTGGACGTCGTGGTGATCGACTCGGTGGCGGCCCTCGTGCCGAGGGCGGAGATCGAGGGCGAGATGGGTGACGCGCACGTCGGCCTGCAGGCCCGTCTGATGAGCCAGGCGCTGCGAAAGATCACCGGTGCGCTGAGCCACTCGGGCACTACGGCGATCTTCATCAACCAGCTCCGAGAGAAGGTCGGGGTCTTCTTCGGCTCCCCGGAGACCACCAGTGGCGGCAAGGCGCTGAAGTTCTACGCCTCGGTACGGCTGGATATCCGCCGGATCGAGACGCTCAAGGACGGCTCGGACGCGGTAGGCAACCGGACTCGCGTCAAGGTGGTGAAGAACAAGTGCGTGGCCGCTGGGACTCGCCTGTTCGACCCCGTAACGGGTCAGACGCACCTGATCGAGGACGTCGTCGATGGCCGGCTTCCGGTGCACGTGGTCGCCGCTGATAAGGCGGGGATGCTGCGCAGCCGACCGGTGGTCTCCTGGTTCGACCAGGGTGAGCAAGACGTGATGGGTCTTCGGTTGAGGGATGGCACCGAGCTGTGGGTAACACCGGACCACAGGATCCTCACCGAGGCTGGCTGGCGCCCGGCAGGTCAACTCGTGGCTGGGGATCGGGTGGCGCGACCCCGCGAGTTCCTGGGGTTCGGAGACGCCGAGCCAGTTACACCGGAACACGCTCGTCTGCTCGGTTATCTCATCGGTGACGGCTACGTCGGCGGTAAGACACCGGTCACGTTCATCAACGTCACATACGCGCTCCATGCCGACGCGGCCACGATTGCCGCGCGGCTTGGGTGCGACGCGAAGCGACGTTCTGACGGTCTCCAGGTGGCGTTCTCGCATCGTCCGGATGAGAAGAACGGCGTGCTCGAGCTGTGCCGTCAGGCCGGGATCTGGGGCAGGCTAGCGTCAGAGAAGCAGATACCGACGCTTTTTTTTGCTCCAGATGTCTCCGCCGAGGTGGTCGCCAACCTGCTCTTCGGTCTATTTGAGACCGATGGATACGTGAGCCGGGAACAGACCGGTGAGATCCGGCTGGGGTACACGACCACATCGGCTCAGCTCGCTCAGCAGCTGCATTGGCTCCTGTTGCGGTGGGGGATCGGCAGCACAGTGAGCCGTCGAGACCCGAGAGCGCAGCGGAGTAGCTTGATCTGCGGTCGTCGAGTCAGCGGGAAGCTGCCCAGCTGGGAGGTGCGTATCGCTGGTGCCGACAACGTCAGTACGTTCGCCGCTGGCGTTCCGATGTGGGGCCCTCGTGGGGCCGTACTCGTCAAGGAGCTTGCGTCGCTCGATGGCCGGTATCGGGGATCTCAGCGGATCTACCTGTCCGAGGAGGTGACAGAGCCGGTGCTCAGCCACCTCGCGAGTCGCGGCGTCACTGCCCAGCAGGCGGCCCAGCTGATCGGTGAACGGGCGGGTACCCCGCAGGGTGGGATGAAGCAGGTGTTGGGTGCGAGTCGGCTCCGCAGGGATCGGCTGGCGTGTCTCGCTAACGCACTCGACGACGTATTTCTTCAGGAGATCCTTGCTGAGGGACTGTGCTACTCACGGATCGTTGCAGTCCTGACCTCGCGCCGGTGCCGGACGTTCGATATCGAGGTCGACGAGCTGCACAACTTTATTGCGAACGATGTCTTGGTTCACAACTGCGCTCCTCCATTCAAACAAGCGGAGTTCGATATTCTGTACGGCCATGGGATCAGCAAGGAGGGCTCGTTGATCGATCTGGGTGTGGAGCAGGGCGTCATTCGCAAGTCAGGCGCCTGGTACACCTATGAGGGTGACCAGCTCGGTCAGGGTAAGGAGAACGCGCGCAAGTTCCTCGGCGACAGTCCCGACGTCGCTGCCGAGATCGAGAAGCGGATCAAGGACAAACTCGGCATCGGGGCGAAGCTCGACGACGACCAGACCGTGCCGGCCCCGGTGGACTTCTGATGTCCCGGCCTGTAATGCGACGCCAGGGGCTCCGATGAGGAGGCGCAGTCCTGGCGTCGACGGAGCTGCCGTGACGGACTCCCCGGACGCCAAGGCCATCAGTCCGGCGGCGGAGGCGCAGGAGGTCTGTCTCCGGTTACTCGCTGCGTGTCCGCGTAGCAGGGCCGAGCTGGCCGATGCGCTGCGCATGCGCGGGATTCCCCAGGAGGTCGGCGAGCCAGTGCTGCACCGCCTGGTCGAGGTGGGCCTGGTGGATGACGCCGTCTTCGCCGAGTCGGCGGTGCACTCTGGGCACCGCCATCGTGGTCTGGGTAGGCGAGCGCTGAGTACCGCGCTCCGGCGCCGGGGAGTGCCAGATGAGATCGTCCGCGAGGTCGTGGCGACGGTACGGCCCGAGGATGAGGAGCTGCGGGCCCGCGAACTGGTCCGGCGCAGGATACGGACCAGCACCGTGCGGGACGCAAGGATCCTGGCTCGCAAACTGGGCGGGATGCTGGCCCGCAAAGGCTACTCGGAGGGACTGGCGTGGCGCGTGGTACGTGAGGAGCTCGGCCTGGGTGACTGGGCCGCCGAGGTCGAGCCATGTCCCGACTGACCACAGGGTGTTCCGCCGGGCATGACGAGTTCGACGCCAGCGGGGAGGCTGCCTTGAGCGTGTGCACTGTTGAGCAGCCACACCAGCGTGGCGCGGAACTCCTCAGCGGCTCGGGTTGGGTGCACGTCGGTGCGGTGGGCAAGCGCGATGGTCCGGATCGGAGGGGGAGGCATGAACGGCACACCACGAAGCTGAGGGCGGCCCTGGAGAACCATGCTGGGGACCACGGCGATGCCGAGGCCGGCTTCGACGAAGCTGAGTACCGCGTCCATCTCGCCCCCTTCGATGGCGAACCGTGGCTGAAACCCTGCCCGCTGACAGGCCGTGAGGGTCATTGACCTGAGGTCATAGCCCTCCCGGAACATCACCAGGGGGCGGTCCCGGAGGTCCCCGATCCGAAACGAGTCGAAGTCGAGGTCCATGGTGCGTGGAACGGCGACGGTGAGCTGCTCGCGAAGAATCGGGATGGTGTCCAGAGTGGGGTCCCCTCGGTGCACCGGGGAAGTGATCATCGCCAGGTCGATGGCTCCTTCCGCGAGTTGGCGTACCAGGTCTCGGGACCCGCTTTCGTCGATGATGAGCTGGATGCCTGGGTAGCGGGCGCCGAAGTTGGCGAGTGCGTGGGCCAGCGGCCCGGTGCAGAGGCTGGGGGTGGCACCGAGCCGCAGCCGGCCCTGGCGAAGCTCAGCCAGCTCGTGCACCTGCAACCGGGCGGTCTCGACGTCGGCCAGGATCCGCTTGGCGAGGGGGACGAGCACCTCCCCAGCCGGCGTGAGCGTCACGTTGCCCCGGGCTCGATGGAACAGCTCGCTGCCCAGCTCGCGCTCCAGGCAATGGATCTGTCTGCTCAGCGAGGGCTGGGCGACGTGCGTGAGCGCGGCCGCCCGGGTGAAGTGGCGGGTCCGAGCGACGGCCAGAAAGTAGACCAGCTGCTGTAGCTGCACCATGATAGCTTATCGCTATCAAGACAAGCATGACCATATCTTGGACCTGTGCCATGGGTTCGGCTTACTGTGAGTTATCGCCGCGCGGCCCGCCGACCCGTGGTGATGGTGCTGGCTGAGGCTGCCACCGCGACCTGAACTGAACACACTGGCCTGTAGCCCCGACCGGAATCGACCTCATGACAACCACCTCATCGTCCTCGCCATCGGACCTCGCCCAACCCGGTCGGATACAGTCCGGTCGGGCAGCAGTCCCGGCGCGGACCCTGCGCACCGACCGCTGGTGGGTGTCGCCCTTGGTAACCGCCATCGTGCTAGGGGTCTTCATCGTCTACACGACGGTCAGGTTGTTCATGCGGAACGACTACTGGGTCGGTGAGTACCACTACCTCACTCCGTTGTACTCACCGTGCCTGAGTGTTTCGTGCGCGCCGGGCTCGTCGCATCTCGGCACGCCGCTGCCAGCGTTTCCACTGGCGCTGCCGCTGCCGATCCTGATCTTCCCGATCCTCGCCGGGTTCCGGGCCAGCTGCTACTACTACCGCAAGGCCGGCTACCGGGCTTTTCTCCTGTCTCCGCCCGGATGCGCAGTGACCGAGCCGGCGAGAAAGTACAGGGGGGAAACCCGCCTCCCGCTGGTGCTGCAGAACCTACATCGGTATTTTTTCTACTTCGCCAGCGCCTTGCTGTTGATCAACACGTATGACGCGGTCTCGGCGTTCTTCCCCGCCGACGGTGGCTTCGGCGTTGGTCTGGGCTCGTTGATCCTGCTGGTCAACGTCACGATGCTGTGGTTGTACTCACTGTCGTGCCATGCGTGCCGGCACGTTTTCGGAGGCCGGCTGAAGCACTTCTCCCAGCATCCCATGCGGTACTGGTTCTGGACGCATCTGTCCAAGCTCAACGGTCGCCATATGCAGTTCGCGTGGGCGTCGCTGATCACTGTGATGCTCACGGACTTCTACATCATGGCCGTCTCTGCGGGCTGGATAGCCGACCTGCGCCTGTTCAACTGATGAGGAATCGGTACCTATGACCGAGATTGAGCGGCACGACTACGACGTCGTGGTGATCGGCGCGGGCGGCGCCGGGCTGCGGGCCGCGATCGAGGCTCGTGAGCTGGGCAAACGCACCGCCGTTGTCTGCAAGTCCTTGTTGGGGAAGGCCCACACCGTGATGGCCGAGGGAGGTATCGCGGCGTCGATGGGCAATGTGAGCCCACGGGACAGCTGGCAGGTCCATTATCGCGACACCATGCGCGGGGGCAAGTTCCTCAACAACTGGCGAATGGCCGAGCTGCACGCGAAGGAGGCGCCGCAGCGGGTATGGGAGCTGGAGACCTACGGTGCCCTGTTCGACCGCACCAAGGACGGCAAGATCAGCCAGCGCAACTTCGGCGGGCACGAGTACCCGCGGCTGGCGCATGTGGGTGATCGCACAGGTCTGGAGCTCATCCGTACGCTGCAGCAGAAGATCGTCTCGCTGCAGCAGGAGGATTTCGCCGAACATGGCGACTACGAGGCTAACCTCAAGGTCTTCGCCGAATGCACGATCACGGACCTGCTCACAGACGCCGACGCGGTGGCCGGGGCGTTCGGCTACTGGCGGGAGACTGGCCACTTCATCCGGTTCGACGCACCTGCCGTGGTGCTGGCCACTGGCGGCATCGGAAAGGTTTTCAAGGTCACCAGCAACTCCTGGGAGTACACCGGGGACGGGCACGCCCTCGCGTTGCGTTGCGGCGCGACGCTGATCAACATGGAGTTCGTCCAGTTCCACCCCACCGGGATGGTGTGGCCGCCCAGTGTGAAGGGGATCCTGGTCACTGAGTCGGTCCGAGGCGATGGTGGGGTGCTACGCAACTCCGAGAACAAGCGCTTCATGTTCGACTACGTCCCCGAGGTCTTCTCCGACCAGTACGCGACTTCAGAGCGTGAGGCGGACCGCTGGTACGACGACCCGGACAGCAACCGCCGGCCACCGGAGCTGCTACCTCGTGACGAGGTCGCGCGTGCGATCAACTCCGAGGTCAAGGCGGGTCGTGGGTCGCCGCACGGCGGGGTCTTCCTCGACGTCTCGACCCGGCTGCCCGCTGAGGTCATCATGAGGCGGCTCCCCTCGATGTACCACCAGTTCAAGGAACTGGCCGACGTCGACATCACAGCGGAGTCCATGGAGGTCGGCCCCACCTGCCACTACGTCATGGGCGGAGTGGAGGTCGATCCGGACACCGCAGCAGCCTCGGTGCGCGGACTCTTCGCGGCCGGTGAGGTTGCCGGTGGAATGCACGGCTCCAACCGGCTGGGTGGTAACTCGCTGTCGGACCTGCTCGTGTTCGGTCGCCGGGCCGGCCTCGGCGCGGCGACCTACGTGGACTCCCTGGGCGGGCTCCGACCGTCGGTCCGCGAGGCCGAGGTGGCGGCCGCGGCACAGCGGGCGATCAGCCCCTTCCGTACGGGAACCGACGGCATGGAGGCTGAGAACCCCTACTCGCTCCAGCTTGAGCTCCAGCAGACCATGAACGACCTGGTCGGAATCATCCGCAGGGCAGACGAGATGGAGCTCGCGCTCAAACGACTCCGCGAGCTGCGTCGGCGAGCCGAACATGTCGTGGTGGAGGGTCATCGTCAGTTCAATCCCGGCTGGCACCTCGCGCTGGACCTGCGCAACATGCTCGCGGTGAGCGAGTGCGTCGCGCGGGCCGCGCTGGAGCGCGCCGAGAGCCGAGGTGGGCACACCCGAGACGACTATCCGGTGATGGACCCTGAGTGGCGACATCTCCTCTTGGTGTGCACGTGGCATACCGATGATGTCGAGGCCGGTGTTCGTGTCGAGCGCAAGGAACAGGTTCCGATGCGTGCGGACCTGGTCGAGCTGTTCGAGTATGACGAGCTGAAGAAGTACTTCACCGCCGAGGAGCTCCCGGGAGGGACGGACTGACATGGGCAACCAGCGGCGCTTCCAGGTGTGGCGGGGTGACACCCGCGGCGGGAACCTCGTGGGCTTCGACGTCGAGGTCAATGAGGGGGAGGTGGTCCTCGATGTCATCCATCGCCTGCAGGCGACCCAGGCGCCTGACCTCGCGGTGCGGTGGAACTGCAAGGCGGGTAAGTGCGGATCGTGCAGCGCCGAGATCAACGGCCGACCGCGCCTGATGTGCATGACGCGGATGTCCACATTGCCGCCGCAGCTACCGGTGACGATCACCCCCTTGCGGACCTTCCCGGTCATCCGCGATCTCGTCACCGACGTCTCGTACAACTATCAGAAAGCGCGCGAGGTGCGTTCCTTCATGCCGCCCAAGGGTGTGCAGCCCGGTGAGTACCGGATGCAGCAGGTGGATGTGGAACGCTCGCAGGAGTTCCGCAAGTGCATCGAGTGCTTCCTGTGCCAGAACACCTGTCACGTGATCCGCGACCACGAGGAGAACAAGACGAGCTTCTCCGGACCGCGTTTTCTCATGCGGATCTCTGAGCTCGACATGCACCCGCTGGACGCCGCCGAGGAGGAGGGCGTGGATCGCAAACAGTCTGCGCAGGACGAGCACGGTCTTGGGTTCTGCAACATCACCAAGTGCTGCACCGAGGTGTGCCCGGAGCACATCAAGATCACCGATAACGCCCTGATTCCGATGAAGGAACGGGTGGCGGACATCCGCTTCGACCCACTGATCCGGCTGTTCCGCCGCCACCGCGGAGGATAGGTCAACGGAGCAGAGGAGGGCTGGGTACCGGAGTGCCGAGGTACTCAGCGTAGAGGCGAGCCCAGGTGCCATCGTCGATCGCGTGCCGCAGCACCGCGGTGACCCGCTCGCGCAGCAGCGGGTCACCCGGCGGCAGGCCGATGCCGTACTCAGTGGTTCCCAGTGGCGCGCCGACCAGCGGGCGCACCAGGTAAGGACCCGCGATGTCCACCGTGGCCCTCCGCGCTGCGGTGATCTCATAGCCGCCGAGCACGAGATCCACCTCAGCTCTGCCCAGTGCCGCCTCGCGGCTACTCGCGGCCAGGGGCTTAAAGCTGGTGCGGGCCGGGTCCACCCCCAGGTCACGGGCGATCAGACCGAGCAACGCGACGTCGAACCCGGTGTAGCCGCCCGAGTCTGACGAGCGCGCAGCCAGCCCAGGTGTCTCCTGGATGGCGACGACGAGCTTGCCGCGCGAGGCGATCCGGTCGATGGTCGGCGATCCGCTGCTTGCCGGGCGCGCTGGGGTGACCGTGTCGAACGGCCTGCCGGCCACCGGAGCGGGGTGGTCGCTGAACAGGGCGGTGAGCCCGTCGAGGGCCCCACCCAGGACCTCCCGACCCAGCATCCACAGTGCCGCGATCACGAGCACGATGATCAGACAACCGGTCCGCCCCTGTCGCAACCGTCCAGGCCGGCGCATGATCTTCAGTGACCGGGTGCCGGGCGATGACGTCGACTCCCGCGCCGGCTCCGGCCAGGACCGCCGAGGCTCAAGATCCATTACGGTCGTCCGCCGAGGTAACTCGCGGCACTCCTTCTGACGGCCGTCGATGACGGGACTACCGCAGCAGTCGCGGGTCGAGCTTCCGCGGGCAGAACGCCGCTCCGGCGCACACCGGTAGTGACGGCGCCCAGGATGAGTACGAGGATTCCGACGGCCACGGCGTGGCGTACGGTGAGCAGCCCGACGTTGACGAGCGTTTCGGCGACCAGGTAGCTGCCGAGCATGATCAGTATGGGGCCGGTCGAGCGTTCGACGCGCTCGCGCACGCGTTCGCTGATCCGGACGCCGAAAGACAACCCGAGCTGGGAGACGACCAGGGTCTGGATCGCGATGACGGCGACGATGGTGGCGGGTACGGTGGCCTCGGCGCCAACGCCGAGACTGAAGCCGATCGCCAGCTCGTCGAGGCTGATCGAGAGCGCGAGCCCAACCAAGGCGAGGCCCTGAGCGCCGGTGAGCTTCCGCGCCTTCGCGACCTCGTCGTCATCGTCGCCGGCCCACCACAGGTAACCGCCAAGCAGGACGAGCAGGCCGCCGGAGAGGTAGCCGGCGATGCTCCCGACCGTCTGTCCGATGGATGCGCCAAGGGCGAGGCCCACCAGTGGCATACCGCCTTCACAAAGGACGAAGACCGCTGAGATCCGCCACCGGGTCGACCCGATGGGCCGGCTCGCGCTCACCGCAGCGGCGATCGCGAACGTGTCAACACCCAGCGGTAGCGCGAACAACAGCAAACTGGGGAAAACATTATTCATGAGACCGCGCTATCTCCAGGATCCATAACTGGGCGAAGGTGCCGCGGAACCGTACAGCCCGGGGTTAGCACCCATCGAAGGTATCACGTGAACTCGTCGCTGAGATGCCGCAGGGACGCGCCGGACGGCACCGAATCCAGTGAGCTGGAGCATTTCGGAGTAACCGCACCGGACCTGTCGGCGCCCAGGGTGAACCGATGGGCGCAGTCGACCGACCAGGACTCTCAGGTCCTGAGGAGGTGGCGTCAGCCGGACGCTCATCCCTACCCTGAGGGTGGTACGCGCGCCACCGTCGGGTGAGGCGAGCTACCTCGACAGCGTGTCTCGTCCCTGCCTTACCCTGAACAGGCAGCGAAGGATGAAAGGATGAGATGGCGGCGAGCACCGAGCAGCGCCCACGCAGCTACCATGTGCGCACGTACGGCTGCCAGATGAACGTGCACGACTCCGAGCGGCTGGCCGGACTGCTCGAGGCGGCAGGGTACGTGCCCGCCGGGCGGGACGCTACCCCCGATGTGATCGTGCTCAACACCTGCGCGGTACGCGAGAACGCCGACAACCGGCTCTACGGCAACCTCGGCCGGCTACGCCCGATCAAGCGCGAGCATCCGGGGATGCAGATCGCTGTCGGCGGTTGTCTGGCGCAGAAGGACCGCGGCGAGATCACCCGTCGGGCGCCCTGGGTGGATGTGGTGTTCGGCACCCACAACATCGGTTCGTTGCCGGTGCTGCTGGAGCGGGCCCGGTACAACGACGCCGCCCAGGTCGAGATCGCCGAGTCGCTGGAGGTGTTCCCCTCCGCGCTGCCGGCGAAGCGGGACTCGGCGCACTCCGCGTGGGTGTCGATCTCAGTGGGTTGCAACAACACCTGCACGTTCTGCATCGTGCCCGCGCTGCGCGGCAAGGAGGTCGACCGGCGACCCGGTGACGTGCTCGCGGAGATCGAGGCGCTGGTGGCCGAGGGCGTGCTCGAGGTGACCCTGCTGGGGCAGAATGTCAACGCCTATGGCGTCGGGTTCGCCGACCGGCACGCGTTCGGTGACCTGCTGCGCGCCTGCGGGAGAATCGCGGGCCTGGAGCGGGTGCGCTTCACCTCGCCGCACCCGAGAGACTTCACCTCAGACGTCATCGAGGCGATGACGACCACCCCGAACGTCTGCCACCAGCTGCACATGCCGCTGCAGTCCGGCTCGGACGCGGTACTCGCGGCGATGCGCCGCTCCTACCGGGCGCGGCGCTACCTCACGATCGTCGAGGAGGTACGGGCCGCGTTGCCCGACGCGGCGCTGTCCACCGACATCATCGTCGGTTTCCCCGGTGAGACCGAGGCCGACTTCCAGGCCACCCTGGACGTGGTCCGGGAAGCACGCTTCGCTCAGGCGTTCACTTTCCAGTACTCACGCCGTCCGGGCACGCCAGCTGCGGACATGACCGGCCAGGTGCCCAAGGCGATTGTGCAGGACCGCTACGAGCGGCTCGTCGCGGTGCAGGAGGAGATCTCCTGGGAGCTCAACCGGAGCCTGGTCGGTAGTGTTGTGGAGGTGCTGGTCGCTGAGGGCGAGGGCCGTAAGGACGCGGTCACCAGGAGGGTGAGCGGGCGGGCCAGGGACGGCCGGCTCGTACACGTCCAACCGGGCCGGCGCGAGGTCCGCCCGGGTGACGTGATGCTCGCGGAGATCACCTATGCGGCGCCGCACCACCTGGTGTCCGAGGTGGTGCGGGCTCACCGGCGGACCGCCGCGGGCGACGCGTGGGCGGCCGGTCGACGCCCGACGACGCCGGGGGTGGTGCTGGGCCTGCCCTCGTTCGGCTGGCCGGCGAGATGACCGCCAGGGATCCGAACGGCATCGCCGCGCTGCGCGCCGAGATCGACGCGGTGGAGCGCTCGGTGCTGCGCCGGGTCGACCCGGGTGTCCGCGCGGCGGTGATCGCCGGTGCGATCATGGTGCTGCTGCTGGCCGTCACGTTGCCCTGGGTCGGCGACGCCAGCGGCTGGGACGTGCTGCGGGGTACCGCGAACCCGGTCGACCGCGTCGGGCTGCTACCCCAGCTGTTCGGGGGCGTCGCGCTGGGGTTGGGAGTCGGTCTGTCCGTGCTGGCGCTGCTCACCCGTCGCTGGGGCCTGGTCTGGGCCAGCGCACTGGGCTGCACCTACTGTGTGCTGGACGGGGTGTGGGCGATCTGGTCTCGGCAGACGGCGCACGGCCCCGGCCCCGGCATCGGGCTGGTGTTGGCTGAGCTGGCCATGACCGTACTCGCCGCGCAGTGGCTGCGTCTCGCGGTGTCTCGCCGGTAGCCTCGCCCAGGGCGGGCTGGAGCCTCGCCCGTAACGGGCTGGCCTCGTGCTCACCGACTGGTGACCGCCCGCTCGGCGGCGGCCAGCCACTCACGCCACTGATCAGCCTGGGCCTGCGCGGTGGTAGCACGGCGGTCGTCCCCGGCGGCGCGGGCCTTCGCCGCCTGGGCCTCGTACTGCTCGACCCGTTCCCGGAACTGGGCCACCCGAGCCTCGGACTCGGGGTCGACGTGCCGCCGCTGCGCGTTGGAGGCCGAGCGGACCCGCTCCTCGACGGCCCGCAGCCGGCCTTCAAGCTCTCTGACCCGCTCCCGAGGAACCCTGCCTAGACTCTCCCAGCGCTCCTGAATCCTCCGCAGCTGCGATCGGGCCGCCTCAGCGTCGCCAGTGGGGTCGATCCGTTCCGCGGCGGCGACCAGCTCCTCCTTGCGCGTCATGTTCTGCTCCAACTCCGAGTCCCGCTCGGAGAAGGTGGTGGAGCGGCGGCTGAAGAAGCGTTCCTGGGCGGCACGGAACCGCTGCCACAAGGCGTCGTCGGCTTCCTTCGGGGCACGCCCCGCCGCCTTCCACTCGTCCATCAGGTTCCGGAAGCGGCTCGCTGTGGCACCCCAGTCAGTGGAGTCGGCCAGCTTCTCCGCCTCGACCACCAGCTCTTCCTTACGGTTCCGAGCCCCGACGCGTTGCCGGTCGAGATCGGCGAAATGCGCGCCGCGGCGCCTCGCGAAGGCGTCTCGGGCTTTGGAGAAGCGGCGCCACAACACCTCGTCGACCTTCCGGTCCACGCCCCTGATCGTCTTCCACTCGTCCAGGATGGTGCGCAGCCGGTCGCCGCCGGCCTTCCACTGGGTGGACTCGGCGCCGATCCGCTCGGCCTCCACCACCAGTGCCTCCTTACGGGCGGTCGCTCGCGCTCTGGCCCGTTCCCGGGCCGCCTTAGCGCCGGCGAGAGACTCCTCGGCGTGCCGCTGCAGGTGGTCCAGGAAAGCGGTGAGGCCGACCAGGTCACCCACGACGGTCGGTTCGACGAGCCCATCGCGCAGGGTGCGGACGCGGGACAGCGCCTGCTTGGGGTCGCCTACTCCGGCGCTCAGCCGGGACTGGAGCAGTTCGGCCTCGGTGAGCAGGTCGTCGAACCGACGGGCGAAGTGCGCCAGACCTTCCTCGGCTGTGCCGGCCTGCCACGAACCGACCGCTCGTTCACCTTCAGTGGTGCGGGTGTACACCGTGCCGTCCGGAGCTACTCGCCCCCAGCGCCGCGGGTCCCGGGAGGCGCGTGAGACGGAAGGTCGGGGACCGGGTTGGGCACCGGTCTCCAGACGTTGCTCGGTGTGGTTGTGCTCGGTCATGCCGGCCTTCCTCAACCTCAGTGCCCGCCGCCGCGTCCTGCGGGCGCCCCACTGCGCAGGTGCGCGCATCTTCGACCGGGCGGTCCCGGAACACCCGGCCAGGGCCGCATTGAAGCAGTGCAGGCGCGGGAGCAGGGGAGCAGGTGCGAAGTGGCACTAACCTGCAGCGGTGATCGTACGCGTGGCGGTGGTACCACATCCACTCGTCCCGGTGCCGGAACTGGCCCCGTCGTGAGTCCCCGGGCGGTCGCGGTGGTCGGCCCGACCAGCACTGGCAAGTCCGACCTCGCGGTCAAGCTGGCCCGCGGTCTGGGTGGTGAGGTGATCAACGCCGATGCGATGCAGCTGTATCGGGGCATGAACATCGGCACCGCGAAGCTGCCGCTCGCCAGGCGGTACGGGGTGCGCCACCATCTGCTCGACATCCTCGACGTCACCGAGACCGCCTCGGTGGCGGCCTACCAGCGCGAGGCCCGCCGCGTCGCGGAGGAGCTGCTCGCCGCGGGTCGGGTGCCCGTGCTCGCCGGGGGCTCCGGGCTCTACGTGCAGGCGGTGCTGGACGAGCTGGACTTCCCGGGCACCGACCTTGAACTACGGGCCCGGCTCGAGGCCGAGCTGGCCGAGCACGGGGCGCCGGCACTGCATCACCGGCTGCATCGACTCGACCCGGTGGCGGCCGGCCGGATCCCGCCGAGCAACCGACGCCGGCTGGTGCGAGCGTTGGAGGTCATCCAGCTCACCGGACGTCCGTTCTCAGCGGCGCTGCCACCGCCCGGCCCGGCGCGCTACCACGCGGTGATCATCGGATTGGATACCGATCCTGCGGTCCTGGACACGCGGGTCGATGCCCGAGTGGACCGGATGTTCAGTGAGGGCCTGGTCGAGGAAGTCCACGAGCTGCTGTCTCTCGGCCTGCGGGAGGGCAGGACGGCCTCGCGGGCACTGGGCTACCAGCAGGTCATCGCCGCGCTGGACGCGGGCGTCGACCCGATCCGAGCCGCGAGCCCGACCGCCCAGGCGACCCGGCGCTTCATCCGCAGGCAACGCAGCTGGTTTCGGCGGGACAGCCGGATCAGGTGGTTGGACTGCCGGCATCCCGACCTGCTCGGCGCCGCGCGCGCGCTGGTGGCGGACCGATAGGCTCACCGACGATGGAGCAGGGCATCGAGTTCCTCAAGGGGCATGGGACGGAGAACGACTTCGTCCTGCTGCCCGACCCCACCGGCAGGCTGGACCTGACGCCGTCCCGGGTGCGCGCGCTGTGCGACCGACACCGCGGGCTGGGTGCCGACGGGGTGCTGCGGGCGGTACCAGGCGCGCTGGTACCTGACTCGCCGCCGGGCACGTCACCCACGGACTGGTTCATGGACTACCGCAACGCGGACGGTTCCCTCGCCGAGCTGTGCGGCAACGGGGCGCGGGTATTCGCCCGCTACCTGGCTGACGCCGGCCTGGTTGCCGATCCCGAGTTCCGGATCGGCAGCAGGTCCGGTCCGCGCGCGGTGCGGCGCAACGAGGACGGCTCGGTGACGGTCGAGATGGGGCGGGTGCGGCGCGAGGGCATGTCCACGGTGACCGTCGAGGGCGTGGCGTTCACCGGGCTCGTGGTGGATGTCGGCAACCCGCATCTGGCCTGCCTGAGCGAGGTGCCGGTGGAGCAGCTGGACCTCACCGTGCCGCCGGGACACGACCCCGGGGCCTTTCCGCACGGCGTCAACGTCGAGTTCGTCAACGTGCGCTCCGGCGGAGCGCTGCGCATGCGGGTGCACGAGCGGGGCGTGGGGGAGACCCGCTCCTGTGGCACCGCGGCGGTGGCCGCGCTGGCCGCGGCGCTGGCCGCCCGGGGCGGGGACACCGGTGAGACCGACGTGCAGATGCCCGGGGGGCTGCTGCACGTGGCGATCACCGACGATGGCGGCACGCTGACCGGGCCGGCGGTGCTCCTCGCGCGAGGCTGGCTGGCTCTCGACTGGTGGTCGGCGCACTGACCACGTGAACCCGCCCCTCCGCGTGGATCCCGCCGGGTTTTCAGGACGTGACCACGCCTCGCGAGGCACCGGGTGGCCTCGTCGTGGCCTTTCATGACGGCGTAGGCGGTTGCGGACTGCCGGGCGAGCTTCGCGGTGAGGGTCGCTATCCTCGGGTCGTCGGCGTGCGGCGTTGCTGGTGTGGATCTGCCGGGCCGGGGCCTGGGGAGGCAGAACTGTCCGAGCTGGAACAGCTTGAGCGCGTCGTTGGGGTGACCGCTGAGAACCAGCGTCGCTCCGGCGTTCCAGGCGGCGTTGGCGACTCCGTAGGCGTCTCCGGCCTCAGTGGCCCGTCGTAGGGCGCGGGTGAAGTGACCCCTGCCGTCCACACCGGAGTCGTAGCAGGACCAGCCCGCCTCGGTGTGCAGCTCGGCCAGCGCGGCGGCCAGCCGAGCCTTGACCACTTCCGTCGAGGGGACCTGCATCCCCCGGGTGTAGAGCGTGGCGGCGGCGCCGAACAGGTCACCCTGCCCACCGTGGTATCGGGCTACCCCGCGCAGTCGCTCGGTGACCGCCCGCACGGTGTGCGCGTGGGACATGTCCAGCCGTGAGGGCAGTGCCTGGCCGGCTGGCCAGGCCAGCTGGATGAGCTCGCCCAAGGACTGTGCTCCCTGGCTCATGGCCGCCGCGATGGTGGCGGCGATGAGGACGCGGCGTCTCATCTCCTCGTCCACCTTCTCAGCCGGTGGTGCGTCCTCACCGTAGCTCAGGCCCATCCGCGCTCGAAGTAGGCCGAGCCTGTCGGCGATGCGCTCGAGCAGCCATACGTTGCATACCTGGCGGCTGTGGAGAATCTCGCCGACCTCCGACTGGGACTGGCCGGTCAGGTGCGCAATCTGGCACTGGCTCATCCCGACCCGGCGCAGGAGGCGGTAGAGCCTGCCGGTACTACGGGCGGCCAGCGCGGCGCGCACCTCATCGTCTTCGAAGAACGCGGCCTCGATGAGGCCCACGGGCGATCCCTTCACGTTAGCGCAACGAGAAACGCTGACTCCGCGAGGTGACGGTATCGCAGCTCGGCCGACGACGACGCGCGGGGCCGTTCTAGTAGGCCATGCGGCGAAGCAAGTCCTCCTTCCCGTTCGACGGGATAGGACGTCATACCCGAGAGGGTATTGAAGGACAAGGTGCTGTGCTACATCGTGTGTGACGACCGACTGCTGGTGTTCCGGCACATCGACTACAGCTACTCAGTCGGTGTCAGCAGCCGCTCGAGCCGCTCGCACGATGACTCGCATTGTGGAAACGCATCAGGCGCCACCACCGCGCTGACGGCGATGGCGCGCCGTCAGCGCAACGGTCGCCACAACTGGCGGCTGATGGGGTCCACGCCGGGCTCAGTTCCGGCGCGAGTACCCGCTAGACGGATATACTGGCTGCTTATAGCCATGATCGACCGAGCTACAGACAGATTGAGAGGCATATGACAACCTCACCGATCTTCCCCTCCCATGGTCCCGGCCCGACCTCCCGAGGTGAGCTGGACCTCGAGGAGCGCACCGCGCTGCGTCGCGTGCCGGGGTTGTCCACCGAGCTCGCTGATGTCACCGAGGTCGAGTACCGGCAGCTGCGCCTGGAGCGCGTGGTGCTCGTCGGGGTGTGGGCTGAGGGCTCCGCCGCGCAGGCCGACGCGTCCCTGGCCGAGCTGGCCCGGCTCGCCGAGACGGCCGGGTCGCAGGTGCTCGATGGCCTCATCCAGCGACGCGAGCGCCCCGACCCGGCAACCTACATCGGCTCCGGCAAGGTCCTCGAGCTGCGTGAGATCGTTCTCGGCACCGCGGCTGACACGGTGATCTGTGATGGCGAGCTCACCCCCGGCCAGCTGCGGCAGCTGGAGGCCAAGCTGAAGGTCAAGGTCATCGACCGGACCACGCTGATCCTGGACATCTTCGCCCAGCACGCCCGCTCTCGGGAGGGTAAGGCGCAGGTCGAGCTGGCCCAGCTGAGCTACCTGCTGCCGCAGCTGCGTGGCTGGGGTGAGTCGCTGTCCCGGCAGGCCGGCGGCGCCGGCGGTGGGGCCAGTGGGGGAGTGGGTACTCGCGGCCCTGGGGAGACCAAGCTGGAGACCGACCGGCGGCGCATTCACCGCCGGCTGGCTAAGCTGCGTCGCGAGATCGCCGCGATGCGTACGGTCCGCGACACCAAGCGGAGCCGCAGGCGCGCCAACGAGGTGCCCAACGTGGCCATCGTCGGCTACACCAACGCGGGCAAGTCCAGCCTGCTCAATGCGATCACCGGAGCCGGGGTGCTCGTGCAGGACGCCCTGTTCGCCACCTTGGACCCCACCACCCGCCGGGCCACCACGCCACAAGGGCAGGAGTACACGCTTACCGACACCGTCGGTTTCGTCCGCCACCTGCCGCACCAGCTGGTGGAGGCGTTCCGCTCCACGTTGGAGGAGACGGCCGACGCGGACCTGCTGGTGCACGTGGTGGACGGTGCCGACCCGATGCCCGAGCGGCAGGTGGAGGCGGTGCGCGAGGTCCTCGCCGAGATCACCGAGGGACGCCGGACGCCGATGCCGCCGGAGCTGGTGGTGGTGAACAAGATCGACGATGCCGACCAGTTGGTGCTGTCGCGGCTGCGCCACCTGCTGCCGAGCGCGTCGTTCGTCTCAGCGTGCACCGGCGCCGGCATTGCCGGTCTGGTCCAGCGGATCGCCGACGCGTTGCCGCAACCGCGGGTCGAGATCGACGCGTTGCTGCCCTGGACCGAAGGTGCCTTGGTCGCCCGGGTGCACGCCGAGGGCGAGATGCTGGCGACCGACCACACCGAAGACGGCACCCGGCTGCGCGCCCGGGTGCGGCCGGACCTCGCCGGTGCGTTGGCCGGGTACCTGGTGCGGGCCTGACACAGCGGACATCCCTGACTGCGGCATCCCTGACCGCAGCATCCCTGACACCGCAGACATCACAGCCTGGCCTTCGAACCGTTAGCGGGATCGGCGGATGGCTCGGCCGAGAGAGAACGCGAGCATGCCGAGGACGGCCAGTGGTGGCAGCCACCACGCGGGGATGCCGGTGACAGTCAGGGCTTTGGTGAGGGCGAGCGCGAGCATGACTCCCGCTGCGATGGTCCAGTCGTCACCGACAAGGAAGTCGTAGCCGAACGCGAGGAACGACCGCAAGGCTCGCATCAGCCGGCTCCGGTGTGCTCAGGCGCACCGTGCTTGCGACGGGTTCGTCGTAGGACACCGACCGCTATCCCCGCCACACTCAGTACGTAGGCCAGTACACCAAGCAGCGCGGCATCCTCGCCAGGCCAGGACACGCCGGCGCCCTCAGCGCCCCAGAAGATGCCGAAGGAGGTGAGCATGACCCCTACGGCGAATTTCATGGTGTTCTCCGGGACCCGGGCCAGGGGGGCGCGCACAGCGATCCCGGTGACCGTGACCACCACCACGGCCAGCGCGGCGCCGAGCATTGCGAGTGCGATGCTACCCTCGTCGGCTCCCAAAGTGATCACGATGAGGGC
>Ga0213882_10000074_pt1 | contig 49079 bp, 34 predicted proteins | sample BarmaccoBMER_R09_FD_160106 | JGI IMG/M metagenome (GOLD analysis project Ga0213882, IMG submission 160106) | Barbacenia macrantha exposed rock microbial communities from rupestrian grasslands, the National Park of Serra do Cipo, Brazil - ER_R09 ...
CCCCACCCGCACCGGCCAGCGACTCCACCTCATCCACCGAGGACACCCACACCACATCCCCGACACCACCCACCCCCGGTGGCACCGGTGCCTCCACCCACTGCACCCCGAACAACGAACCAGCCACCGCGTCCCGGGTCACACTCCACTGCTCCACCGACACCGGGCGGAACACCAGCGAGTCGATCGACGCCACCGGCCGGCCGGACTGGTCCGCCGACTGGAGTGACACCACCCCGGTCCCCGCCAACACCGCATGAACCCGCAGCGCCGACGCGCCCGAGGCATGCAGCGTGACTCCGTTCCAGGAGAACGGCAACAGCACCTCACCGTCTCCCGCTCTCGCAGCCCCCTCGGTCACAGCGAACGCGGTGGCGTGCAGGGCGGCATCGAGCAGAGCGGGGTGCAACCCGAACCCGGACGCCTGACCACCCTGGTCCGCCGGCAGAGCGACCTCGGCGAACACCTCCCCGTCCCGCGTCCACGCCGCTCGTAGACCCTGGAACATCGGCCCGTACTCGTACCCCACCTCGGCCTGCCGCTGATAAAAACCTTCCAGGCTCACCGGCTGCGCTCCCACCGGCGGCCACGTCCCCCAGTCGGTGTCGGGTTCGGGGCTGGTGTGGGTGAGGTGCCCTTGAGCGTGGCAGGTCCATGTCGCCGTGGGGGAGGCGTCGTCAGGGGTGGAGTGGATGCTGACCGGTCGCCGCCCGGTGTGGTCGTCATCGCCTACCGTGACCTGTATCCGTACCCCGCCCCGCTCCGGAAGCACCAGTGGTGCCTGGATCACCAGCTCGTCCACCACCGGGCAGCCGACCTCGTCGCCGGCGCGGATGGCCAGCTCCACCAACACCGCGCCCGCCACCACCGTGGTACCCGACACCACGTGATCAGCCAGCCACGGCTGAGTGACCAGCGACAACCGAGCGGTGAACACGACTCCGGCACCGTGGGCCAACCCCACCACCGCACCCAACAACGGATGCTCCAGCACCCCCAACCCGGCACTCGACACGTCCCCCACCGGACTGGGCGCCGCCAACCAGTAACGCTGGTGTTGGAAGGCGTACGTCGGGAGGTCGACTCGTCGCCCTTCACCCACCAGGGCCGGCCATCGCACCGGAAGACCGCGGACGAACAGCTCGGCGGCGGAGGTGGTGAACCGGGTGAGGTCACCGTCGTCGCGGCGCAGCGTGCCGGTGACCACGGCGGGAGCGGTGTCGGTGTGGTCGAGGATCTCCTCGACGCTGGTGCTCAGCACGGGGTGCGGGCTGATCTCGATGAACGCCCGGTAGCCCGCCGCGGTCAGCTCGCGTACGGCTGGGTCGAACCCGACCGGTTCACGCAGGTTCCGGTACCAGTAGTCCGCGTTCATGGTGGTGGTGTCTCGCCACCCCGCGTCGACCGTGGAGTACAGGGGTACCCGCCCGGGCTGGGGGTGGATGTCCACCAATGCCTGCGACAGCTCGTCCCGGATATCCTCGATCTGGGCTGAGTGGGAGGCATAGGTCACCGGGATCATCCGGGTGCGCACACCTTCGGTCGCGCACACCGCTGCTAGTCTTGCCACGGTGTCGGTGGCGCCGGAGACGACCACTGAGCTGGGGCCGTTGACCGCCGCGATGCCGAGCTGGTGTGGCCATCCGGACAGCAGCTCCTGCACCTGGTCGGTGGATGCCGCCAGGGACATCATCGCGCCGCCGCCGACCAGTCGTCGGCTGATCAGCCGGCTGCGGGACACCACCACCGCCGCGGCGTCGGCCAATGACAGCCCACCGGCCACACACGCCGCCGCGATCTCCCCCTGCGAGTGGCCCACCACCGCATCCGGGTGTATCCCCACCGACGACCACAACCCCGCCAGCGACACCATCACCGCCCACGACGCCGGCTGCACGACCTCCACCCGACCCAGTGCCGCCTCATCGCTCAGCACCTCGGTCAGCGACCACTCCACCCTCGGCGCCAACGCCGCCGCACACCGACCCATCCACTCGGCGAACACCGGGGACGAACCCATCAGCTCCCGGCCCATCCCCACCCACTGGGCACCCTGACCGGGAAAGACGAACACCACCCGGCCCACCACATCCGCGACACCCGACACCACCCCCGGCGCCGACTCACCCCGAGCCAACGCCCCCAACCCCGCCAGCACCGCTTCCCGACCGGTGCCCACCACCACACCCCGGTCGACCAACGTCGCCCGAGTCGTCACCAACGACCACCCCACATCACCCACACCGATCTCCGGATGCGCACTCATGAACGACGCCACCCGGCCCGCCTGAGCCCGCACCCCATTCGCACCGCACCCCGACACCACCAACGGCACCGCACGATCGGCGCTCTCCCCCCGCACCATCGGTACGGTCGCCGGCTCGGGAGGCGGATCGGGATGCGAGACGCACTCGAGAATCACATGCGCATTGGTTCCACTGACTCCGAATGCCGACACACCCGCTCGGCGTGGCTGCCCGTTCCGCGGCCATTCCCGAGCCTGGGTCAACAGTTCCACCGCACCTGCTGGCCAGTCCACCTTCGGTGAGGGCTCGTCCACGTGCAGAGTCTGAGGCAGTATCCCGTGCCGCATCGCCATCACCATCTTGATCACACCGGCCACCCCCGCCGCGGCCTGGGTATGACCGATGTTCGACTTCACCGACCCCAGCCACACCGGACGACCCGCCGGCCGGCCCTGCCCATAGGTGGCCAGCAACGCCTGCGCCTCGATCGGGTCGCCCAACGTGGTCCCGGTGCCGTGCGCCTCCACCACGTCGATATCCGCCGCGGCCAGCCCGGCGTTGGCCAATGTCTGCCGGATCACCCGTTGCTGCGAGGGGCCGTTGGGGGCGGTCAACCCGTTGGAGGCGCCGTCCTGGTTCACCGCCGATCCCCGCACCACCGCCAACACCGGATGCCCCGACTTCCGGGCGACCGACAACCGTTCCAACAACAGCACACCGACACCCTCGGACCACGACGTCCCATCAGCACCAGCCGCGAAAGACTTACACCGACCGTCCGCCGCCAGCCCGCGCTGCCGGGAGAACTCGGCGAACGCACCCGGCATGGCCATCACCGTCGCGCCGCCGGCCAAGGCCATCGAACACTCGCCCTGTCGCAGCGACTGCGCCGCGAGATGCACCGCCACCAGCGATGACGAGCACCCCGTGTCGATCGTGATCGCCGGCCCCTCCAACCCCAACGTGTACGACACCCGGCCCGAGGCGATACTGCCCGCAATGCCGGTGCCGTAGTACCCCTCGATCTCCTCCGGAACCGGGTGTAAACGCGTGGCGAAGTCGTGGTAGACGATTCCGCTGAATACGCCGACGTCCTCGCCCTGGAGCGACGTCGGGTCGACTCCCGCCCGCTCGAACACCTCCCACGACGTCTCCAGCAGCAACCGCTGCTGTGGGTCCATCGCCAACGCCTCACGCGGCGAGATCCCGAAGAACTCAGGGTCGAACAACGCCATATCGTGCAGAAAGCCGCCCTCGCGCACATACGACTTCCCCGCGCGGTCGGGATCCGGGTCGAACAGACCCTCCAGGTCCCACCCGCGATCCGTCGGGAACTCCGAGATCGCATCGACCCCGTCCGCCACCAACCGCCACAGATCCTCCGGCGAGCACACCCCACCCGGGAACCGGCACGCCATCGCCACGACCGCTATCGGCTCCCGTTTCTCCTCCTCGACCGCGCGCAGACGCTTCTGGACATTGCGAGCGTCAGCGAGCACGCGCTTCAGGTACTCACGAAGTTTCTCATCGTTCGCCATAACAGGTCAGCTCCTTGACGCGGCTCTCCGTGTTCGCGGCGGTCAGTGCTCCGGGTGGCCGAACTCACTGTCGACGAGCTGGAAGATCTCGTCGTCGGTCGCCCCTTCGAGATCGAACTCCTCATCAGCACCGGGCGTGCCGACCACGGACTCCCAGCTGGCAACCAGTTCCCGCAACCGCGTGGAGACCCGTGCGCGCAGTGCCTCGTCGTCGGCCGCGGTCGCGAGTGCTTCCTCCAGCGTGTCCAACTCGGCCAGCACGGCGGGCGACGCCGCTACACCACGGGTGTCCAGCTCCGCGAGCAGGTGGTCGGCCAGTGCCCTCGGGGTGGGATAGTCGAAGACGACGGCAGCGGGCAGGCGTACTCCGGTGGCTGCGGTCAGGCGGTTGCGCAGCTCGACCGCGGTCAACGAGTCGAAGCCGATTTCCTTGAACGCCCGTCCCGCCGTGACCGTGCTCGTCGTGGAATGGCCCAGCACTGTGGACGCTTCAGTCCGCACCAACTCCACCAGGACACGGGACTGCTCGGTCTCTGGAAGCCCGACAAGCCGTTGTACCAGCTCCGGCACCGGCCGCTCGACTCCAGTCCCGGCCTCACCGCCGGAGCTGCTCATGGCCTGGCGCACCTCGGGTAGCTCCGCGAGCAACGGGCTCGGACGCAGCGAGGTGAACCTCGGCGTGAACCTGTCCCAGTGCATGTCGGTGACGACCACGCAGGTCTCGTCGTGCTCGACGGCTTGCACCAGAGCGGAGACGGCCATGTCCGGGGGCATCAGAGACAGACCTGACCGGGAGAGCTGGACCTGGATCTGGGTGGAGAAGGTGGACATGCCGCCGCCGTCCCATGCGCCCCAGGCAACCGATGTCGCGGTGAGACCCCGTGCTCTGCGTTGCTCCGCCAACCCGTCGAGGAACGCGTTCGCCGCCGCATACGCGCCCTGGGTCCCGCTGCCCCAGACAGCCGCGTTCGACGAGAACAGCACGAACGCGTCCAACGGCTGGTCGCCGAGCAGTTCGTCCAGGTTCGCGGCGCCGGCTGCCTTGCCCGACAGGACGTCGGCGAACTCGGCCATGCTGGTGTCGTGCACTGTGCCCGGTGTGGGCACCCCGGCCGCGTGGACCACAGCGGTCAACGGACGCTCCGGTGGCATTCCGGCGAGTACCCGAGCCAGGGCGTCCCGGTCCGCCACGTCGCAGGCGACCACGGTCACCTCGGTCCCCAGCTCGGCCAGCTCCGTGGTCAGCTCCGCGACGCCCTCGGCCTCGGGGCCCCGCCTGCTGGTCAAGACCAGGTGCTCGGCGCCGTTGGTCGCCAACCAGCGCGCGACATGGGTTGCCACCCCACCGGTACCACCGGTCACCAGCACGGTGCCCTGCGGCGTCCACTGGCGGACAGCACGGGTATCCGCCAGTGGTGCGCGCACCAGCCTGCGCACAAACGTCCCGGAGGCCCGCACCGCGAGCTGGTCCTCACCGCCCGTGCCGCTCAGCGCTGCGGCGAGACGCCGCACCGCCCGCTCATCCACGACCTCCGGCAGGTCGACCAGCCCACCCCAGCGGCTCGGATGTTCGAGCGCAACCACCCGCCCCAGGCCCCACACCGACGCCTGTGCCGCACTGACCACCCCGTCCTGCGCGGAGACGGACACCGCACCTCGGGTGAGACACCACAGCGGCGCGTTCACCTCGCTGTCGCCCAACGCTTGGATCAGCGTGACCAGGCCGGCCATGCCAACGGTCAGCACCGGGAGCCCCGGATGCCTGCGCTCCTCGAGCGCGAGCAGGGACACCACCCCGCTCACCTCACCCGCCTCGGCGAGAACCTCACGTAGGTGCTTGGCGAGCAGGTGACGGTCCGTGTCGTGCCCGTTCCCCGTGAGCCATGCGACGCGGGCGCCGTGCGCAGCCAGGCCATCACCCAGGGCCGCTGCCGTTTCGTCGTCGGGGTGCTCCGTCGGCGCCACCACCAGCCAGGTTCCGGACAACGACGGTTCGTCGTCGTCGGCGATCGACTTCCACCTGATGCGGTACCTCCACGAGTCGACAGTGGACTGCTTGCGGCGCCGGCGGCGCCATGCCGACAAGGCGGGCAGAACCGCACTCAGGGAGGACTGCTGATCACGGCTGTCGAGCGCGAGAGTCGTGGTCAGCTCGTCGAGATCCTCGCGTTCTATCGCGGACCAGAGCCTGCTCTCGACCTCGTCGACGGCCAGTGGGTCGGAAGCGGAAGCCTCGACCTCCTCCAGCCAGTAACGCTGACGTGTGAAGGCGTATGTCGGTAGGTCGACTCGTCGGCCTGGGGTCAGGAGGGTGCTCCAGCGCACCGGGAGGCCGCGGACGAACAGTTCGGCGGCGGAGGTGGTGAGTCGTTGTAGGCCGCCGTCCTGGCGTCGGAGGGTGCCGGTGACCACGGTGGGGGTGGTGTCGGTGTCCTCGAGGGTCTCCTGGATGCTGGTGGTCAGTACCGGGTGGGGGCTGACCTCCAGGAACGCCCCGTAGCCTTGGGTGCTCAGGGCGTGGATGGCGGTGTGGAACCCGACCGGCTCGCGCAGGTTGCGGTACCAGTAGTGGGCGTGCATGCCGGTGGTGTCCAGCCAGGTGCCCTCCAGGGTGGAGTACAGCGGTAGTCGTCCCGGTCGGGGGTGCAGGTCGGCCAGTGCCTGGGTCAGCTCGTCGTGGATCCGCTGGATCTGGGGGGAGTGGGAGGCGTAGTCCACCGGGACCATCCGGGTGCGCACCTCCTGGGTGGTGCACACCACCGCCAGCTGGGTCACCGCCTCGGGGGGTCCGGAGACGACCACCGCGCCGGGGCTGTTGACCGCCGCGATCCCCACTCCCGGGGGGCATCCCGACAGCAGCTGCGCCACCCGGTCCGCGGGGGCGGCCACCGACATCATCGCTCCGTGACCGGCCAGGTGTCGGCTGATCAGCCTGCTGCGCAGGGCCACCACCTTCGCGGCATCCGGCAGGGACAGGCCTCCGGCCACACACGCCGCGGCGATCTCCCCCTGCGAATGGCCCACCACCGCGTCGGGGTGTACCCCCAGGGAGGACCACAGCGCGGCCAGGGAGACCATCACCGCCCAGGACAGCGGCTGCACCACCTCCACCCGGGCCAGCGCGCCCTCATCACCCAGCGCCTCGCTCAGTGACCAGTCCACCCAGGGTGTGAGCACCTCCGCGCACCGACCCATCCACTCGGCGAACACCGGCGCCGAGCCCATCAGCTCCCGGCCCATCCCCACCCACTGCGCACCCTGACCGGGGAAGACGAACACCACCTTGCCGGTGACATCGGCGCTGCCCCTCACCACCACCGGCGCGGGCTCACCCCGCGCCACCGCCTCCAACCCGGCCACCGCCGACTCCCGGTCCGCGGCCACCACCACGGCTCTGTCCCCCAGCACCGCCCGGGTGGACACCAACGACCACCCCACATCCCCCAGACCCACCTCCGGATGCTCCCGCAGGAACACCACCAACCGACCCGCCTGCCCCCGCACCCCACCCACCCCACACCCCGACACCACCACCGGCACCACCCGAGGCGAACCCCGCTCCAGCGGCACCGACTCGGGAAATGGATCGGGCTCAGGACTGTGCTCAAGGATCACATGCGCATTCGTCCCGCTGACCCCGAAAGCGGACACCCCCGCCCGGCGTGGCTGTCCGTTCCGCGGCCATTCCTGGGCCTGGGTGAGCAGTTCCACCGCGCCGGTCGACCAGTCCACCTTCGGTGAGGGCTCGTCCACGTGCAGGGTCTGGGGCAGGGTGCCGTGTCGCATCGCCATCACCATCTTGATCACACCGGCCACCCCCGCCGCGGCCTGGGTATGACCGATGTTGGACTTCACCGACCCCAGCCACACCGGACGACCCGCCGGCCGGCCCTGCCCGTAGGTGGCCAGCAACGCCTGCGCCTCGATCGGGTCGCCCAACGTGGTCCCGGTACCGTGCGCCTCCACCACGTCGATGTCTCCCACGCACAGCCCGGCGTTGGCCAGCGCCTGGCGGACCACCCGCTGCTGCGAGGGACCGTTGGGGGCGGTCAACCCGTTGGAGGCCCCGTCCTGGTTCACCGCCGATCCCCGCACCACCGCCAACACCGGATGCCCCGACTCCCGGGCGAGCGACAACCGCTCCAACAACAGCACACCGACACCCTCAGACCACGCGGTCCCATCAGCACCAGCCGCGAAAGACTTACACCGACCATCCGGCGCCAGCACCCGCTGCCGGGAGAACTCGACGAAAACTCCGGGCAACGGCATCACCGTCACACCACCGGCCAACGCCATCGAACACTCACCCAGCCGCAACGACTGCGCCGCCAGATGCACCGCCACCAACGACGACGAACACGCCGTGTCCACCGTGATCGCCGGACCCTCCAACCCCAACGTGTACGCCACCCGACCCGACGCGACACTGCCCGAGCTCCCCACCGCCAGGTAGCCTTCGAACTCCTCGGCAACACGGCTTCGAGTGCCGTAGTTCTGGTAGACGACACCGGTGAACACCCCCGTGTCGCTGCCGCGAACCGAGGTCGGGTCGATTCCCGCTCGCTCGAAGACCTCCCACGAGGTCTCCAGCAGCAACCGCTGCTGCGGGTCGATCGTCACCGCCTCACGAGGACTGACTCCGAAGAAACCGGCGTCGAAGCCGCCCGCTTCGTGCAGGAAGCCGCCCTCACGAGCGTAATATGTGCCGACCCGCTCCGGGTCCGGGTCGTACAGCCCGGCCAGGTCCCACCCGCGGTCTTCCGGAAAACCAGACATCGCGTCCACCCCGTCGGCCACCAACCGCCACAGGTCCTCCGGCGAGCACACCCCACCCGGGAACCGACACGCCATCCCCACAACCGCGATCGGGTCGTCACACACCGGAGGAACAGACGTCGGTGCACCCAGAGGTGTGGGGATGCCCAGCAGCTCCGTCCGAAGCCGCTGTGCGAGCGCCGACGGCGTCGGGTGGTCGAAGACCAGTGTCGCCGGCAGGCGAAGCCCGGTGGCCTCGGTCAGCCGGTTGCGCAGCTCGACAGCAGCCGACGACGTGAACCCGAGCTCCTTGAAGGTGCGCTCACGTCCCACCGTCGCGGGTCCGTCCAGGTCGCGTACCTTCGCGGCCTCGGTGCGCACCAGCTCCACCAGCGCACGCTGCTGCTCCGGCTCGGTCAGCCGTGCCAGTCGCCGGCGTAGCGCCGACGCGCTCGCCTTGTCCGGTGTGCTCGCCGCAGAGATGTCAACCAAGCCGCGCAGCAGCGCCGGGACGGTGCCCATGGCGGCGGGAACCTGCAACGTCGCGACATCCAACCGGGTCACGACGAGCGCGGCATGGTCCACGGTGCGCGCGCCGTCGAACATGGCCAAGCCCTGCTGAGCGGACATCTGCCCGGTTCCTGCGGGTGCCGCGGTGGCGAGCTGGTTCGCCGGCTCCCATGGTCCCCAGGCCAACGACAAGGCCGGCAGACCCCCCACCCGGAGGTGCTGGGCGAGCGCGTCGACGAACGTCGCCGCCGCAGCCTCGTATCCCTGACCGGCGGCGCCGAGGACGCCTACCGCCGAGGAGAACACGATGAACGCCGCGAGCTGCGCGCCCCGGGTCAGCTCGTGCAGGTTCAGCGCACCATCCACAGTGGATTCCAGGATGCGCTCCGGATCGCTCTGGGTGTGGACCACCGCTGTCAGTGGCCGTCCGTGCTTGGCGAGCACGGACGCCAGGGCATGTCGGTCGGCGGGGTCGCAGGCGGAGAGCATCACCTTGGCGCCGCGCGCGGTCAGCTCCGACCGGAGTGCCGCTGCCGTGCCGTCCACGGACCCGCGCGGACTGATCAGCAGTAGGTTCCGGGCACCGTAACCCGCCACCAGGTGCCGGGCGATCGCGGCGCCTCGCGCGCTGTCCGCGCCGGTGACCACCACCGTGCGCCGAGGGTCGAGAAGGGCGCACGTGTCCTCGCCGGCGGACGCGGACACCCGTGCCAGCCGGGGCAGCAGGGCCACCCCCGAACGCAGCGCCAGCTGCGGTTCGCCGGAGCACACCGCCGCCGGCAAGGCGGTGGCCGACAGCGTGGCGTCGGCGTCGATGTCGACGAGGACGAACCGGTCACGGTGTTCGGCCTGAGCACATCGCACCAAGCCCCACAGCGCGTGCACCGGGTACTGGACGTCCTCCTCGGAGCTGGTGGCCACCGCCCCTCGGCTCACGACGACCAGCCGCGAGCCTGTCATCCCCGGCTCGGCTGACCAGGCGTCCAGCTGGTGGGACAACTCGTCGGCGGCCCGTCGGACCGCGTCCCCGGAGCCGGTGCCCTCGGGAAGGTCGACCGCCGCGGCCACCAGGGCCACATCAGGCGCATTCGAGCCCGTCGCGACAGCCTGCCGCAGCGCCGCCAGGTCTGGGTAGGTCCGCAGCTCGACAACCGCGGCTTCCAGCCCACCCGCCAGGCCGAAGACGTCCGGGCCGATCATCGCCCATCGGTTGCCGAGCACGGCCGGGGCGGTCACGGGCGTCCTCGGGACCCAGTCGACCCGGAACAGCGACTCGTAGTGGTCGGCACCGCAGGCGCGCAGCCGGGCGGGCATCTCCCACAGCACGTGCCTGGTGATCTTGCCGGAAGCGGTGCGTGGGATGCGCGCGATCTCGTAGAGCTCCTCCGGCACCTTGAAGGACGACAACCGCTCGCGGCAGGTGGCGAATACCCGCATCGGGTCCAGCCCGCCGTCCCCGGTGACCACGAACGCGACCGGCACCTCGCCCAACACCTCGTGCGGCTTGCCGACGACCGCCACATCAACGACGCCGGGCACCACTCGCAGGACGTCCTCGACCTCGCCGGGGTGGATGTTCTCCCCGGCCCGGATGATCAGGTCCTTGATCCGGCCGGTGATGGTGAAGTAGCCGGCCTCGTCACGCCGGGCCAGGTCGCCGGTGCGGTACCACCCGTCGCGCATCACCGCCGCGGTGTCCTCGGGCTGGTTGTGGTAGCCGACCATGACGTTCGGCCCGTTGACCCAGACCTCGCCCTCCCGGCCGACGCCGACGTCAAGGCCGCTGTCGGAGTCCACGAGCCGCACGCCGAGACCGGGCACCGGCAGTCCGCACGACCCTTCGACCCGGGCACCGGTCGGCCAGTTCACCGTGATGGAACCGCATGTCTCCGTGCTGCCGTAGGCGTCGAGCAGCGGAACACCGAAGGTGTCCTCGAAGGCGCTCCGCAGCGCCGCCGTGGTGACCGCTCCGCCGACCAGGCCCATCCGCAGCTCCGGCGCCCGGAAGCCCTTCTCGCGCGCCGCTCGCACGAGGTGGTGGTACATGGTCGGGACACCGGCGAGGAAGGTCGAGCGTTCCTCGCTCAGTGCCTCGAGAACGTCCTGCGCCGAGTAGCCGTCGACGATCCGGGCGGTCGCGCCGACCGCGGTGACGGCCAGCACGCAGGCGATGTGGGAGAGACTGTGGAACAGCGGAAGTGGCCACAGAACCCGATCGGTCGCCGACAGCCCGGGAACGGGCACGTAGCAGGCCGCCACCGACCAGAGGCAGTTGCGCTGGGTGGATAGCACGCCCTTGGGTCGACCGGTCGTACCCGAGGTGTAGAGCATCCACGCGAGGTCGTCGAGCGCGAGGTCGTCCCGAGCGGGGGTGACCGGCTCGGTCGTGGTGAAAGCCGCGTACGAGGAGAAGCCGACGGGGGTCTCAGCGCTTGCGGTGGCCTCATCGGTCACCACAACGCTCAGGTGCGAGCGCTTCGCCGGCAGCCGGCGCAGCTGGTCGACGTGCGCCTGATCGGTGATCACTACCGTGGCCCCGCTGTCATCGAGGAGGTAGGCCAGCTCGGCATCGGTGGCACGCGGGTTGATCGGCACTCCGATGGCGCTGGCCCGGGTGATGGCGAGGTAGCTCTCCACCATCTCCACGCGGTTGCCGAGGCAGATCGCCGCCCGGTCGCCGGGTTGGAGGCGGAGCCGGGCCAGGTGCCCGGCGAGTCGCCGGGTGCGCCGCTCCAGCTCGGCGTAGCTCACGCTCCGCCGTCCGTCTCGGTAGGCGACCTTGTCACCGAAATGGCCGGCGTGCGCGACCAGCAGTTCGGACATCGGCCGGATCAAGTCGGTACGTAGCATGTCACCACACTCTCCGTCAGACAGGCACCACCCGGATCACAGCCTCACCCAGAAATGCCGATAAAGACCCCCCTAACAACCCCCTACGCCTTCCCTGTCTTCTCTGACAGAACATAAGCGAACGACATCGGGACATCGCCATTGACGCGGTACACGAGGGAGAAATGAATTCGGGCGTCAGTGGGAACCGACCGTCAGGCACCAGGACAGCAGTTCGCCCGGCTCTCGCAACACGGCGTCGGGTTGTGCGCGGACCAGCTCGGCCTCGTCGGTCTCGCCCCATACGGCGGCGACAGCGGTGACGCCGGCCGAACTGGCACTGACCAGATCGGTCACCGCGTCCCCGATCATCACCGCGTCTTGCGGCGACACCCCGAGCCGGGCCAGCGCGTGCAGCACGATGTCGGGCGCGGGCTTGGGACGAGCCACCTCGTCGGAGCCGATCACATGGTGGAACAGCGAGAGCACGCGGAGCTGGGCGAGTAGCGACCGGGCGCGAGGGCCGCTCTTGCCGGTGGCGACCGCGAGACGGAGCCCGTGTTCACGCAGCGTCCGGACCGTGTCGACCACGCCGTCGAAGAGGGTCACCCGGTGGGCGAGCCGGTAGCTCTCCCTGACGAACGGCGCTTCCATCTCCGGCGGCAGCCCCATGATCCGCATGATGTCGGGGAAGTAACGTCCCAGATGGCGGCTGTACTCCGCGAACGGCGGCCGACCGGGACCGACAACCTCGGCATAGGCGACCGTGAACGCCTCTTTCATGACCTCGAAGCTGTTGACCAGCACACCGTCCAGGTCGAAGATCACCGCACGCGGCTGACGACGGGCGGTGGCGAGCATCGGGATCGGTGCCCTGCTCAGCTCGGTTTCCATGAGTGTGCTCCCTGACGGCATGGGGGGTTCACCGATTCGTCCCGCAGGCGAGCCCCGCTGAGCCGAGCCGACTCGTCCCGCAGGCGAGCCCCGCTGAGCCGGGCCGACTCGTAGACGCGTTCGATGGCCCCGATGATCCAGCGGGCCTCCTGGATCGCACGGCCCCTGCTGGCCGGATCGGCCAGCAGCGACGAGAGGTGGTCGAGCTGCCGGCGGTACTCGGTACCGATCGGCTCATCGGTCACGGCCACCGGCGCACTGTCGCCGTCTCGGGTGTGCACCAACGTCGAGCCGCGCCGGCGATCGGGGCTGAACCCGAACGTGCAGCACAGGGTGGCTGTGCCGGCGGTGCCCTCGATCTTGATCATGGTAACGTCGCGGGCCTCGTGAGAGGCCCAGCTCGCGCGGAGGACGACCCCCACCCCGTCCTCGGTGACCAGAAAACCGCGTGCGGTGTCCTCGACGTCACCGTGATCTCCGCACCGGGGCCTCGCCGCGTGGTCCTGTCGCCACACCGCTCGACAGTCGGGGTTGTCGACGAAGTCGGCCGAGACGGTTCCCACCACCTGGTCGAAAGTGATGGACTCCAGCAGCGGTGAGACCGCGTCGAGCAGGTGCCAACCGAGGTCGACCAACGCGCCTCCGCCGGCGAGCCGTCGACGGGTGAACCAGCCGCCGGCGTCCGGCACGCCTCTGGCGCGAACCCAGGCCAGCTCGACGTGCCGGATCCGTCCCAGTGTCGTGGCGAGGCTGTGCAGGGCACGGACGTCGGTCCGGTACCTGGTGGCGCTGCCCGCCAGCAGCACAGCGCCTCCAGAGTGCTCCGCGGCGGCCAACCGGTCGGCCTCACCCGAGCTCAGACACACCGGCTTCTCCAGGAAGACCGGGAGACCCTTGGCCAGCAACCGGCAGCCGACGGCGCAGTGCAGGTGGTTGGGCACCGCGACGACCACGAGGTCGACCGAGCCCGCCGGCAGCTCGTCGACGTCGGCGAGCACCCGGATGTCGCTCCCCTGGCTTTCACTCCCCTGGCGGGCGAAGCTCGCCAGGGCGACCGGATGGGGATCCACCACCGCCGTCACCGCGAAGGCTGGGTGCTGCCTGAGCTGAGGCAGCCAGATCGACTGTGCCGCCCATCCCAGTCCGACGATGGCGACGCGGAGTGTCACGAGGTGGCGAGAACGTCGGCCAACACAGACACGATCTCGTACATCTGCGCCTCGCTACCCAACAACACGCGATGGTGCAGCCACACACAGTCCTGACTCAGTGCCTCGGAGTGGGGGCAGCGACGAGCGAGCTGGTCCACTGACACCTCCGGCGCCCCGGTCTCCCAGAAGGCGTCGGTACGGTAGACCGCGCGGAAGGCGACGAAGGCCGGGATTCCCCGCCGAACGAGGGCGTCGACGAGCGCGGCACGCCGCCGCTCGCCGATACCGGGAACCCGAAACATCGCCATGTAGTGCGGATTGCGGTCGCACCGCTGGTCGCGGCCCTGGGGCAGCACCCCTGGCAGCTCAGCCAACAGAGCGGTCAGCACCGGCCAACGCCGCTCACGCACGGCGATCTGCTCGTCCAGCCGGGACAGTTGGGCACGCAGCACGGCGGCGGAGAACTCGGTGAGCCGAAAGTTCGACCCCGCGAGGGTGTGGAAGTAGCCCCGGTCACCGCGTGGACGCCCACAGGTGTGCCGCACGAAGGCCTCTTCGTACTGCTCGGCGTCGGGAAACAGTACAGCGCCCCCCTCACCCGCCGTCATCAGCTTCCCGTTCTGGAAGCTGAACACCGCGACCGAACCCAACTCGCCGACCCTCTTGCCCTGCCACCGCGCGCCGTGGGCGTGCGCCGCGTCCTGGAGCAGCGGAATGCCGGAGTCCACCGACAGTTTCGCCAACGCGTCCATATCGGCGACCTGACCTGCCATGTGCACAGGCATGATCGCGCGGGTGTTCGGGCCGATCGCGGCTTCGGCGGCGGACACGTCGATGCAGTAGGTGTCCGGGTCGACGTCCACCGGCACCGCGACCGCACCCAGCCGCTGTGCCGCCTGCGAGGAGGAGATGAACGTGAACGCCGGGACGATGACCTCGGTGCCCCGGCGGACCCCGAGGACCTCCAGGGCCAGTTCCAGCGCGTGCGTCCCGGTGGTGACCGCCAACGCGTGCTCGGCACCGTGGTGCTCGGCGAACTCCCGCTCGAACGTGTCGACCTCGGTGCCGGTCACGCGCCACCATTCCCCTTGCTCCAGCGCGCGGATCAGTCCGGTCCGTTCCTCGGCTCCGAACTGGGGCCACGGAGGAAACTCCAGCACCTGTTGCGAGTCAACACTCATGGTTGTCCACTCTCATTCAACCCGAGTAGGAGGGAATGCGCCGACTCGGGACGTTACCGGTGGAGCCGACCGACCCCAACCCCCTAGCACCCCCTCAGCTCCCCCTTATTCACGACAACGACACCGGTGACCCACCATCCCCCGAAAACCTGCGATAATCGCTCCGTCGTGCTTTGCTTCGCCGTTCCCAACCGCTTCAGTAGGTGAGGTGCCCGGTGGATGAACTACTCTTGATGAACGGCCCCAATCTGGGCATACTCGGCCGGCGTGAGCCGCAGCTGTACGGTACGGACACGCTGGCCGACATCGAGAACACCGTCAGCGAGGAGGTTTCCGACCGGGAGTGGAAGGTCCGCTCGTTCCAGCACGACGGCGAAGGCGAGCTGGTCCGCATGATCCAGGACAGCTACGACACGGTGGGAGCCATCATCAACCCAGGCGCCCTGATGATCGCGGGCTGGAGCCTGCGCGACGCGCTGGCCAACTACCCCCGGCCCTGGATCGAGGTGCACCTGTCCAACGTCTGGGCCCGGGAGCGGTTCCGCCACGAGTCAGTGCTCGCCCCCCTGGCCAGCGGGGTGATCGTCGGTCTCGGCTCGCTCGGCTACCGGCTGGCGGCCAGGGCGTTGCTGGCGATCGCGGATGGTTGAGGAGGTCGTGGCAGGACGAACTTCCACGTACCAGCACGCTTGAGTCGCGGATTTCAGCCGGCCGACCTCGATGGAGTCATGGTGGGGGCCAAGCTGTTGCAGAGCCACACGGGCGCGCGCTTGGCGCCTCTCGGCGCGGTGACGCTGGGATTGTCAGTGGTCGGCGATACCGTGAGCGTGATCCGGTAGGAGGTTTCACGGTGTCGTACAAGCCGGTGGTCGCCGCGGCGCTGAGCGGCGCGACGCTTCGGCAGCTGTCGTACTGGCGGTCGTCTCGGTCCACCGAGGCACCGCTGCTCGCGCCTGAGGTGTACGAGCCGAGGCCTGCTCGAGGACGGTGTCACCGCCGAGGAAGTGGCGGGGTTCTACCCCGGTGTCAGTGCGCTAGCCGCTCGGGGAGCATTCGAGTTCGCGCGGTACGTCGACGGCTACCGCGAGCCAGTCGGCGCTTGATCGTGCGATGAGGCTTCTGCTCGATGAAGACGTTCCTGTCCAGCTCGTCGAGCCTCTGCGTCGGCTGCTCCGCGAGCATCAGGTGGATCATGTTCAAGATCTCGGGCGGACAGCGCACAGCTCGACAGCGCCGAGGAGACCCGCGCGATCCGAGACTCAGGAATGCACCACATCCGGTACCGGCATGACACTCGACGCGGAGTTGACGGCCTCGCCCTCGCGATGGCCACGGTCATGGCCGCGATCCGACCAGCGGTCCGCGATCTGAGCGACGCCCAGGGCCAGCGACTAGTCGAGATTCAGGCGATTCAGCCGACGAAACGGTACAAGATCACGGATCCGCGGGTGGCTCCGCCACCGTACTGGCCAGGACACGCCGGAGGCGTGCCGCGATCCCGAGGGCGCCGCCGCAGCGATGGTGACTAGGTCGTCGCTTTACCAGGAGACTTGACAGCGCACGCTGACGGCGTGGCTCCGAGGGCCCGCAGGGCCGGAGAGTTGCCCAGCCAGCCCAGGATCCGCAGGGACGGCGGTGGCCGTCCATCCTCGAGCCGTCCGGACCAGCGGTGTCCGCGTCCCCTCTCCGCCGATGTCTGGAGACGTGGACGAGACCTCGGAGCAACGGTCACACTCGATCAGCTTGACATGTTACCATCCGGCGGGATGGCGCTAGGATGGTTCTCGGATGTCAGGGGAGGCTCGACTGGATGCCTGAGGTCGACAAGAGCGAGAAGATCACGATCAACGTGGGGCTGGTCGACCTGGGCCAGATCGATCTGCTTGTCGACGAGGGCTTCTACGCCAACCGCACCGACTTCATCCGCACCGCGATCCGTCGGCAGCTTGACATCCGGTCGGAGGCACTGAACGAGACGGTGGCGCGGCGGACCCTGACCCTGGGCACCCAGCACTACAGCCGCCACGAGCTGGAAGCTCTGCGTGCGGCCGGTCGCACCGTCGAGCTGCGCGTCCTCGGACTGGGCAGTATCGCCCCGGACGTCTCCCCCGAGCTCGCGCTCGCGACGATCGCGTCGGTGGAGGTTCTCGGGTCCTTCCGGGCATCTCCCGCGGTCAAGGCGGCGCTAGCACCCCGAACCACATGACCAGCTCACGATCAACGGGTCGACAACGACGGACAGGACCGCACAGTGGACAGGAATGCCTACATGGCCGAGGTACTGCGGCTGACCCGCGCCGGGCAACTCGGGAAGGCGGTGACGCACCTGCGGCGCGGGCTCGGCGGCTCTCCGAGCTCCACCAACGCGCCGGCGCGGCCGGAGCCGGCGACAGTCCTCAGCCGCCTCGACACCATCCCCCAAGGGTCTCCCCGCACCGCGGCGACCGCCCTCGGAGGCGAGATCCGGCACCTCACCCACACCGAGCCGGCCGGGACACGCGCCTACGACCTCTACATCCCCACCGGCTACACCGGGGATCCGGTTCCGCTGGTCGTGATGCTTCACGGCGGCAAGCAGAACGCCACCGACTTCGCCGCCGGTACCCGGATGAACGAACACAGCGAGCGACACACCTTTCTCGTCGCTTACCCGGAACAACCCACCACCGCCAACAGCGGCGGCTACTGGAACTGGTTCAACCCCAGCGACCAGACCGCCGGCCGCGGCGAGCCGTCCATCATCTCCGGCATCACCCGACAGGTGATGCGTGATCACTCCGTGGACCCAGCCCGGGTCTACATCGCCGGACTGTCCGCCGGCGGCGCCATGGCAGCGGTCATGGCCGCGACCTACCCAGACCTCTACGCCGCCGTCGGCGTGCATTCCGGGGTCACCTACCGCGCCGCTCACGACGTCGTCTCCGCCTTCGCCGCAATGCGGACCGGTGGAGCACCGGCATCCGGTGGGGATCTACCACTGATCGTCTTCCACGGTGACCGCGACACCGTTGTGGCTCCGGTGAACGCCCGAAACCTCATCGCCTCTCGGCTCAGCGCGGCCGCAGCCACCCCGCACGAGCGCACCACGACACAGGCCGGGCGGGACAGCTCCCGCCCCTACACCCACACCCGTTACACAGACCCCACCGGCGCTGTCGTCGCTGAGTCATGGATCGTCCACGGCGGCGGCCACGCCTGGTACGGTGGCGACCCCGCCGGGTCCTACACCGACCCCCACGGCCCCGACGCCTCAGCCGAGATGACCCGTTTCTTCCTGCAGCATCCCAACCCGAGGCACCCACCGAAGCCGGCGCACCGGCTGCCCGGTGGCGGCGATGAGTTCCCGACCCGGGCCGACGCCGGCTGATCCCCCCACCGCACTTCTCCGTTTCGGTAGCCTCAGCGCGCGGTAGCCGTCGCTTGATCGTCGAAAGTGAGGTGTGGCCGTGCGAACCTGCACGGCCACACCTCACTTTCGACGATCACCAGTAGGCATCAAGGGCAAACCGGATGATCGCGAAGCCCACCGGTCGGCCCAGAGGGCGCGGAGCGCCCGGGGTGCTCTCAAAACAGGATATAGACAGATGACCGGCGCAGGCGTCATCGGGGACGACCCAGAGATCTTGCGCAGAAATTGCACGCTTGCGCCAAGGTCGTGGGAACGCGGTACGGAGGTGCTGGGACGTTCGCAGGAGGCAAGCAGGTTGGTCGCTGTGGCACCCCGATCAGACGGCGAGGGCGAGTTCAGAGAACCGACACCGCGGATCGAGGTGGGCGGCGGGTTGGTCCGCTCAGGGGAGGCGGCGTGGACGGGTCGACAGAGTCGCGGCGTGAGCTCCCGGAACCAGGCAACATCGCGAACACGAGAGGGTCGCCGACCTCAACGATAAGGATACTGCTAGTCAACGACGAGAAGCTTGTCCGTGAAGGCCTGCGCCTGATTCTGTGCGGCTATCCCGAGTTCTCGGTGGTGGCGACCCACCTCGATAGGGCATCCGTACTGCAGCAGATATTTCTGCACCGGCCGCATATCGTTCTGATGGGACTTGAGCCGCACATCACCGGAACGGACGGCATCGAGACGACACGGATCATCCTTCAGCGCCACGCGCACACCAGGGTCGTCATACTAGCCTCGAGTCCGCACCTGTTCCACATGCGCGATGCGTTCTTGGCGGGCGCTCGCGGCTATTTATCCAGAAATATCGACCAAGGTGAGCTCAGAGCGTCCCTGCAGGCGGTTTATCGTGAGGGCGCAGTGCTGCCGCACGGCATGGCGAGCCAGGTGCTTCGAATGGTCAGTGGACGCCCGCCCGTCGACGGCGGCCCGCTGTCCGGCCTGAGTGAAAAGGAGAGAGAAATCCTCTTCATGATGGCACACGGGCATGACACGAGCTACATCGCAACGTCCCTGGGCCTCAGCCCGAAGACGGTTCGTAACTATTTCAGCCGCATTTACGCGAAGCTTGGCACCGGTAACCGGCTGCGGACGGTGTTGTATGCGAGAGGTTCTTTCGCGCGGCTCGCGCGACCTCACGAAGCCGAGTGACGGACGGCTCACGACGTGCCGGCCCACGACCGTCGCGCCCGTGCCGGATGATGACTGTGCGCACCTGAGAGCTGGGCGCCGCTGACCGACTTCAGACAGCGGGAAGCGGCCGGTGCCGAGGAGCGGATCGCGGCCGTGTCTGGTCGTTTCGTCACGCTGTAGTGGACGCCCACCGAGCCCTGTGCATCAACGACGAGCCAGCTGACGATATGGCGGCTGCCGAGGCGGTCACCGCAGCAGAAAAGACCGGGACATGTGTCCCACTGGGATAGGCGAGTACCCCACGCATACCCGGTCGAAAATCCCGCCCTGATCATGATCCTTACCCGTGGCGGTCGCCGTGCGGCTGTAATAGCCTGGCCTCGGCATGGCGGACGGTTCGGGCGAGCCGCCGCGAGGGAGGGAATACCAGTGCGACGCATACACCGAACAGACGTGAAGGCCGAGATTGTTCGAGAGCCCGGGGCGAAGGAGACGACCCACCGAAAGCTCATAGACACTCCCGATGGCGCGGACCGTTTCGTGCTGACCGAGTTCGATATCGCGCCCAACGGGTCGACCCCGCCCCACCACCACGACTGGGAGCACGAGATCTATGTCCTGGAAGGCGAGATGGATCTCGTGCTTCCGAGCGAGGGCCGGGCTGAGCGGGTCGAGCCCGGAGACGCCATATTCATTCCACGCGATGAGCCACACGGGTTCGTCACCGGACCGGACCAGAGCTGTCGTTTCCTTATCGTAGCGCCCTGTGAGCGGCCGCCGGTTCGCAACTTCTTCCTCTCCGACGACCCCTACGAGTACACGCAGATGCCCGAATACTCGAGCGCCCGGGAGGGCAAGTGACCTCATCTCGGTCCACAGTGAAGCCACCACTGGAGGAGTCGGCGAGGATCCACGGGATCATGACGGCGTATCTGCAGTCCAAGGCGGTCTTCGTTGCCGTGGAGCTGGGCTTGTTCGACACCCTGGAGAAGGGCAGCCGCACGATCGAGGCGCTCGCCGCCGAACTCGGTATCGAAAGGCGTCCGACCCGGGCCCTGCTGTTCGCGCTGCAAGGCCTTCACCTGGTATCCCGGGACGGGGAGAGATACCAGAACACCGATGAGGCCAGCCGTTTCCTGGTAACGGGCAAACCCGGGTACATGGGCGGCTTCGCCGAGCATCAGGACAGACACTTCGGCAACTTCACGAAGCTGACCCAGGCGATGCGGGAGAACACCTCGCTCACCGGACGCGTGCTCAAGGGTGGGTACAGCAACCAGGGCGCCGCCACCGGCGAGGGCCGTGCGGGCACGGACCGACTCATCCAGGCGATGCGGGTCAGCTCGCGGCTTCAGGCCGACAGCCTGGCCGCCGCAGTGCCGCTGTGGGGCGTGAGCATGCTCCTCGACCTCGGCTGCGGATCAGGGGACTACTCGGTGGCCATCGCACGGAAGAACCCCGATATCCGGATCATCGCGATGGACTATCCGGCCGTATGCGAGCTGGCCGGCAGGAATGTCGCCGAGGCGGGTGTCGGTGACATCGTCGAAGTGCGGGCGAACGACATCCTGCGGGACCCGTGGCCCGAATGCGACGCGGTCATGTTGTCGCACGTGCTCGACGGCTACGGCTCGGAGCAGGCGGCGAAGCTCATCGAGAAGGTCTACAACGCACTCCCTGCCGGCGGAAGGCTGCTGGTGCACGGCCATATGCCGGCGCTGGCGACGGGTGTGTTCCCTTACCTGTTCGGGCTGATCCTGCTGGGCAACACCGAGGACGGGGAGGTCCGCGACGTGGACGACATCAGGGGATGGGTGCGCGATGCCGGCTTCCGCGACGTGGAGACCTGCACCGTGTCGCTGCTGTCCGGCTTGCTCACGGCGTACAAGTAGCTCTGGAGGATCCCGGCGATGGCGTCACAGCGACCCGCAGCTCTCGCGGAGGCAGCGGCCATCCGACGTTACCTCGACAGTCCGGACCCGTCGAACCTGCTGTCGGTGAACTTCGGCTTCGCCAAGGCCAGGGTCCTCGATACGGCACTCGAGCTGGGTGTCTTCACGATGCTGACCGGTAGGTCACGCAACGCCGCCGACCTGGCGGAGGCCCTGGGCTGTAGTCACGACGGCACCGAGCGGCTCCTCGACGCACTGGTGGAGCTCGGGCTGCTGGAGGAGACCGCGGCAGGCCACTACGGCCTGACGCCGGCGTCGGAGACGTACCTCGTGCGGGGCGGTGCGGGATATCTCGGCCGGCATCTCGCGGAGGTCATGCGGCAGTGGGAGCGCTGGGAGTCTCTGGTCGACGTGGTGCGTTCGGGGTCTTCGCAGGGAGATCTGGGAGACCTGTGCACCAGGGGCCATCACCCGGGGATGTTCGCCGCGAACTTCCCGGTCGCTATCCGGCTGGCGCACCAGGCGACCGAACAGGTGCAGGTGCCGGCCGAGGGTCAGGTCCTGGACCTCACGGCCGGGAGTGGGGAGTGGGGAATAGCCCTGGCCCTGCGCCACCCAGGCGTGACGGTCACCGCTCATGACGACCCCGCACTGTTGAGCGCCGCTCGCGCGCGAGCCGAGGAGCTCGGTCTCGCGGACAGGTTCACGTTCGTCGCGGCGGACTTCGCCGCCCCGCCTTTTCCCGACGCTCACTTCGACCTGGTCGTCCTCGCCCACGCGGGTCGGTTCATCGGACGGGAGACGGCTGCGCGGCTGGTACACGAGTGCGCCCGCATGCTCCGTCCCGGAGGGCGAGTCCTGATCGCCGACGTGCTGAAGGGCTCGTCGGGAGAACCCACACCGCCCCGTTCGATGCTCGATCTGAGCCTCCTCGTCAACACGCCGCGAGGAGGGCTCCTGACACGGTCCGAGTACCTGGCCTACCTGGTGGACGCGGGACTGCGGCCCGACGCGGAGATGACGAGTGGCCTGGTGTCCGTGCTCACCGGCGTGAAAGGGGCGCAGACCACATGCGACGAGTTGTAGTCACCGGGCTGGGCGTGGTCAGTCCGGCCGGCATAGGCAAAGAAGCGCTGTGGGAGACGGTGTCGGCCGCGAAGAGCATGACGAAGTCGCTGCCCAGCGTGACGAGCTCCGACCTGTTCGGGCCGTTCGACTTCGAGGCGGACTCGGTAGCCGAGGTTCCCGGTTTCGACGAGCGGGCCCGGAAGCTGCCCCAGGAGGTGCGAAGGCTGGACCGCTTCGTGCAGTTCGCGGTCGCGTGCGCATTGGATGCGATGGCCGACGCCGGGCTGGAACCGGGCCAGGTCGACCCCGAGCGCTTCGGCATCTCACTGTCGACGGCGATCTGCGGGACTCCGAAGATGGAGGAGGAGTTCCTTCTGGTCACGAACCGCGCAGTGGAGCCCATCGATCCGTCGAAGGCCGGCCGCGACCTGTACCTGGCCTCGATGTCGAACACGCCCGGCATCATCCTGGCCCCGCTGCTGGGTGCGCAGGGCCAGTGCGTGACGCTGTCGACCGGCTGCATCGGCGGGATCGACGCCATCGGCAACGCCTACGAGGCGATCGGGTACGGCGACGCGGACGTGATGGTCGCGGGTGCCAGCGAAGCGCCCATCACGCCGATCACGGTGGCCTCGTTCGAGATCATCAACTGCCTGTCCAGAAAGCACAAGGACCAGCCCGACGCCGCCTCACGGCCCTACGACGCGCTGCGAGACGGTTTCGTCCTCGCCGAGGGCGCCGGCGTCGTGGTCCTGGAGGAGCTTCAGCATGCGCTGCGGCGGGGTGCGACGCCGTACATGGAGATCCGCGGCTTCTCGCACACCTCCAACGCCGTGCACATGACCGACCTGCTGACCGACGGAGCGGACCTGACCCGGTCGATGGTCCAGGCCATCGACCGAGCCGGTCTGGCGCCGACCGATGTGGACCACGTGAGCTCCCACGGAAGCTCGACGCCGCAGAACGACTCCTGTGAGACGAGCGCGCTGAAGCTGGCGCTGGGCGAGCACGCCTACACGATCCCGGTCAACTCGGCGAAGTCCATGCTCGGGCACGCTCTGGCCGCCGCCAGCGCGATCGAGATCGTGCTGTGCGCGTTGACCTGCGAGCGAGCCTCTGTGTACCCCACCGCGAACTACCAGCACGTCGACCCGCAGTGCGACCTCGACTACGTGCCGGACAGAAAACGCCCGTGGGAGGGCACCACCATCCTCAAGGACGCCAGCGGGTTCGCTGCCCTGCACGCCGCCATGGTGATGCGGGCCGCGCCGAACGGAACCGCGTCATGGACGGCGTAGCCGTCACCGGCATCGGTGCCGCCACCCCCGCGGGCATCGGTCTCGACGCCCTGTGGACGAGCGTCGAGCGCACGCGGGCGTGCATCACGGGCATCGACCGGTTCGACGCCTCCGGCTACGCCTGTCCAGCGGCGGGACAAGTGGGCTTCACCGCGGCGGAACACCTGCCGGCCCGCTTCATCAAGCGCACCGACCGGTTCACCCACCTGGCGGTCTTCACCGCGCGCCAGGCACTCGCCGATGCCGGGGTGAGGGTCGGAGTGGACGTGGCCCCGGAACGGGCCGGTGTGATGGTCGGCAACGTCCTGGGCGGATGGGAGTTCGCTGAGCGGGAGCTGCGCAAGCTGTGGACCGAAGGGATGCGCGCGGTCAGCCCGTACCAGGCGACGGCGTGGTTTCCCGCGGCACCGCAGGGCAACATCTGCATCGACCTGGGCATCAAGGGGCCGGCTCGCACGTTCGTCGCGGACCGGGCGAGTGGGGCCTACGCGATACTCCGGGGTGCGGAGACGCTGTTGCGCGGCCAGGCGGACGTCGTGCTGGCGGGCGGCGTGGAGGCTCCCCTGTCGCCCTACGGATGGCTGTGTCTGGAGACCAGCGGGCTGATGGCCAAGGCCAGGGCCGGTCAGCAACCGGGGGCGCTCTACCGGCCGTTCGACGCGGGGCACAGCGGCACAGTCTTCGGTGAGGGCGGTCTCTTTCTGGTTCTGGAGAGGCGCGAGAGCGCTCGGCGGCGCGGGGTCGAGATCTACGGGGAGATCGCCGGGTGGGGGGTGAGCACCGACGGCTACATGCCGTACTACACGGTGGAGCCGACCGGGCGCGTTCTCGCGCGTGCCATGCGCGCCGCGGTCACCCGGAGCGGGGTCGCGCCCCGCGAGGTCGGAGCGGTGTTCGCGCACGGGTCGGGCATCCCGGTCGAGGACGTGACCGAGGGGTACGCGATCCGGGAGGTCTTCGGCGACGCCGCGGACCACCTTCCGGTCACCGCTCCCAAGGCCGGTTTCGGGCATCTGCTGGGGGCGGCCGCCCCCGTCGACGTCGCGCTGGCGCTGTGGGCGATGCGGCTGGGCCTGGTGCCGGCCACCGTGAACCTGGAGCGGTCGGCGCCGGGGCTGGACCTCGACCTCGTCCAGGGAGGCCCCCGTCGCATCGGGCGCTGGGAGCACAGCCTGGTCGTCTGCCGCGGCCTGGGGGGTGTCAACGCATGCCTGATGGTCCGGCGTTGAGCGGCCACGCGGTCGCCGGGAGACACAGCCGGGAGACACCGGGACAAGCACCGGAGGAGGGACCGATGAGTATCCGTGATCAGGTGGTGGCGGTCATGTCCGGCCTGGGCTTTCAGCTCGGCGAGCTGGCGGACGGGGCGAGCATGCAGGACCTGGGGATCGACTCCACTGAGCTGGTCGAGATCGTCGTGGCTCTGGAGAAGCACTTCGCCATCAGTATCGACTCCGAGGTTCAGGGCACCGTTACCAGCGTGGGCGACCTGGTCTCCCGGGTCAGTGACCTGCTGGCCACCGACGTCGCGATGAAGGGATGAGACCATGCCGAGAATCGAGAACAGCATCGACATCAACGCGGACGCGCACCGTGTTTTCGACATCACCAATGACATCGCCAGGTGGCCGAAGATCTTCAACGAGTACAGTGCCGCCACGGTGATCTCGCAGGAGCGTGAGGGCCGCTACACCGAGATCGTCTTCGAGCTGACGAACCCGGAGGGTTCGTCCTGGCGGTCCTGGCGCCTGCTCGACCATCGGGAGCTGACCGCGATCGCGGAGCGGCGGGACCCCCGCTACCCCTTCGAGTACATGCACCTGAGGTGGACCTACGAGCCGGTACCCGGCGGTACCCGGATGACGTGGGTGCAGGACTTCGAGCTGGACGACACGTTCGACGTTCCGCTGCCGACGGTGCTCGAGCGCATGGTGGCGCACACCAGGCAGAACCAGGACGCCATCCGGGACAAGATCGAGTCCGGCGCGGTCTGAGGCGACGTGAACGCACCCGCCTCCATGACCCCGATCCGCTGGGGACCGGTCGCCATCCCGATCACCACCGCGGTCCTGGTTCCCGCGGCCTTGCGGATCCTGCTGCGCAACCCGGCGTTGCCGGGGCCCGTCCTGGCGCGGTACCTGGCCGGCCTCCCGCTGGCGGCACTGGGGATCTGGATGGTCACGGACACCGTGAACCGCGTGTACCTGCGGCAGAACACGCCGCTGGGCGACAAGCCCCCCGAGCGCCTCGTCCGCACCGGTTGGTACCGCGTCATCCGCAACCCGATGGCGCTGGGCATGACAGCGCTGCTCGTGGGCGAGGCACTGCTGCTCGGCTCGGTCCCGGTGCTCGCGTGGGCGGTCGTGGTGTTCGCGGTGTCCGCCACCGCAGCGCTGAAGGTCGAAGAACCGAGCCTGCTGGCGGCCTTCGACGAAGAGTACGCACGCTACGCACGCGAGACACCTCGGTGGTTGCCGTCACCCGCCCGCCGCGGGCGCTCCGCACAGTGAGGCCGAGCCGACAGGGGGAACCGAATGTATATCGACCTGAGCCTTCCGATCAGAAGACAGGCGCCCGGGGTCGACTTCGAGCAGTGGCTGCACAAGGACGGCATACGTCACCTGTCGCGGCGTATCCGCAGCCTGCCCGGCGACAGCCGGTGGCAGCGGGTCGTCAACTACTGGCGTTGGCTCACCGGGCGGCGCAGGCTCTCCGAACGCGACCTGCCGGGGGGCATGTTCCTGTCCAACGAGTTCTACCGAATGTCGGTGCATCAAGGGACGCACATCGACGCGCCCTTTCACTACGGCCCGCTGTGTGAGGGCAAGCCCGCGAAGAAGGTCCTCGACATGCCGCTGGACTGGTTCATGGGGCCGGGCGTGGTGCTTGACGTGCGGGCCGGCGACCCGACGGTGACAGCCGAGACGGTCAAGGCGGCCATCGGTGATGCCGCCGTCGCGCCGGCGCCGGGCTCCATCGTGCTGTTCCGTTCGGACTCCGACCTGCGGGTGGGCACGCCCGAGTACTTCACCGAGTCGACGGTCATCACGCCGAGCGCGGTCGACGAGCTACTACGGCGGGGCGTCAGGGTCATCGGGACCGACTGCTGGAGCTTCGACGGCCCAGCCCGGTGCATGGTGGAGAACTTCTACCGGACCGGGGACAGCCGGGCCCTGTGGCCGACCCATCTGCACGGCAGGGAGCGCGAGTTCGTCCAGATCGAGGGGTTGGCCAACCTGAGGTCGATCCCCGCGGGTCGGTTCACCGTCGTGGCGTTCCCCATCGCGCTCATGGACGCCGGAGGCGCCTGGTGCCGTGCGGTGGCGGTCGCGCAGGACCAGCAGGACCCCGGCCCGAGCACAACGGTGCCCTGATGAGTGAGCTGCCGATGAGTGCACTACCGGCCGAGACCGAACCGGAGACCGACAGGGGGTGGGGCATCGGTGTGGAAACCGGCGAGCGGGTCACCCAGGCAGCGGAGAGAGCGCGCAGAGACCCGGGCCTGCTGGAGGAGTTCGTGCCGGTGGGTGGCCCCTTTACCCGGATCGACACGCACGCCTACTCCGGAATGCGGGTGACCCCGTTCTACGACCCCTTACTGGCCAAGGTCATAGTGTGGGCGGCGGACCGCGGGCAGGCGCTCGCCCGGATGACCCGAGCGCTGAAGGAGTTCCGGGTCTCCGGTTCCGGTGTGCACACTACCATCGGTTTTCTGCGCGAGGTGCTCGCGCATCCGTTGTTTCGTGACGGAAAACACACCACGTCGCTGATGGAGGAGATGCTGACCCCCACGAGGGAGCCGACCGGCTTCTTTTCAGCGATGTCTCAGCCGCCTGAGGCGGGTTATACTGAGCACGGATCCTCGGAGAGGAACGAGTCATGGACCAGTCGACGCAAGTGCTGGTGATCGGTGGCGGCCCAGCCGGTTCCACTGCGGCCACTCTCCTGGCCCGCGAGGGGTTCGAGGTGACCCTCATGGAGAAGGAGGTCTTCCCGCGCTACCACATCGGCGAGTCACTTCTGCCGTCCTGCCTGCCCATCATGGACCTGCTCGGCGTACGGGAGAAAGTCGACGCATACGGCTTCCAGGTCAAGAGGGGGGGGTACTTCGACTGGGGAGGCGAGCAGTGGAACCTCACTTTCGGTGACAAGTTCGAGGACCTCACCTTCAGCGAGCGGTTTGTGGACAACAACTACGGCTACCAGGTCCCGCGCGCGGATTTCGACCAGCTCCTCCTAGAGCACGCCAAGAGCCAAGGGGTGACAGTCCTGGAAGGAGTGGAGGTCAAGCGACTGGTATTCGACGGTGCCCGGCCGCGGACCGCGGTCTGGTCGCCGGCGGCTCGGGATGCCCAGACCCAGGAGCACGAGACCGGCTTCGACTTCCTGGTCGACGCATCAGGCCGAGCGGGCGTCATGACGACACGCTATCTGCGCACTCGGCGTCACCACGAGGCGTTCAAGAACATCGCCGTCTGGGGATACTGGAAGGGCGCGAAAAAACTTCCCGTCGGCCCGGAGGGAGCGATAGCGATCTGCTCCGTGCCGGACGGCTGGTTCTGGGGGATCCCACTGCATGACGGCAGCCTCAGCGTCGGGCTGGTGAACCACAAGGACACCTTCAAGCTGAAGAGGCAGCGGGGAGCGAGCCCAGACCGGATCTACCGCGAGGCGATCGACGAATGCCCGGCGATCGCCGACCTACTGACGCCCGCCGAGCTGGTCACGTCGCTGCGCATCGAGCAGGACTACTCGTATACCGCGGAACGCTTCACAGGACCGGGCTACTTCCTCGCCGGCGACGCCGCATGCTTCTTGGATCCCCTGCTCTCAACCGGGGTGCACCTCGCCACGTACAGCGCGCTACTAGCCGCGGCGAGCCTTTCCAGCATTCTTCGGGACGAAGTCGGCGAGGACGAGGCGCAGGATCTCTACGAGCGGACCTACCGACAGTCGTATTTCCGACTACTGGTGGTCGTCGCGAGCCTGTATCAGCAGTATCGCGGCAAGGACTCCTACTTCTGGGAGGCGCAGCGACTCACGCTCAACGACTGCAGCGCCACTGACCTGAAACAGGCGTTCGTGAATGTCGTGTCCGGTATCGAGGACCTGCGTGACGCCCAGGCGACGCTCGATCTCGCGATGGACGCCGGGGGCAAGGTGGTCGCCGAGGAGTTCCGCTCCACGAACACCGTTGACTCCATGCCGCCTGAGGATCACGAGCTCGTGCAGGCCAGGATGCAGTTCTTCCACTCGGCGATGGTGAGCCAGGATGTTCGAGGGCTTTGCGTGGTGACGAAGCCGCGGCTGGGCCTGGCCCGCCCGTGACCACGACGGCCTCTCCACCGGCGACCTTCGCTGAGCTCGCTGTCGCCCTCAGAACATGGCGGGAGTTCTCGTATGACAGATTCGTCCGTGTCTAACCGGGCAGCCGTGCTGCAGCTCGTCCAGCTGTCTTCGCGGCTCGACCCGTGGGCGGTCCGTGCCGCCGCCACGCTGCGGCTGCCCGACCTGGTGGCCGACGGCGCCGACACCACCAGCGAGTTGGCGGCCCGGTCGGGTACCGACCCGGATGCGCTCGGCCGGCTCATGCGGCACCTGAGGATTCTGGGGCTGTTCCGCACCACCGCAGCCGGCCGGTGGGAGCTCGCCGAGCTCGGTGAGCTCCTGCGGGATGACCACCCGATGCGAATACGGAGAACCCTGGACCAGGCTGACCACTATGTGCAGAAGGTAGACAGGAGCGCCCACGGCCTGCTGGAGGCGGTGCGCACAGGTGGCGCGGTCTGGGAGAGGTTGCACGGGCTGTCGTTCTGGGACGACATGAGCGCCGACCCCCGGTTCGGCAGGGGCTTCGATGCGCAGATGGCCCGGCATTCGGCCCTGTACAGCCCGGCGATCACCCGAGGCTACGACTGGTCGACCGTCGAGCACGTCGTCGACGTGGGCGGGGGTACGGGCCGCACGCTGGTGACCATCCTCGGCACCCATCCGCATCTGCGCGCAACCCTGGTCGACCTGCCGGGCCCGGTTGCGGGCGCGGCCACTGTCCTTGAGGAGGCCGACGTGGCCGGCCGGTGCGTGGTGGTGGCGCAGAGCTTCTTCGACCCGCTGCCCCCCGGTGGTGACGTGTACCTCCTCGCCAACACCGTCCACGACTGGAGCGACGAGGACAGCGCGCGGATCCTGCGGCGGTGCGCGCAAGCCGCCGGCCCGGGCGGCCGGGTGCTGCTGGCTGACCGCGTCGTCACCGATGAGGCGGACGAGGCCGCGCAGGCCTTCGTCAGCGGTGTGGACCTGCTCATGTTGATGCTGAACAGCGGCCGAGAGCGGAGCGAGGAGGAGTTCCGCGAGCTCGGCGCGACCGCGGGCCTGCGGCATACCGCGACGCATGCCCTGGCGGACTATCCCCTGATGTCGCTGGTGGAGTACGTCGTCGAAGGCTGAACCTGTGAGGAGTGACGTTCATGCACCAGGAAACCGTCCAGTGCTGCGTGGTCGGCGGCGGCCCGGCAGGGATCATGTCGGGCGTGCTGCTGGCTCGGCAGGGCATCGACGTGCTCGTGCTGGAGAAGCACGCCGACTTCCTGCGGGACTTCCGCGGCGACACCATCCACCCGTCGACCCAGGAGCTGATGTACGAACTGGGCTGGCTCGATGAGTTCCAGCAGGTCCCCCATTCGAGAATGGACCGCGTCACGTTCGCTCTCGGCGGGAAGGCTGTGACGATCGCGGATTTCCGCAAGCTGAAGGTGCACTGCCGGTACATCGCGTTCATGCCGCAATGGGACTTCCTGGACTTCCTGGCCGCCAAGGGGAAGATGTTTCCGAGTTTCAGGCTGTTGCAGAGCACCGAAGTGAGCGATCTGCTCACCGAAGGCGGCCGTGTGGTCGGAGTGCGCGCCACCACTGTGAACGGTCCCCTAGAGGTGCGCGCGAACCTGGTCGTCGCCGCAGACGGCCGGCACTCCACCTGCCGCGCCCAGAGCGGACTGGAGACGATTTCCGAAGCTCCATTCATCGACGTGCTGTGGTTCCGCCTGTCACTGAAGGACAAGAAGGAGCTCAAGCTCTTCCAGGGCGGGAAGGGAATTCTGGTCGGGCTCGACCGCGGAGACTTCTGGCAGGCCGCCTACGTCATTCCCGCCAGTGCCTACCCGGAGTTGCGTGCAGCCGGGCTGGCTGAGCTCCACGCCAGGGTCGCTTCGCTGGCGCCCGTGCTGCGCGACCGCATGCACGAGGTCGATACGTGGGACAAGGTGTACAAGCTCACCGTCCGCGTGGACCGGCTCAGAACCTGGCACAGACCGGGCCTGCTGTGCATCGGTGACGCCGCGCACGCCATGTCCCCGGCCGGGGGTGTCGGGATCAACCTGGCCGTCCAGGACGCGGTGGCCACCGCGAACATCCTCGGACCCAGGCTACGCCTGAACACGCTGCACGACAGCGACTTGTCACTGGTCCAGGCGCGCCGAGAACTGCCCACCAGGATCACTCAGAAGTTCCAAGTCGTGGTGCTGCGCGACCTCTACCCCAAGGACCTGAACGACGACACGAACCGTCATCCGCCACCGATCTTCACCGCGTTCCGAATGTTTCCACCACTGCGCCATGCCATGGGACGTTTCATCGGACTGGGCGTCCGCCCGGAACACATCAGCAACTGACAATTCGACGCAACAGTGCCCCTAGGGAGCCGCCCGTGTCCAGCACCTACGACAACCCGTCCGCCACCGCACCGGCCGACACCTCACCCGCCGTGCGGCTCATCCAGATGGTTCAGGGCTACCAGGTCACCCAGGTCGTGGGCACCGTCGCTCGACTGGGTCTGGCCGACCGGCTCATCACGGGACCGAAGTCCAGTGCCGAGCTGACCAGGGCCACCGGCGCTGATCCCGATGGGCTCGTCCGACTGTTACGCGCCGCCGCCACCGTAGGGTTGATAACCGAGGCCGAGCCGGACCGGTTCGGCCTCACCCCTCTGGGGGCCTGCCTGGCCACCCACGCTCAGCCCGTATCCCTGCGCGACTTCGCCATCGCGGTGGGTGCCCCGGGCCATTGGCTTCCCTGCGGGCGAATGTTCGACGCGGTGATGAACGGCCGTTCCGCCACCGCCACCGCACTGGGCATGGGGCTCTGGGACTACTACCGGGAAAACCCCGAGGAAGGCGCGACCTTCGCCAGGGCCATGGGGAGCCTGTCGGCCAGTATCGCCATCGACATCGCAGCTTGCTACGACGTGACCCGGTTCTCCCGGATCGTCGACATCGGCGCCAGTCAGGGCATCCTGCTCGCCAGCCTGCTGGAGGCGGCGCCGCAGGCCACCGGCACGCTCTTCGACCGGCCTGAGATGATCACCCAAGCCCGCGCGGTGATCACCGCTCGGGGACTGGCCGAGCGGGTGGAACTCGTCGGCGGCGACTTCCTCACCGAGGTACCGCCGGGTGGTGACCTGTATGTGCTCAAGTCGGTCCTGCACGACTGGGACGACGACCACGCGCAGCGGATCCTGGCCAACTGTCACCGGGCCGCCCGGCCCGGGTCCACGCTGTTGGTGGTCGAGGGCGTCGTGCCGACCGAGCCGTCCCCACTGCATCTGATGAACCTGCTCATGCTCGTCCAAGTGGGGGGACGTGAACGCACCCACGAGCAGCACCAAGCCCTGTTGGAGGCTGCCGGCTACCGGCTGGAGCGGGTCATCCTGCCCCAACCCGGCGCGTATCCCGGGTGGAGCCTGCTCGAAGCCCACCGGCGCTGACCGCCGAGTGCGTATGTCGTTTCGGTAGCCTCACTGTTGCTGTAGCCGTAGCTTGACCACCAGTAGGGGACTTATTCTTCCGGGCGCTTGGCCACGACCATGAGGTAACCGAATTCCGGGACATCGACCATATCCGCTGCATCGAACCGGCCAGTCATCTCGTCACCGAACATAGCCGCAAGGCCCGGCTGCGCTCGGCTCATTCGCGCCGACAGCCAGATGAAGCTCTTGCGCAGAGTCTGCTCGCTGATGTCCGAGATCTCCTCGAACCACAGCCCCGCCTGCCGGAGCAACGGTGGATAGTCCTCGGCCTGCACCATGGTCGACATGAAGTAGTCGTGAAACCCGTCCACCGTAGGCCGCTTCGCGGCGGGGATCGGTGCACGCTCGAACAAGTCGGTCAGGACCAGCCGTCCCCCCGGCCGGAGTGACCGGCAGACCTGCGCGAGCACCTGCCCACGGTCCGGCATGTGCGGAATTGACTCGAGGGCGATGGCAGCGTCGAAGGACTGCGCCGGAAACGGCAGCTCCATCGCATTCGCCCGCTGGAACAACACCTGTTCGGCGAGCCCCGCCGACTCCGCGAGGGAGTTGGCAAGCCTGACCTGCTCCTGGCTTACCGAGATACCGGTCACCCGGGCGCCGGTGAGTCGGGCTATCCGCACACCAGGTCCGCCGACCCCGCAACCGACATCGAGTACGCGGCTTCCGGCTCCGATCTTCAACTTCTCGGCCATCACATCGGTCAGCCGGTCAGCCGCTTCGTCGGGAGACACCTCGCTTTCGGGGTCATCCCAGTAGCCGACGTGCAGGTTGTCGCCCGGCTTCGTCGCCGCACTCAGAGCGAAACGATCATAATGATGACCGACCTCGTCGGGCACGGGCGTGAGAGCGGATCTCTTCTGCGACATGGTTTCCCCTCTGTAGCGTTGACGGTGAAGGGCGCCAGAAAACGACGAGCGGAGCGTCAAACGTAGCACGAGTCAGGGTGGCCACAGGATCTACCGCTCCATGCACAAAACGTCACCACGCCCATCGACGACCGGAAAGGGCTCCGCCGGCACGAGCTCAAGCCTACCACCTTCTGCCCCCTCCCGAACCCACCGAACGGGTTTCCCCGCAACGGACTCTCCAGTGATAATCTTCGGGTGGTAGGTCCCGGATGACGCTCAGGACGGTTTCAGTCTCCTGCATTACGCAGCCTTCCCCGCCTGGCCATCACGATCACCTCTGCCCCTCCGCCCCGCTCCCGGCTCTCCCGGAACCCTTGGCGAGTCGCTACTCCCGCGGCTACCGGGGGCACTCCGTCACCCTGGGGCTCGCGCCCTGTAGGTGATCCCGCCAGTGCATGGCTTTTCGAAAATCTGCTAGAATAACCGCCTGTCGCTGCGACCGTTTGAGCCGAAGAGCTGGGAGCCAAGACCGAGATGGGTGTGTTGGACGGCAAGGGCGCAGTGGTCACCGGCGGGTCGAGAGGTATCGGTCGCGCGATTGTGCAGCGGTTGGCGGCCGACGGGGCCGCAGTGGTGTTCAACTTCGCGCGGAGCGCTGATCAGGCAGCGGAGGTCGAGCAGGTGGTACGGGACGCGGGAGGTCACGCCCGCGCTGCTCAGATCGATCTCGCCGACTCGGGGGCGGTCGACGAGCTGATGGCCTGCGCCGACCGACACCTGGACGGCTTCGACATCCTGGTCAACAATGCCGTCTTGGACTTTGCCCACACTGCAATCGCCGACACCAGCGAAGAGCTATACGACGCGGTCATGACCGTCAACGCGAAATCGGCCTTCCTCACCATGCGCCACGCTGCCCGCAGCATGCGGGACAACGGAAGGATTATCAACATCTCGACCCTCATGACCACCCGACCCGGCCCGAACAGCGCACCTTATGTGGCCAGCAAGGGCGTGGTCGAACAGCTCACCAAGGTTGCGGCGATTGAACTCGGCGGCCGAGGCATCACCGTCAACGTCGTCTGTCCCGGCGCGACCGATACCGAGCTGCTACGACACTACAACCCCGAGGCCACCCTTGAGCGAATCGCCAGGCTGACACCTTTGGGCCGCCTCGGCCAGCCCGATGACATCGCTGACGTCGTGGCGTTGCTAGCCGGTCACGACGGTCGCTGGCTCACCGGCCAGATCATCTATGCAACTGGAGGCCTCACCTGACCACCCGCCTCACCGGCCCCCATACACGAGATCATCAATAGCGCTGACGGTGGCGTGGCGAAGCGGTTGGTCATCTCGTCTCGCCACGACACCAGTCGAGCCCACGAGGCGAACACAGCGTTTACCGCCCGATCCCGGGTCGGGCAGCTCGATTGGTCGCGCTGATCGCCTGCCGACACACGGATAGGTGAAACTAGGTGATCTCGTCAAGATGCCCATATTGGGCGAGATCCTCCTCTACGCGGTCCACAAAGAACTCCATAGGCGCTGGAAACAGTGCGCGACTGCCACCAGCTTCAAGCTCGTATAGGTCCAGGTCGTCTCGGCTCACACAGCAAGCGTCGGAGTCAATAAAGGCCCGGAACTCGGCGGCGGATAGCACACCGTCATTACCGGCCTCGATACCCGCAGCGAACCCGCGCGGGTCCCATTCGGTTTCTTTCCAGCCGGGAACGTGACGTGCGCCGTCCGTCATGGTCTTGATGGCAGCGGGGGTGAGCGCCTCTTCGATACCGAGGACTCCGCGTACTCGGTCGACCAGCAGTAGGCCCATCGCATAGGACACGCGCCATGCGCGGGTACCTGCCGGTTTTCGCGTGGTCGGCCTCGGTGTAGATGCTAGACGTGCGACAAAATCCGTAATCAAGCCCGGTGCGATTCGCTCTCTCGGGTTGACGAACCGCGTCAGGTCCCAGACGTTGCACCCCACGGCTACGGCGAACCCGAGTCGCGGATACGCACGGCACTCTGTCCACCACCCGTAGAAACGCGCGCCACTGTGACCGTAGGACCAGTCGGGACGCCCTAGGTTGTGCAGCTGAACACCCAGACCACATACCAGGACGTCCGAGTCACCTGGCAGTTTCCTGGAGACATGGGGCGTCAACATCTGGCGCATAGAGCGAGACGCGAGGATAGGACCAGCGCGTCCCCGTCCGCCATTCAGCGCAGCCGTCAACCACTGTGCCAGGTCCTCAGCGGTGCTCAGCATCCCTGCGCCCGGATGTGCTGCCAAGTGGATGGCCGGCGAGGGGAAGACGAGCGACCCAAAGCGCGCGTACCCCGTAGCGCAACGGTCGCCCAGCCGAGGTCCAAGGTTTTCCGAGTTCGGGTCCGGAATACAGCTCGACGTCATGCCGAGTGGCTCGAGGATCGTATTAGCCACGTACTGGCTGTACGAGCAGCCGTCAGGGTTAACCGTTGCGACCAGGTGACCTAAAATGTCCCAACCCAGGTTCGAGTACTGAACCCTCTCTCCCACCCTCGCGGTCCATAGCGCGCCGATCCCACCGTACTCGCGTCCTTGCGTTTGACCGAGGACGGACGAGAGGTGATCGGCCAGGTCCCCGGAACGGGTCAGTCCCGCGCTCGGCGTGTCCGTGCGCAACCCACTGCTATGGACTAAGAGATCATACACCGTGACCGCGCGCGCGCCAAGCGGGTTGCTGACCGGGAAGTCTGCGATGTACCGCACGATGGGAGCGTACAGATCAAGCAACCCCCTCTCCGCGAGTTGGAGGACGGCAATCGCGACAAACCACTTTGAGACCGAACCGACAGGCAGGACATCGTACGGTGTCATGGACGTGCCGTCGGCCAGATTCGCGTAGCCGTAGCCCCTGCTGTAGACAACACCCTGGCGACCTGCGATCGCGATGGTGACCCCAGGAGTTCCGGTCGCTTCCAGGACGTGCGGCACATAGTCAGCCAGGGCGGATTCTAAAAAAGATTCACACCGCGGATCGGTGAAGTCCACTTATGCCACCTCCCGTGCTTCGACGCCCCTCCGGCTGTCGACAAACTAGCCCGACACCGCAATTTTACCGCAATCCCGACCGGGGTACGGGCCCACCAGCCGGCATCGGCGGCGGCATGGACCTCCGGTGAGCCACCCCGAAGCCAGGCGTAAGACTGCCTTGTCAACCGAACCATGGGCGAGGTTTCCCCAGGGTTCCATCAGTTCGAGAAATGACCGCATAAAGCGGGTTCGGGTGCTGGGGAGGTTGAGGTGACACGCCGGATCGAGTGTCTTAACAGGCTAGACACAACCCCTGAAGATGACCGAGGTTCCTATGCCACTGATTGCCTCGAAAGACCGTGCCGTGTAGCCATCGTGCCTTGTCCGGCCCGCGGTTCATCACCGAGAACCGCGCCGAGCCTGTCGGTGGGGACGCGGGTGGGGATCTCAGGGCTGTTCATGCCGGATGCCGCGCGCTCGCCGAGCGCGTGAACCAGGTAGTTGATCAGCGGTCGAGGCGGGGCTTGCGCTACGAGCTCGGGTTTCTGTCGGCTGTGGTGGCGGCCACGACGGCGTGCGCCGGGCACGACGAGGTGGCCGCGCAGGCCCGGTGAGCCGCAGACGCATAGTGGTCCGGCGTTTGTTTCCTGCCTGGCCAGGAAGCCCCCTATTCGCGATCGTCACCAGACGTAGGCTGCTGCCGCTGCTACGCCCCGCGTACGGGCCGCGCGCCGCTCACGCGGCTCGGCCGGTCCGGTGAGCACGGGACGGTGCACCAGCATCCATGAGACCCTCCCTGCGGCGCTGCGCTCAGCGGGCGCGCCGGGCAGTCAGCGCGCCGGGTGCGCGGACAGCCGGCGGGCGATCTCGACGATCACGGGTTGGAGCAGGATCGGTGATGTGCCGCTGAGCAGGTTGCGCTCGGCCACCTCCAACACCACGACCTTCCCGCCGGCGAGCAGTTCCCCGGCCGAGCGGGGGGCTGCGCCGACGGTCTCGGGATGGACGATGGTGATGTCGGTGAAGGTCGCGGCCAGGTAGCGGCTGGCGAACTGGGTGAACGAGTCGCCGATCATGCGGACGGGCTGGTTGACGGTGCCCGCGGCGGGCACGGAGACCAGGCGCAGCGGGACCCGGAAGTCACTGGCGACCGAGCGGGTGCGGTCCGCCGGTCCGGCCGGTGCCAGCGAGTACGTCGAGATCACGTGCTCGCCGCCGCGACCGATCAGCGGGCTGATGTCGTCGGGCCACAGAGTCGGGCCGGCCGGGGCCACCTGCCAGGTCCGGGTGATGCCGGGTTGCACCAGCTCGCCCAGCGCGTAGGTCATCGCCACTCCCCCTTCCTGGCTCCAGTGGGTGTCGGCCGGGTAGTACACCGGGGAGCCCTTGCGCCGGGCTATGTCGGCGAGCGCCGGCCGCAGGTCGATTGCGCCGGCCTCGGTGACCACCCGGCGCCAGAACTCACTCCTGGCCCGCGATGCGCAGTCCCGTCCCAGGTAGTCGGCGGGCAGCTGCTCGGGCACCATGGTCGTCTTGTCGGGGGCCACCAGCAGCACGAACCGCCGACCGGAGGCTTCCACCGCGGTGCGCAGCCGGCGCAACGAGATCATCGTGTCGGTCAGCGAGCGGGACGGCACGCACGCGCCACTGACATCCGCGCCGAGATAGAGCCAGCCCTCGCGGCCCTCGATCACCGAAGGGAAGGCGGCGATCGTGGGTCGCAGGGCCGGCGCGAGGACGGGCTCCACCGCCGGCTCCGGCGGTGGAGCGGACAGCGCGGCCGGCTCGCCGAAGACACCTCTGCTGAGCGCCTCGGTCGCCCACACCGCGCTGTCCCTCCACGGCAGGTTGTCCGCCGCCCAGGCGGGCAGTCCGGTGAGCCAGGCCCAACCGTCGCGCGGGTCGCCGAACGTGGTCAGCGCCCGGTTCTCGAACCGGGCGGCGTGGGCGCCGAGGCTGTGGGCGATGGTCGGCCCGAAGAAGAACAGACCCGCGCAGGCCAGCGCGGTGAGCCGGCGACCGCGGTGCCGTGCGCGGCGCACCGGACCGCCGGCTGAGCCGGCAGTCGGACCACCGCCGGCTGAGCCGGCTATCAGGCCCACGTCGAGGTGGCTGCGGTCGGTCACCGACATGGCGCGCACGGTAGCTCGACGCGCTCGCCTATCCTGCACCGGCTGACCCGCCGGACGGGGGGAGAACTCCAATGCAGGGCCGTCGCATCGAGTGGACCGGCGAACGTTGCGTGCCGTGGGCGCCGGATCTGCAGGTGGTCTACGAGCACTACCACCGGTACGCGCTGGCCGCCCACTTCAGCACCGGCGCGCGGGTGCTGGACCTCGGCTGCGGGGAGGGCTTCGGACCCGCGCTGCTGGCCGCGCAGGCCCGCGAGGTGGTGGGTGTCGACATCGACCCGCTGACGGTGGAGCACGCTGCGGCCCACTACCGCGGGGACAACCTGCGCTTCACGGTCGGGTCGATGACCGATCCCCGGCTGCTCGCCGGGGCGCAGCCCTTCGAGGTCATCACCTGCTTCGAGGCCCTGGAACACATCGAGGAGCAGGACACCCTGATCGCGGTGGTGCTCCGGCTACTGGCGCCGGGCGGGCTGTTTCTGACCAGCACACCCGACGTGGACGTGTACAGCCACGAGCACGGCAACGACAACCCCTTCCACGTCCGGGAGCTCACCGAGCCGCAGTTCCAGGCGCTGCTGGGGGGCTCGCTGCGCCACGTCGCCATCCTGCGGCAGAACGTCGCCGTCGGGTCGCTCATCACCGGCGCGGCGGCGACCGGCTCGAGGACAGGCGCGGGGACCGCGCAGTCGCTACGCAGAGCACCGGAGGGCGGATGGCGGGTGACGGGGGGGTCGCCGCACACCTACCTGCTCGGTGTCGCCTCGGATGCGGCACTGCCGGAACTGCCCGAGCTCAGCGTACTGGTCGACCCCGACCTGACCCTGGTGCGCGACGCGCACCGGGCGCTGGCGCAGGAACGGCAGCGGGCCGCCGGGCTCCGCGACGAGCTGGCTGACCAACGGCGGCAGGCCGCCGCCGACCAGGCCGAGGCCGCGCGGCGCCGCGACCGGCTGGTCGACGACATGCACCGGCTGCGCGACGAGCTGGCCGCGGCACTGCGCCGGGCCCAGCGGGCGGAGTCATCGGCGGCGTGGCAACAGGAGATCGCCGGCGACGCCGAGCGCCGCGCCCTGGAGCTGGAAGGCCAGGTGCTGGTGTCGCGCGCGGAGCAGTCGGCCACCGCGCACCGGCTGATCTCCCGCTACCGGGGCACCGTGGAGCGCGCGGCGCCGCGCGGGACGCTGCGCCGTGACCTCTACGAGCGCGCGCTGGGGCGCGGGCTGCCGGCCGCGGCTCCCGAGGCGCAACCGCCCGGCCCGGTGCGGCTGCGCACCAGCTCCTCACCGCTGCTCAGCGTCGTCGTGCCGGTGCACGGCAAGTGGGAGTACACCCGAGCCTGCCTGGCCAGCATCGAGCGGCACCGTCCGTGCGTCCCGTTCGAGGTGGTGGTCGTCGACGACGCCTCACCGGATCGCACCGCCGAGCTGGTCAGCGCCAGCCCAGGCGTGCGGCTGGCGCGCACCCAGCGCAACGTCGGGTTCGTCGGGGCATGCAACCTCGGCGCCGGTCACGCCCGAGGGGACTACCTGCTGTTCCTCAACAACGACACCGAGGTGCGGCCCGGCGCCTTGGACGCGCTGGTCGACGCGGCCGAGTCGGACCCCGAGATCGGCCTGGTCGGCGCGATGCTGGTGTACCCGGACGGGCGCTTGCAGGAAAGCGGCGGCATCATCTGGGCCGACGGGTCGGGCTGGAACTACGGGCGCGACGGGGAGGCCACCGCGCCGCAGTTCCAGGTGCGGCGCGATGTCGACTACTGCTCCGGAGCGGCGCTCCTGGTGCGCCGGGAGGTGTTCGAGCGCGTCGGTGGGTTCGACCAGCGGTACGCGCCCGCCTACTACGAGGACACCGACCTGGCCTTCGCCATCCGGGCGAGCGGGCACCGGAGCATCGTCGAGCCGCGCGCGGTGGTGGTGCACCACGAGGGCGTCTCGCACGGCACCGACCGCACCGCCGGCGTCAAGCGCTACCAGGAGATCAACCGCGCGCTGTTCGTCGACAAGTGGGCGCCGGCCCTGGCCGAGCATCTACCCGCCGCCAGCGAGCTCAACGTGTGGGTGGCGCGCCAGCGGGGGCCGGCCGGCCACCGGGGCGGGCTGGTCCTCGTCGCCGACCACCAGGTGCCCACACCAGACCGGGACTCCGGGTCGATGCGCATGCACCGGCTGCTGCTGGCGCTGGTCGAGCTGGGTCAGCGGGTGGTGTTCTTCCCGGGCAACGGCGCGCTGCCGCAGCCCTACACCGCGCAGCTGCAGCGCCAGGGGATCACCGTGATCCCCGACGCGGCCGGGCAGGCCACCTTCCTGCGTGAGGCGGGCGCGGCGCTGCGCCTGGCGGTGCTGTCCCGACCGCAGACGGGATGGGCGCTGCTGGAGGAGCTGCGGATGCGCGCGCCGCGCTGCCTCGTCGGCTATGACACGGTGGACCTGCACTTCCTGCGCCTGCAACGGCAGGCCGAGCTGGCCGCCGCGACAGGCGACGAGCAGAGCGCGACGGCCCTGGCGGGCAGGGCGGCCGCGTCGCGGGAGCTGGAGCTGGGGCTGGTGCGGGCCGTCGACCTGACCCTGGTGGTCTCCGAGCACGAGCGGAGCCTGCTGCTCGGCCTGCTACCGGAGGCGGACGTGCGGGTGCTGTCCAATGTGCACCATCCGCCCGGTGAGGTACCGGGGCCGGGGGGGCGCACGGGGTTGTTGTTCGTCGGTGGCTTCGACCACCTGCCCAACCGGGACGCGGCGCGCTGGATGGCCCGCGAGGTGCTGCCGCTGGTGCACCGCCACCGCCCGGACACGGTGCTGCATGTGGTGGGCAGCAATCCCTCGCCCGATGTGCTTGAGCTGGCCGACGAGACCGTCGAGGTGCACGGCTGGGTGGCCGACCTGGTGCCGCTGCACCGGCGGTGCCGGCTGTCGGTGGCGCCGCTGCGGTTCGGGGCCGGCGTGAAGGGGAAGGTGGGCGAGAGCATGGTCGCCGGCCTGCCCACGGTGGGCACGCCGGTGGCTGTCGAGGGGATGGGGCTGGTGGACGGGCAGCACGTGCTGGTGGCCGCCGACGCCGCCGGGTTCGCCGACCGGGTGGTGACGTTGCTCGAGGACGACGCGCTGTGGTGCGCGTTGTCCTCGGCCGGGGCCGGCGTGATCGCGCAGCGGTTCGGGCCCGACGTGGCCCGCGCGGCACTGCGGGATGTGCTGGACACCGCCACCAAGCCGGCGCCCTCGACAAGATCCAACCCATCCGCGAAGCCATCGCCGACGAGCTGATCGGAGACGACCGGTGACGGACTGGAAGCCACTCGCCACCGCTATGGCCGAGACACTTGTCGCCATAGGAGAGCTGACCGACACAGCGTGGCGCCGAGCGTTCACCCACACCCCGCGACATATCTTCGTTCCCGATCACAGCCTGGTCAACGCCTACTCCCAGACCGCTCTCGTCACACAATGGCGCACCGCCGACGAGACGGGCGACCAACGCCCCACCTCCTCAGCGAGCGCGCCGGGCGCGGTCGCCATCATGCTTGAGCGGCTCACCTTGCAGGATCACCACCGGGTCCTAGAGATCGGCACCGGAACCGGCTACAGCGCGGCGCTGCTGTGTCACCGGCTAGGCGCGGCGAACGTGTACTCCATCGACATCGATCCCGCACTCGTCAGCCAGGCGCAGCTCACGCTCAAGAACCTTAGCTACCAGCCCACACTGGTCGCCGCCGATGGCTACACCGGCCTGCCCGACGGCGCGCCCTACGATCGCATCCTGGCCACCTGCGCGATCACCCACATCCCGCCCGAATGGATACGGCAACTCGCCGATGGCGGTCGCATCGTCGCCCCCATCGCCGGCAGCTCGACCAACCCCCTCGTTGTTCTCGACAAAACAGCGCCCGACGAGGTCACCGGATACTTCGGCAACAACAATGGCAACAACAATATGGGCTTCATGCCACTACGCCACGACCTCCAGAGCCCCTTTGGCCCCGACGAGACAGCCGGCCCCACTGCGTCCGGAATGGCCCACCACGGCACCACCACAACAGATCCCCGTCGGGTTCACGAAGCGAGCCCGGGCCTGGCCCTGTTCTGCCGACTCCATGTGCCGGGCCTACGCCTGGGTTATGACACGGACTCCCCACACTCCACCGACCGCACCCGCGCAATCAGGATCATCGCCCACACCGCCGATGCCGTCGCCAACGTCTCCTTCCAGCCCGAGGACGGGAGATGGCCCGTCATCCAACGGGGCCCCTGCCGCATCTGGGACACCATCGAGACAGCCATGGCATTATGGGGCCACCTTCGCCGGCCTGACATCTCCCGGCTCGGCGTCTCCGCCCTCGACGACCTCAACCGGCAATACGTGTGGCTCGACGACCCCGACGGGCCTTACTCCTGGCCCATGCCACTCTGACGCTTCACACCGGACCGTAAGACGCTAAACGGTCGTCGAGCGTCCGGACTGCCGGCACTCCTAGGCGGCTCTCCCACGTGGCAGGTGGAACGCTAGCGACTGGAGGACGGCCCCATCAACCCAGCGCGGAAGTTCCCCACGCGGTCAGGATGCCACCAACAGAACTCACGACCGCGACAGGTTGCTCACGCACCGGTGGTGGTGGTGCGCCGCTGCGGTTCGGGGCCGGCGTGATCGCGTAGCGGGTCGGATCCGACGGGGCCCGCGCCGTGCCGGGGGGTGCTGGACACCACCGCCACACCGACGCCCGGCGGCTAGCAGGTAATCTCAGTAACGGCAGTGGAGTACCGACGGGGCGCCGCGTAATCAGGGGAGGTGGTGAGGTGGCTCCTGGTCTGCCAGGGGTGTTCGCGTCGCTGGCCCCCATCCTCACCGCGCACGGTTATCTGGCTGTCTTTGGCTTCCTGTTCATCGAGAGCTTCGGCGCGCCGGTCCCTGGCCAGACCATGCTCATGGCCGCGGGTGTCTTCGCCGGAGCCGGGAGACTCAATGTCGCCGGCGTCGCCATCCTGGGTTTCCTCGCCGCTGTCGCCGGTGACAACATCGGCTACCTGATCGGGCACTTCGGTGGGCGGGGTCTGGTGCTTCGTTTCGGCCGTTACATCTTCGTGACCGAGAAGCGCCTCACCAAAGCCGAGGACTTCTTCGCGCGCCATGGCGGCAAGATAGTCGCCGTCGCCCGGTTCATCGACGGCCTACGCCAGCTCAACGGCATCGTCGCCGGCATCGCTGGGATGCCATGGCGGCGGTTCCTGGCGTGCAACGCGATGGGCGCAGCGGCCTGGGTCGCGGTGTGGACCTCCGTCGGTTACTTCGCCGGCGGTCACCTCACCGTGATCTACCAGCAGTTCCACCACTACCAGACCCTGGTGTTCTGCGTCGTGGGCACCGTCATCCTGGCTGCGGGGGTGTCCTGGTTGTGGCGTCGGCAACGCCAGCGCACGACCGCCACCCACTGGTGACCCTCCGGCTCCGCGTCGAGGCGATCGTCGAGGAGTTGCTCGACGAGCTTGACCGCGGCGGGCCCCCCGCCGACTTCCACGCCACCGTCGCCTTCCCGCTGCCGGCGCTCGTGGTGTGCGAGCTGCTCGGGGTGTCCGCCGAGGACCGCGCGGACCTCTGCCGGTGGCAGGTCGAGGCAAAGCAGGTGAGCAAGCCCGCCGTCGCGCGCGGAGGCCTGCAGTCGCTGTGGCGGTACCTGGGCACCCTGATCGAGCGCAAGCGCTGGGCCGGCGACGACGACATCATCTCCGATCTACTGGACGCCGCCGAGCCCGACCCGAAGCTGACCGACGACGAGATCGCCCATCTCGCCGCCGGGCTCCTGTTCGCTGGGCATGCGCCTGTCGTCGCCATCATCGACCGGGGCATGCTGCTGTTGCTGACCCACGCCGAGCAGCGGGAGGCGCTGCGGCGTGACCCTGCGCTGGCCGCCGGGCGGTGGAGGAGATCTTCCGCTTCGCCAGCCCGGTCGAGCGGTCGCGAGCCGCCCGGCGGGGCGGCCTGACCCGGTACGCCTCCGTCGACCTCGAGGCCGATGGAGCCACCATCCGCGCGGGTGACACCGTGATGTTCGCCGTGCAGGAGGCCAACGAGGATGAGAGCGTCTTCCCCGGCCCGAAGCGCTTCGACATCACCCGCGAGCGGATCCCGCACCTGTCGCTGAGCCACGGCGCGCACTTCTGCCTCGGCGCCCAGCCCGTTGAGCGTTCATCGTATCGTCACCGGAGTTAACACTGCTGAAACAAAGACCGTTCACTCTTTCTGGTGAATTTCTAGCAGAAAGTGCACAGGACATCCCACCCTATGCCTGGTGGTTCTCTGTCATGCACCATGTGGGTGTAAGGAGTGCTCAATGGTCCCGTACCCTCCGTGGCTGAACGCAGGAGACAACGCCTGGCAGCTGGTCGCGGCGACTCTGGTCGGCCTGATGAGCATCCCGGGCATCGCGATCCTGTATGGCGGGATCGTGCAACGCAAGTGGGCTGTCAACACCATGCTCATGGCGTTCACCGGCTTCTCCTTGGTGCTGATGGTGTGGGTGTTGTGGGTGTTCAAGATGAGCTTCGGTAGCCCGCTCAAGCTCGGCCCGGGCATCCTCAGCGACTTCGTCGGACACCCCGGTCCGATCCTGGGGCGCGCCACCCAGGACCAGGCACGGATACCGCTGCTCAACGGGTCGATGCCGCAGTTCCGGTTCCCCGAGTCCACGCTTGCCTACTTCCAGTTCGTCTTCGCCGGGATCACCCCACTGCTGTTCTTGGGCAGTGTCATCGGCCGCATCAACTTCAAGGTCTGGCTGATCTTTGTTCCGCTGTGGTCCACGCTGGCCTACTCGGTCAACGCGTTCCTGCTGTGGGGCGGTGGCTGGTGGGCCCAGCGCGGCTCCTTGGACTACAGCGGTGGCTACGTGATCCATCTCGCCGCCGGAACGTCGGGGTTCGTGGCGGCCGCGGTGATCGGCCCACGGCTAGCCCGCGACCGCGCTCGGGCGATACCCAACAACCTCCCCATGGCCGCCGCCGGCGCCGGCATCCTCTGGCTCGGCTGGAACGGCTTCAACGGTGGTGACCCGTACTTCGCCGGCGCCGACGCCTCCACCGCGGTCATCAACACCAACCTGGCCACCGCGGTCGCGTTGTTGGCCTGGGTGGTGCTGGACATGCTCTTCGGTATCGACCACAAACCCACGTTCCTGGGCGCGGTCAACGGCATGATCAGCGGACTGGTGGCCATCACCCCCGCCGCCGGCTACATCAACGGCCTGGGAGCACTCCTCACCGGCCTCGTCGCCTCCACCCTGGTCTGGCTGTCGTGGAACAAGCTCAGCAAGATCAAGCCCTTTAGCAGGGTCGATGACGCATTGGGGGTGGTGCACACGCACGGCGTCGCCGGACTGGCCGGTGGCCTCCTGGTAGGACTCTTCGCCGACCCCAGCATCATCGTGTACCTGGGAGGCGGGTCGACGGCCAACGTGTCCTACGCGGGGCTGTTCTATGGAAATCCGCGCCAGCTTCTCTGGCAGGCCGGGGCAGCCCTCACCGTCATCGTCTGGGACGCGTTGGTCACATTCATCATCCTGCGGTTCCTGGGCCTGTTCATGAACCTGCGAATGCCCGACGAGGTTCTGGAAACCGGTGACCTCGCCATCCACGACGAAGAGGCCTACCCCCTGGACACCCTCATCCGCGCCGACGGCGCTCGCGAAACGGCCGCTCTGGCAGAGCCCGTCAGCACCGGGGCGCGGCACGCCCAGCGGACCTCGCCCGACCAGACACCGGGCCACCGAGCCTAGGCTCCAGGACATCCCCGGGCTGGAGACCACCGCGATCGGCCGACCCCCTGCGTGAAGATGACGAAGGGGCGTCATCCCGCGACTACTTGTCGAAGACGTCCTTCACGGCGTCCTTGACCTGCTTGCCGGCCTGCTTGAGGTGGCCCTTGACCTGGTCGCCCTGGCCCTCAGCCTCCAGTACCGGGTCGCCGACGGCTCGGCCCGCGGCCTCCTTCACCTTGCCCTTGAGCACCTCGGCCTTGTCACGAATCTTGTCTCCGGTTCCCACAGCGAGTGCCTTCCCGTCGTCAGAGGGTGTAGGAGAAGCCCGACCGAGCCCTCCTCCGGTACCGCGAGTCTACGACGTCTACGACGTCTACGGCGGCGAGGTCATCACCCCCGCTGTCTGATGCCGAACCGATCGGCCGTGGCCGACGAACTTCTCAGTGCTCGTCGGCGACTCGCGAGCAGCCTGGTGGGCGGGGCTGAAGGACCTGACCTCTCCCCGCCCACCAGGCACCCACACCATCAGCTGGGTCCCCCAGCGGACGGCTGTTCTCCCACCGGTTCGAACGACCGCGCGACTACCTGCGCTGGCCGAACCTGCGGGCTACCGAGAACCCGATCAGTCCTCCGAGGGCCACCAGAATGATGATCACGATGAGGATCGTCTTCCCGATACCCGCGAGGAAACCCCTGGCCTCGAGCTCGGCGGCGAGGAGGCTGGCTTGAGCCGCGATGAAGTGCATAACGCCCGATAGTAGGGCCTCGGGCGCGGGGCGGAGGGCCCGCGGGGGGATGTGGTGCTCCGCTAGGCTGCGTCGCCGCCATGTCCTTCGCCAGCCCGATGTTCCTGTGGTACTTCATGCCGGCCGTGCTCGCGGCCGTGCTGGTCGCGCCCCGGAGCCGGCGCAACGGCATAGTGGCGGTCGCCGGCCTGGCCTTCTACGCGGTGGGTGCGGGCCCGACGACGCTGTTGCTCCTGGCCTGCATGGTCGTCAACTACGTGATGGGTCCGGCGATGGAACCCGACGACGGGGAGCCCGGACCGAAGCGGCGGCGCCGGATGCTGATCGGCGTCATCGTCTTCGACGTCGCGGTGCTCGTCGTCTGGAAGTACGCCGGTTTCGCCAGCGCGCAGGCCGCCGGGCTGGCCTCGCTCACCGGGCTCGACCTGCCCACCGTCTCGTTCACCTTACCGATCGGGATCTCCTTCTACACGTTCCACCACATCTCCTACGTGGTGGACATCTACCGCGGTGAGCGCCGGGCGCTGCGCGACAAGGTCTCGTTCATCGCCTACATCGCGATGTTTCCGCAGCTGGTCGCGGGACCGATCGTGCGCTACCGGGAGATCGCGGACCAGCTCACCCAGCCACGCGGCCACCGGCTGGACGACATCGCCACCGGGTTCCCCCGCTTCGCGCTCGGGCTGACCAAGAAGGTGGTGATCGCGGACTCACTCGCGCCCATGGTGGACGCCTGCTTCACGACCCCGTTCGACCAGATGACCACCGCGACCGCCTGGCTCGGGGCGGTCGGGTACACGTTGCAGCTGTACTTCGACTTCTCCGGGTACTCAGACATGGCCATCGGGCTGGGGCGGATGCTCGGGTTCACGTTGCCGGAGAACTTCGCGCGCCCGTACTCGTCGGCGAGCATCACCGAGTTCTGGCGGCGATGGCACATGTCGCTGTCACGGTGGTTCCGCGACTATGTGTACATCCCGCTCGGCGGTAACCGGCACGGCGCCCGGACCACCTACCGCAACCTATGGATCGTGTTCGCACTGGTCGGGCTGTGGCACGGCGCAAACTGGACCTTCCTGCTCTGGGGGCTCTACCACGGCACGGTGCTGGTGATGGAGCGCCGCCGCAGGTGGGTGGTCACGGCAGCCGAGCCGGCACGCCGGTTGGCGTGCCGGGCGCTGACCCTACTCATCGTGGTGGTCGGCTGGGTGCTGTTCCGATCACCGGACGTGAGCACCGCGCTGGTCTTCCTGCGGCACATGGTGGTCCCCGACCTCGCCGGGTTGACCGATGTCGTCGCCGCCTCGCTGACTCATCAGCGGCTGGCGATCCTGTTGTCGGCCGCCCTGGTATTCCTGCTACCGGCCCAGCCGATCACAGACCGCCACCTCGAACCGGTGCGGTCGCGGCCCGCGACCGTGCTCCGGGCCGGCGTGATGACCGTCGGCCTGCTCTACTCCACACTCCTGGTCACCACCGGCACCTTCAGCCCGTTTCTCTACTACCGATTCTGACGGCCGGTCGCGTCCGACCTCGACATGGATCAGGCACACCGTCGTCGACCTGCGTCGATAGCGTTCGATGGTTGTCGTCATTCGTCACTCCTCGCCGACGTCTCACGGCATGGAGACGGCATGATCTTGGTGCGGGAATACGAAGGAGAGCCCCAGCCCCGAGGGTGACACCTACGTCTGGCGGCCTGATCTTTTCGCGCTTGGGCCGTGTCGGCTCGTGTGTGGGCGTGTTGGGGGTCGTGAGGCGTTTCTGTCGCTTGATGACCGCAGATGATCTTGCGTGCTGGGTGCCGTGTGGCGTCCCGTCGGCAGTGAGATGGGATGTGGGCGGCACCGCTCGCTTGGGGTGTGACCCTCCGTCGACTGACGCGATGTTGCTGTCC
>Ga0213882_10000076_pt1 | contig 48836 bp, 42 predicted proteins | sample BarmaccoBMER_R09_FD_160106 | JGI IMG/M metagenome (GOLD analysis project Ga0213882, IMG submission 160106) | Barbacenia macrantha exposed rock microbial communities from rupestrian grasslands, the National Park of Serra do Cipo, Brazil - ER_R09 ...
CCGACCTGTCCTTGCACACCCAGGACGAACTTGATAGAGTAGCAGCAGAACTGAATGGCAGACCACGCAAGACGCTCAACTGGCGAAAGCCGGTCGAGGCCTTCGAAGAGCTGATCGCGAAGCATTGAGGCTTATTCAGGGCGGCGCTATCGATCTTGTGAGACACCTGCCGAGCTGCAACGATCAGCCGTCGATCAAGATCGCTGAATAAGCCTCATTGTGTCGCCATGACCGATTGAAACCGCCAGTCAGACCTCAACGGATGATGACGGCGATGACAACGGCGATGATGATTGAGCGGCTTGTCGCTGAGTTAGACGCGGCGGACGCGGTGCCGATGGCCTGGCGGCCGGCGTTTCTGGCGGTGCCCCGGCATGCCTTCCTGCCACCACAGGTATGGGTGGACGACGAACAGGGGAAACCACAACCTCTGAGCTGTCACGACAACCCTGACCGGTGGCTGAAGGCGGCCTACCGCAACGTGCCGGTCCTCATCCAGTTCGATGACGGCAAGACCAGGTGGCCGGATACCAGCGGAGAGTTGTGCACCAGCTCGGCCAGTAAGCCGGACCTAGTGCTGAGCATGCTGGCCGCCCTCGATGTCCACGACGGTCACACCGTGTTGGAGATCGGCACCGGGACCGGCTACAACGCCGCGCTCCTGGCCGCTCGCCTTGGCGCGCCCAATGTGACCACGGTCGAGATCGACCCCGTGTTGGCCACGGCCGCCCACGCGGCATTGAACGCCAGCGGATTCCCCGTGACCGTGCTGACCGGCGACGGTACCCAGTGCCATCCAGCCAACGCACCCTATGATCGGGTGATCGCCACCGCCGCCGTCCGGGTTGGTGAGCTTCCCCACTCCTGGGTCGCCCAGACCAGACCAGGTGGGGTGATCGTGACCCCGATGCGGACCGACTTCGGCGGCAGCTTACCCCTCGTGCGCTTCATCGTGGAAGGAGACGGCACCGCGACTGGCCGGCCCGTCGGCAGGGTCGGTTTCATGGCCGTGCGTAGCCAGCGCACACCGGGGTGGACCCTCGATCACCTCAACGCCGACGACCCCGCCGCCGAACTCTCCACCACCACCCTCAAGCCCTGGCGCGTCGCCGAGAACCACGACGTGCGATGGGCCATCGGCACGCGCGTACCCCGCTGTGTCTGGGAACACCAGCCGCCCACCGATGACCGGAAACACCACCTGCTGTGGCTGCTCGACCCGACGGGCGGATCATGGGCCGTCGCCCGATATGACAGCTCACGCGACCCCCGCCAGATCCGCCAGCATGGTCCCCGCCGCTTGTGGGACGAGGTCGAGGCGGCATTCCGCTCCTGGGCAGCCGCCGGGAAACCACCTCTGGACCGGTCACAGATCACCATCACCCCAGATAGCCAGGCCATCTCCTGAGCAGCGCCCTTGAGGCGCTCCACCACGTGGTCAATGGCCTCAATCGCTTGGTTCTGTTGTCGGGGTTGTGAGTGACGAACTGAGTCACAACCACCGCGTACGGGGTAGAAGACTCAATCTTGTGGTCGGCGTTGCCGGTCTCCACCACGACGTGATGTCGACCAGCGGGCTGGTACGGATGCTGCGCTCGGTGATGCGGGCCATGCCCTCACTTCTCGGCGCGAGCCTCGGCGGGGTCCCAGGTCAGGCCGGGCACGCCCCAGCCCTGGGCTTTGAGCATCTTCTTCGCCTCGCGGGCGTACCGGCCGACCAGCCGGTTGAGGTAGAGGGTCCCGTCGAGGTGGTCGGTCTCGTGCTGCAGGCACCGGGCCAGCTGGCCGGTACCCTCGACGCTGACCGGTGCGCCGTCGGCATCTACTCCGGTGACCCGCGCCCAGCCGGCCCGCCCGGTGGGGAAGGACTCACCGGGTACTGACAGGCAGCCCTCCCAGTCATCGTCGGGGTCGGGCATGGTCTCAGGCCGCTCGCTGGTCTCCAGTATCGGGTTGGCCACCACTCCCCGGTGCCGCACGCCCTGCTCGTCCGGGCAGTCGTAGACGAACAGGCGCAGGTCCACGCCGATCTGGTTGGCCGCAAGCCCGACTCCCTGGGCCGCCACCATCGTGTCGAACATGTCCTCGACCAGCGCGTGCAGCTTCCCGCCGAACTCCGTGACGAGCCTGGTCGGGGTGTGCAGCACCGGGTCGCCGACGATCCGGATCGGACATACAGCCATGATGAGGGACAGTAATGGTGGCCTGCTCCACCGCGCGCTCTGGGGACGCGTGAGGGGGCGCCGCCGGTCCTCATCGGCGCACCATGGTTCAATGCCGGACGGAATCACACGACTGTGATTCTCCACGCGCGTGATCGTGAACCGAGGAGCGCAATGGACGCCGCACCGGCACTGCACCCGATCGGCCATCAGTCCGATGGTCTGAGCTGTCAAGAGCACGAGATGCTGGCCTTCGAGCGGCAGTGGTGGAAGTACGCCGGAGCCAAGGAGCAGGCCATCCGGGAGCTGTTCGACATGTCCGCCACTCGCTACTACCAGGCCCTGAACAGCGTGATCGACCGGCCGGAGGCACTCGCCGCTGACCCGATGCTGGTCAAGCGACTGCGCCGGCTGCGGTCCGGCCGCCAGCGGGCACGGGCCGCTCGCCGGCTCGGCGTCGACTCGCGGTAGCGCGATGGGCACCCCGAACGGGACCGGCGCCCGCAGGCGCATGCGAACCTCCGGGCTGGCGCTGTTGCTGCTCGCGGCGCTCGCGCTCCTGATCGGGTTGGTGGTGGCCGTCACCCGTGGCGAGCGGAGCACGGCCACCGAGCGACCCCCGATCCTCGCTGTCCCCAGCACGTCGGCGCGCCCTTCCGTCATCCCCTATCCGCCGCCGGTGTCCTCGCGCCCCCCGCAGGCGCCCGTGGTGCCCGCGCCCGGCCCGCCGGCTGCCGCCGAGGGCGCGCCGGTCGGCGACAACGGTCCCAGCGAGAAGGGTCCCGGTCACAGCCGGGTGCGGGTTTACAACAACAGCACCATCCGCGGCTTGGCCGCGCGGGCCGCGCATGCTCTCACCGCCGCAGGATGGACGGTGGTCGAGGTCGGCAACTACGCACGCGGGACGATCCCGACGACCACCGTGTACTACCAGGACGGCACCGACCAGCGCGCTGACGCCGCGGCCCTCGGCGCCCGGTTCGGGATGCGTGTCGAGCCTCGGTTCGCGGGCATCGACAACGCCGGTCCGGGCCTGATCGTGATCGTCACGAATGACTACACGTCCCCGTGAGTGGCGACTGGTCGGCACACGCTCTGTGCGCCGTCGCTGCCGCGTACTGAGGGAGAATGGGCTACGTCACCGTTCCCGATACCGATAGGCGTCTCATGACCGCACGCATCATCCGCCCCACTGGACGCGGTTTTCTCCTGCTTGACGCCCATCCCACCGGATGCGCCCAGGTTGTCGCGGACATGTGGTCCCAGGTCCGCGCCGCCGACACGCAACGCCGACCCGTCGCCCTGATCATCGGCTCCAGCGCCGGGTACGGACTGGCCGCGACGATCGCCGGGCTCGCCCGGTACCGCATCTGCGGTGTGGGCGTGTGCTACGAGAAGTCGTGGTCCGCCCGACGGACGGCCACCGCCGGCTGGTATCGAACCATCGAGACCTCCCGTATGGCGGCTCAAGCCGGTACGCGCATGGAGTTCGTCAACGCCGACTGTTTCGCCGACGCCACCAAGGTCGAGGTGTTGGACCTCGTCACCCAGCGGTTCGGGCCAGTCGACTACCTGGTTTACAGTGTCGCGGCCCCCCGGCGCACCGATCCGGTGAGCGGCATCACCTACCGGTCGGTCATCAAGCCGATCGGACAGCCATATCGCACCAAGACCCTGGTGTTCGACGACGACGGGACGCCGCTGCTGCGGGAGATCGAAGTCCCGGCCGCCGAAGGCGATGACGTCGAGGCGACGGTGAAGGTCATGGGCGGACAGGACTGGGCTCGCTGGGTTGCCGCCATGGAGGAGCGTGACCTGGTCGGCCCCGGTTTCCAGACGGTCGCCCTGTCCTATATCGGCTCGGAGCTGACATCGGCGATTTACCGTCGTGGCACGATCGGTGCCGCGAAAACACATCTGGAACAGACGGCGACGACGCTGGACGCGAGACTCGCCGACAGCTGCGGGGGCCGTGCACTGATCTCGGTCAACGGTGCCGCCGTCACTCAGTCCTCCACCGCGATCCCCGGTATAGCCCTGTACGTCGGGCTGTTGCGTGCCGTCATGGGAGCGGCCATGTACTCGCCCATCGGCCAGTTCACGGACCTGTGGGACCAGCTCGCCGGTACCGAGCGGATGGAGCTCGACGACCACGGTCACATCCGCCTCGACCGGCGGGAGCTTGCCAGTGACGTCCAGGCGGACGTCACCGCCCGGTGGCGGGCGGCCACGCCGGAGAACATCGCCGACATCGCCGACATCGACTGGTTCCGCAACGAGGTGCGCCGCCTGTACGGCTTCGCCGTGCCCGGTGTCGACTATGACCAGGAAGTCGATCCCCGTCCTCCCTGGCCGAGCATCACGCCTCAGTTCAGCCGTTGAACCACGGTGCCGTAGTCGCCGAACTCACCGCCGTAGCGTCGGGACTACTCGATCAACGACTGCGGTCACATGACGACGCGGCCACCGATCACGACTCCCCGGTACGAGGCCGCACGGCGACCGGAAGGTTGCGCGGAGCGAAGAAGCCTCGGCGGAAGAACTCCACCGGTACCCCGGGGATCACGCGGATCCGGGCGTATCGGTCCAGCAGTACGCCCACCGCGACCCGGGCCTCCACCCGGGCCAGCAGCTGGCCGATGCAGAAGTGGATGCCGTGGCCGAAGGCCGCGTGGTGGGGGAAGCGGTGGATGTCGAACCGGTCCGGGTCGGGGAACTCGCGTTCGTCCCGGTTGGCGGACAGCAGCCACGGGGCGACGAGCGCATCCGCCGGGATGACCTGCCCGTCCAGCCGGGTCTCGGCCATGGTCACCCGGGTGAGCCGGGTGACCGGTGAGCGGTAGCGCAGCACCTCCTCGATGGTGGCCTCCACCAGCGAGCGGTCGGCTTGCAGCTCCTCCCACACCTGCGGATGTTCATCGATGCACAGCACGAAGTTGCCGAGCAGCGCGGTGGTGGTGACGTGCCCGGCCAGCAGGAGCAGCAGGGAGAAGTTCACGACCTCCTCGTCGGTCAGCCGCCGGCCGTCGGCCTCCACGATGGTCAGCCTGCTGATCAGGTCCTCCCGTGGGTGGGCGCGCCGGTCGGCGCAGTGCTCGCGCAGGTAGTCGAGCAGCTCCCAGGAGGCCTCATCGACCTTCCGCTCGATCTCCGGGTCGTTGGGGTCGACCACGTCGAGGGTAAGCAGCTTGTCCGCCCAGGCCTGGAACAGCTCACGGTCGGCGACAGGCAGACCGAGCAGTTCGGCGATCACGGTCACCGGCAGCGGGTAGGCCAGGGTGGCGACGAGGTCGAGCTCGCCGGCGCCGCCGGTGGCATCGAGCAGCTCGTGGGTGAGTTCGGCGATGCGGGTAGCGAGCCCGGTGACGACCTTGGGGCTGAACGCCGCACCGACCAGCCGGCGTAACTGGTGGTGGCGCGGTGGGTCGGTCCCGAGCAGGTTGCCCACACTGAGCTTCCGCGTCGCCGGGACCACCCGGGCCGTGTCGGAGGAGAACACCCGCGAGTCGGGGAGCACCCGCGCCACGTCGGCGTAGCGGAACACGTGCCAGACGCCGTAGGCGTCGCGCCACACCGGGTTCTCGTCCCGCATCTCGCGCAGCCAGGGCAGCAGGGTGGCTCCGCCGTCCTCATCGGTAGGCGGGACGGCGCACAACTCAGCACTCTTCGGCATAGTTCCTCCAGAACCCACCTAAAAGAGCCCCCCACCCCCCTTCGTGATACCCACCCGCTCATGCTTTGCACCCTCGCAAGCCGCCCACGCACGGTCTCATGGATGCTCGAGCACCTTCCGACCCGCTCGCGGAGGGTCTCAATGGATGCTTGTGCACCTTCCGCTCCGCGAGGCGCTGGTAGAGCGTCAGGTGGCGGTCCGCGGCGGTTGACCAGGTGTACCGGGCGGCGAGCGAGCGGCCGGCTTCCTGGGTACCAGCGTCTGGCTCGGTGAGCCCGGCGCACGCCCCATCAGGGTGTGTCCGCGGTGCGTAGCGACGACTCGGTCTACCTGCGGCTGTCCAACCGGGGCAACGCCGTGCCCCGTCCGGCGGCTCTGGACGGGCGGCTGGACGTGCTGCGGCGGGGTAGGCGCGCCCTGGTGCTCGCGGTCGGGCCGATGCTCGACCCGGTTCTGGCGGCCGCCGCCGGCCTGGACGTGACTGTGGCTTACACGAGCACGGTGCGGCCGCTGGACCTGGCCGGACTGCGTGACCTGGCGGCGTCCGACACCGTGGTACTGGTCGAACCGTACCTGGCCGGTACCTCGACCCGGCTGGTCGACGAGGCGCTGGCGGACCGTCCACACCGGACGCTCGCGCTGGGCGTCGGCCGGGCTGAGCAGCGCCGATACGGCACGCCCGAGCAGCACGACGTGCTGCACGGGCTGGACGTCACCGGACTGCGCCGCTCCATCTCGGGGTTCCTGCGCTAGCCTGTAACCGGAGGTCGCGGACGTTCTATGGACGAGGACGGGCACGCCTACCCGTGGCGCTCGATCATCGGAGGTGTACCTGGTGAGCGGGGTCGCGGACCTGGGCGGTACCGAGGGCTGGGGCCGGGTCACCACGCCGACCGCGGCTGAGCCGGTGTTCGCGCGGAAGTGGGAGAGCCGGGCATTCGCGCTGGCCCTGTTGACGATGAGCCGGGTCTCCGGCCGCAACCGGGATGCCTTCCGGCACGCCCTGGAGCGGCTGGACCGCGACGACTACTTCCAGGACGGTTACTACGGGCGCTGGCTGAGCGGGGCCGAGCTGATGCTCGTGGACAGCGCGATCCTCGCCCCCGGCGCCGTCGAGGCCCGGACCCGCCGGCTGCGGGGCGAGGACGTCGAGGAGCTACCCGTGCCGGAGCCGAACAAGCCCGGCTACGCGCCTACCGCCGCCGGCTCGCTGCGTACCGTGGAGGAGCCGCCGGCCTTCGCACCCGCCCACGTGGTGCGCGCCAAGGACACCCACCCCACCGGCCACACCAGGCTGGCCGGGTACCTGCGTGGCCACCTCGGCGTCGTCGAGACGGTCCAGCCGGCCGCGTTGCTGCCCGATACCCACGCTCTGCTCCTCGGAGAGAACCCCCAGCACGTCTACACCGTGCGCTTCGACTCCCGGGAGCTGTGGGGCGCCGAGGCCGAGCCCTTCCAGGTGACCGCCGAGCTGTACGAGAGCTACCTGGAGCCCGTGTCATGAGTGAGACGACCCCTGCCGGGCGGTTGCCGGTCGAGCTGCGCGCCGAGGCGCTGGAGCAGCTGCTCACCGAGCGCGGCCTGGTCGACCCGGTTGTGATGGACGAGCTCGTCCAGACCTACGAGACGTCGGTCGGGCCGATGAACGGCGCCAAGGTGGTCGCCAGGGCGTGGACCGACCCGGAGTACCGGCGGCGGCTGCTCGCCGACGGCACCGCCGCGATCGCCGAGCTCGGCTTCACGGGGCCGGGCGGCGAGCACATCGTGGTCGTGGAGAACACTCCTCGGCGGCACAACGTGATCGTCTGCACGTTGTGCTCGTGCTACCCGTGGCCGGTGCTGGGGCTACCGCCGAGCTGGTACAAGGACCCGGCCTACCGTGCCCGGGTCGTGCGCGAGCCACGCGCCGTGCTAGCCGAGATGGGCCTCGAGCTGCCCGCCGAGACCGAGATCGTGGTACGGGACTCCACCTCCGAGGTGCGCTGGCTGGTGCTGCCGCAGCGCCCCCACGGCACCGAAAACCTGCCCGAGGAGCAGCTCGCCCAGCTGGTCACCCGCGACGCCATGATCGGCGTGGCGAAAGTCCCGCCCCCCTAGCGCCCCTGCACGGTCTCATGGATGCTCGTGCACCTTCCAGCCTGCTCTCGCAGGTCTCATGGATGCTTGTGCACCTTCCAGCCTGCTCTCGCAGGTCTCATGGATGCTTGTGCACCTTCCAGCCTGCTCTCGCAGGTCTCATGGATGCTTGTGCACCTTGCGCCCGATCAGGGATGCCGGTGGGAACGGCGATCTCGGGCCACCTGGCCGTTGGTCTCGGCGCTACGGCGGCGGCGTACGGCGGCGCCGGCCGCGGCGGCGGCACCGACCACTCGTCGTCTCAGCGGCGGACGCAGCCCGAGGCGGCGCATGCTGCGCGCGGTGCGGCGGATCGCCCGGCGCTGGCGCGCCGGGACCTCCCACGCCGAGGGGTGTCGCGCGAGCCACCGGTAGCGGTAGCTCGCGTAGGGCACGTGCACCAGGTACAGCAGCATCGCCACGCCCAGCGACGCGAACGGGAATGTGATCACTGCGGCGGTCAGCCCGGTGATCAGCACGAGCAGGGGTGCCACCGCTCGCGCCGGCACCCGCACCGTTTTCATCGACAGCGTGGGCAGCCGGCTCACCATCGCCAGAGCCACCGCGACCGTCCATGCCGCCACGGTCGCCGGCGAGGACCACCAGCCTCGGCCGAACTGGAGGAACACGGTGAGCGGGAGCACCGCCAGCAGCGCGCCCATCGGTGACGGGATTCCGACGAAGAACTCCTTGGCGAACGGCGGTGCCTCGGTACCGTCCAGCAGGGTGTTGAACCGGGCTAAGCGCAACACCACGCAGACCGCGAACACCAGCGCCACCGGCCACCCCACCGGGGTGCTCCTCAGCGTCCAGATGAACAGGACGACCGCCGGCGCCACGCCGAAGGACACACAGTCGGCCAGCGAGTCCAGTTCGGCGCCGATCCGGGAGGTGGCGTCGAGCAACCGGGCCAGCCGGCCATCCAGCGAGTCCAGCAGCGCCGCCACCCCGATCGCGGCGAGCGCGCCGGTGTAGTTCCCGTCCAGGGCGAACTTCAGCGCGGACAGGCCCGAGCACAGCGCCAGCACGGTGATGACGTTGGGCAGCAGGCGCACCCCGGCGCCGGCGTTGGGCATGGCTTAGGACTGCCCGGCCGCGGGGAGCCGGGCCAGCGCGGTCTCCCCACCCACGGTGCGCTGCCCGGGGTGGACCAGCGGTGCGCTGCCGGGCGGGAGGTAGAGGTCCACCCGGGACCCGAAGCGGATCAGGCCGTAGGTGGCTCCGGCCGCCACCACGTCACCGGGCCGCACCGAGCAGACGATCCGGCGGGCCACCAGCCCGGCGATCTGCACCACGACGAGGTCGTGCCCGGCACTCGAGCGCAGCAGCACGCTGGCGCGCTCGTTGTCCGCACTGGCCTTGTCCAGGTCGGCCGTGAGGAACCTGCCTGGGCGGTAGGCGACGCGGCGGATCTCGCCGTCCATCGGGATGCGCTGCACGTGCACGTCGAACAGGGACAGGAACACGCTGACCCGCGGCTGCGGCCGGCTCTCGAGACCCAGCTCAGCCGGCGCCGAGGCGGACGTCACGCTGCTCACGGTGCCGTCCGCGGGCGCGAGGGCGAGCTCTGGGTCCCGCGGCGGCACCCGGTGCGGTTCGCGGAAGAACGCCGCGCAGCAGACGGTGGCCAGCGCGCTCAGCGTGCCTGCGGTCGGGGACAGCCCGCGCAGCAGCAGCGTCGCGGCGGCTCCTGCGGCCACGAACGGCTTACCTGCCGGGTGCATCGGCGGCAGAGTCTCGCGGGCGAGGTCCACCAGGTGCCGTAGCGTCGCGGGAAACGGGGGAGACGCCATGCGTGGGCCAGGATCCTCGACTGGGGCTGTTAGGGGTCTTGGGAGGGGCCTTCATGCGGAGCGTGTCGGGCGGCACACGCCATGCGACTGCTCACCGTACGCCCATGCCCGGGGGAACGGTGGGCGGGGAAACGGCACCGGGGATCTCCCGTCCCCCGACGGGGATCCCCGGCGCCCGTTAACCGCTCGGCCGCTCCCCAGCCTCCCGAACGGTTATCTCCCAGCGCGCTCCTGCGCCCCCCGACGACGCAGGCACCTCACGCCATTCTGGGATGCGGCAGCTCGCCGAGCCCTTGAGGCTTATGCAGAACCCCTTGAGAACGTGATCGACAACTGGCGTCCCCGCAGGTCAGTGAGGTGATCGTGGGGTCCGTCCCCGAGTTCTGCATAAGCCTCCTTGTTCACCCTCAGTGTGCTGTGACTTACCTGCGATCACAAGGCCTGTCCGGGTGTCGTGGGTTTCTCACACCGTCACGGCTGCCCGCAGAGAAGTCAGACGCCGGTGCGCAATACCACGACCTGCTCGCCCGCCTCGAGGACAGTGGTGGTCTCCGGAATGTCGATCAGGCAGTTCGACCTGGCCAGCGCACCGAGCAGGTGCGAGCCGGGACCGCCGACCGGGGCGACGGTGCCCGCGGCGGGATCGAGCGCGCCGCGCCGGAACTGCCGCTTGTCCGCGGGGGACTCCAGGGCCTCGGTCAGCCGGGCGATGGACCGAGGCCGCTGCGCCGGCAGGCCCATCGCGGCCCGCAGCGCGGGCCGGACGAACACCTCGAAGGACACCGAGGCGCTCACCGGGTTACCGGGCATCGCGGCCACCGGCACCCCGCGGTAGCGGCCGACGCCCTGCGGAGAGCCGGGGTTCATGGCCACCTTGCCGAAGTCCACGCCGTGCCCCCGCATGGCGCTCTTGACCACCTCATAGGCTCCCGCGCTGACCCCGCCGGAGGTCACCAGCAGATCGATCCCGCTCAGCCGGGGGGCCAGCGCGGCCTCCAGCGCGGCGACGTCGTCGGGCACGAAATGCATCAGCTGCGCCTCGCCGCCGGCCTCCCGCACTGCGGCGGCGAGCATCGTGCCGTTCGACTCGTAGATCTGCCCGTGCCGCAGCGGGGTGCCCGGTACGACCAGCTCGGAACCGGTGGACAGCACCAGTACCCGCACCGGGCGGTGCACCGGCAGCTCGGCGTAGCCGACCGCCGCCGCCACACCCAGCTGTGCGGGCCCCAGCACCGCACCCGCCGGCAGCACCTCCTCGCCGGCCGCCACGTCACCCCCGCCTGGGCGCACGTTGTCACCCGGTGAGCGGGGGGCGTAGATCTGCACGTGGTCACACCCGCGGTCGGTGAGCTCCACCGGCACCACCGCATTCGCGCCAGGCGGGATCGGAGCGCCGGTCATGATCCGGTGCGCGGTGCCCGGCCGCAGTGCGGGCGAGTCGGTGCGCCCGGCCGGGATGTCCTCGGTGACCGGCAGCCGCGCCGGCGCGTCGGCGGTGGCCGCCGCGATGTCCACCGAGCGCACCGCGTAGCCGTCCATCCCGGAGTTGTCGAAAGGCGGGAGCGGCACCGCCGCGGTGATCGGCTCGGCCAGGGCGAGGCCCGCGCACTCCACCAGCGGCAGCGAGATCACCGGAGTGGCGGCCAGCAGGGCGGCCACTACCCGGACATGCTCGTCGACGGATCGGGGTTTCTGCGCGGTGGACACCCTCGCATCCTGCCCGGTGCCGGCACGCCGTCCCAGCCGAGCTCAGTACCGGCCAGGCGGGCACCCGCTGTGAGGCTCGCGCCGAACACCGCGGCAGACAGGCGCGGCAGCTTGCACTCTCAGGGTGCGAGTGCTAAACACGAGTTGGCACTCGACCCCTTCGAGTGCCAACGCAACACACTGAGGTCGGGACGGTGAGTCCAGCAGGTGCTGGACGTCCGTCGCGGGCACCGAGCCTGGCCGAGCACTGTGTCCTTGCCGCGGACACCCCGCGGCGCCCATGACCGGAGGACCACACCGCAATGGCCAAGATGATCGCGTTCGCTGAGGACGCCCGCCGCGGTCTTGAGCGAGGGATGAATCAGCTCGCCGACGCCGTCAGGGTGACGCTCGGCCCTAAGGGCCGCAACGTCGTCCTGGAGAAGAAATGGGGTGCCCCCACCATCACCAACGATGGGGTGAGCATCGCCAAGGAGATCGAGCTCGAAGACTCGTGGGAGAAGATCGGGGCTGAGCTCGTCAAGGAAGTCGCCAAGAAGACTGATGATGTCGCCGGTGACGGCACCACCACCGCGACCGTGCTGGCCCAGGCGCTGGTGCGCGAGGGCCTGCGCAACGTCGCGGCCGGCGCCAACCCGCTGGCGCTCAAGCGGGGCATCGAGAAGGCCGTCGAGGCCGTCTCGGCGCAGCTGCTGAACTCGGCCAAGGAGGTCGAGACCAAGGAGCAGATCGCGGCCACCGCCGGGATCTCCGCCGCTGACCCCTCGATCGGCGAGCTCATCGCCGAGGCGATGGACAAGGTCGGCAAGGAAGGTGTCATCACCGTCGAGGAGAGCCAGACCTTCGGCCTCGAGCTCGAGCTCACCGAGGGCATGCGCTTCGACAAGGGCTACATCTCGCCCTACTTCGTCACCGACCCCGAGCGCATGGAGACGGTTCTCGACGACCCGTACATCCTGCTCGCCGCCACCAAGGTCTCGGCGGTCAAGGACCTGCTCCCGATCCTGGAGAAGGTCATGCAGTCCAGCAAGCCGCTGGTGATCATCTCTGAGGACGTCGAGGGCGAGGCGCTGGCCACCCTGGTCGTCAACAAGATCCGCGGCATCTTCAAGTCGGTCGCGGTCAAGGCGCCCGGATTCGGTGACCGCCGCAAGGCGATGCTGGCCGACATGGCCATCCTCACCGGTGGCGAGGTGATCAGCGAGGAGGTCGGCCTCAAGCTGGAGAACACCGACCTGTCGCTGCTGGGTCGTGCCCGCAAGGTCGTCGTCACCAAGGACGAGACCACCATCGTCGAGGGTGCCGGTGACCCCGAGCAGATCCAGGGTCGGGTCAACCAGATCCGTATCGAGATCGACAACTCCGACTCCGACTACGACCGCGAGAAGCTGCAGGAGCGGCTGGCCAAGCTGGCCGGCGGTGTTGCGGTGATCAAGGCCGGAGCGGCGACCGAGGTCGAGCTCAAGGAGCGCAAGCACCGCATCGAGGACGCGGTGCGTAACGCCAAGGCTGCTGTGGAGGAGGGCATCGTCGCCGGTGGTGGCGTCTCGCTGATGCAGGCGGGCTCGCTGGCGTTCGAGAAGCTCGACCTGAGCGGCGACGAGGCGACCGGTGCCAACATCGTCAGGGTGGCGCTGGAGGCTCCGTTGAAGCAGATCGCGATGAACGCCGGCCTGGAGGGTGGCGTGGTGGCCGAGAAGGTGCGCGGCCTGCCCGCCGGGCATGGCCTCAACGCGGCCACCGGCGAGTACGAGGACCTGATCAAGGCCGGCATCATCGACCCGGCCAAGGTCACCCGCTCGGCGCTGCAGAATGCGGCGTCGATCGCGGCCTTGTTCCTCACCACTGAGGCCGTGGTCGCTGACAAGCCGGAGAAGGAGAAGGCCCCCGCCGGCGGCGGCGGTATGCCCGACGGCGGTGGCATGGACTTCTGACCCACTCCGCGACGTCCGTGGGGCCCGGTCCTGTTCCTCAGGGCCGGGCCCCACGGCTTTGCGAACCATGGCGCTAGGGAGCATGGAGCGCGGGAAGCCGGCCGGACCGGAGCTGGCGCGTCGGCTGGGGCCGGCCGATGCGGTGGTGCTCGGGCTGGGTTCGATGCTCGGTGCCGGGGTGTTCGCCTGCTTCGCACCGGCTGCGGCGGTCGCCGATGCCGGGCTGCTGATCGCGCTGGCCATCGCCGCGGTCGTGGCCTACTGCGACGCCGTCGCCTCGGCCCAGCTCGCGGCCCGCTACCCCGAGTCGTGGCCGCTCTGGGCGGCGGCCACGCCGATCCGGCCACCCTCACCGGATGGACCAGAGGCGGGGTGACCGGTATCACCCAGGCTGCCGCGCTGCTGTTCTTCGCCTTCGCCGGCTACGCCCGGATCGCCACCCTCGGCGAGGAGGTCCGGGAACCCGCCCGCACCATCCCGCTGGCCATCCCGCTCGCGCTGGGCATCGTCGTCGTCATCTACGCCGTGGTCGGCGCTGCCGCCTTGGCCGCGGTGGGTCCCGCCACACTGGCCCGCTCGGCAGCTCCGCTCGCCGCGGCCGCCCAGTCCGGCGCCCTGAGCCGGCTGACACCCGTGGTGCGCATCGGCGGCGCCATCGGCTTGTCCAGCTTCGCCATCCTGGCCTACTACGCCATCACCAACGCCGCCTCGTTCACCCTGCCCGGCCGCGGGCGCCGATGGCGGCATCCGCTGGCCGTGCTCGGGGTCACCGGCTGTGCCGTGCTCGCGCTGACCCTGCCGCGGGCCACCGTGGTGACCGGTGCCGCCGTCCTCATCGGCGGTCTTGTCGGCAGAGCCGGCCGGACCGCTTACCTCCGAACCTGAGCGCTCGTGTCGCCGTGCAACAGCCCGGTCGCGTCCGCACGTCTGGCGCGGTAGCGGTGCATCGGGACCCGGCCGCCTTCGGCCGGCACACCCTCGGCGCGCAACCGGGCCAGTTGCTCGGGGGCGAGGTGTGGCGCGGGGGTGCCGTCAGCGCGCAGCACTCGGTGCCAGGGCAGGTCGTGGCCGTCCTCGGCGAGGATCCTGCCCACCAGCCGGGCCCGGCCCGGCAGGCCGGCGCGGGCCGCGACTTCTCCGTAGGCCAGCACCGAGCCCGCCGGGATAGCCGCGACCACGTCACGCACCCGCTCCAGATCCGCGATGTCCATCGTCGTCATCCTCCCGCGCCGCGGACTGTCGGGGGGACGTGGTTGCATGCGCAGCGTGTCCATCCTGGTTCGTTCCGTCACTGCGGCCCCGCGTGCCGCAGTCTGGTGCCCCGAGGGCCGCCGAGTGCTGGAGCACCGCAGCGGTCCGCTGCGGGTGTTGGGCGGCCCGGGTACCGGCAAGACCACCCTCGTGGCGCACACCGTCGCCGACCGGGTGCTGCGTGGTGGGGTGGACCCCGAACGGGTACTGGTGCTCACCTCCAGCCGCCCGGCGGCCGCCGCCCTGCGGGAACGCATCGTCGAGCAGCTCGTGGCGCACGGCGTCACGCCCACTGTGCGGGAGCCGCTGGTGCGCACCGTGCACTCCTACGCCTTCGCCGTGCTGCGACTGCAAGCGTCGCTGCGGGATCTGCCCCCGCCCCGGTTGTTGTCCGGTCCTGAGCAGGACGTGGTGGTCCGGGAGCTGCTCGCGGGAGAGCTCGCGGCCGGTGGCCGGGGCTGGCCGGCGCGGCTACGTCCGGCGCTGGGCCTGCCGGCCTTCGCCGCGCAGCTTCGGGATCTGCTGATGCGCGCCGCGGAACGCGGACTGGCACCGGAGGACCTCATCGCGCTGGGCCGCACGAGCGGGCGTGCGGAGTGGGTGGCCGCCGGGCGCTTCTTCCGAGGCTACGAGCAGGTGATGCTGTTACGCGGGTCGGTGGGCACCGCCGCCCCGCAAGCCACCGCGCCCGCGCTGGACGCCGCCGAGTTGGTGTCCACCGCGCTGCTGGTACTCGACACCGACGCCGAGGTGCTGCGCCGGGAGTCCGACCGGGTGCGCCACCTGATCGTCGACGACGCCCAGCACCTCGACCCGCTGCAGGCCAGGCTGGTGACCCGGCTCGGCGAGAGCGCGCACGAGCTGCTGCTCCTCGGCGACCCGGACCAGACGGTCTTCTCCTTCCTCGGCGCGGATCCCGGCTTGCTCGCGACCGGTGGGTCCGGGGTCGTCCGGCTACGCACCGGGCACCGGATGGCTCCGGCGGTACGGGTCGCGGTCTCCCGGCTGGCCGGCCGGTTGCCCGGCCCGCGCGCCGAGCTGGACGGCCCGGCGGGGGAGCAGCCCGGTGGGGAGGTCACCGTCCGGGTGTTCGGCTCCGCCGCGGCCGAGGCGTCCTGGGTGGCCGACCAGCTCCGCCGCGCGCACCTGCTGGACGGGGTGGCCTGGTCGGACATGGCGGTGCTGGTGCGCTCCACCGCGCGGGCGCTGCCGGTGCTGCGCCGGGCGCTGCTCGCGGCGGGGGTGCCGGTGGCGGCGCCGCGCGAGGAGCTGCCGGTGGCCCGTCAGAGCGCGGTGCTGCCGATGCTCGAGGTGCTGCGCTGCGCGGTACGACCTGCGGCCCTTGACGAGCAGACGGCGGTCGCGTTGCTGGGCTCCCCGCTGGGCGGGGCCGACCCGCTGGCGTTGCGCCGGCTGCGTCGGGAGCTGCGCCGCCGTGAGCTCGCCGCCGGCGGTGCGCGCAGCAGCGGCGCGCTGCTGGTCGACGTGCTGTGCACGGACCGCGGGTCAGCGCAGGGCAGGCACCGTGCGCTGGAGGGGCTCGACGACCGGACCGCGGCGCCGGCCAGGAGGCTGGCGGCCCTGCTGGCCGCCGCCGCCGAGGTGGCCCGGCGCGGGGACAGCGCCGAGGAGGTGCTGTGGCAGGTGTGGCAGGCCAGTGGGCTCGCGCGGCGCTGGGCCGCCACCGCGGCACGCGGCGGCCCGGCTGGTATGCAGGCCGATCGGGACCTCGACGCGGTGGTGGCGCTGTTCGACGCCGCCGCGCGGTACGCCGATCGGCTCCCTGGTGCCGATGGGGGCCCGGCCGGCGTGCTCGGTTTCTGCGACTACCTCACTGACCAGCAGATAGCGGGCGACTCGCTGGCGGCGCGCTCGCCACAGGGCGAGTCCGTCACCGTGCTCACCGCGCACGGCGCGGCCGGCCGGGAATGGTCACTCGTCGCGGTGCCCGGAGTGCAGGAGGGCAGCTGGCCGGACCTGCGACTGCGCGGCTCCCTGCTCGGTGTCGAACATCTGGTCGACACCACTGCGGGCATCGAGTCCGCCACCGTCTCGCGCACCGCACCGCTGCTGGCCGAGGAACGACGGCTGCTGCTGGTGGCCACCAGCCGCGCCCGGCACCGGTTGTTGGTCAGCGCGGTGCGCGGCGAAGACGAGCAGCCCTCCCGGTTCCTCACCGAGCTGGAGGGTGCCGACGAGCCGATGCCTGAGCGACCGGTGGCCTCCCGGGACCGGGCGCTGAGCCTGCCTGAGCTCGTCGCCGAGTTGCGCCGAGTGTGCTGCGATCCGGCCGAGGTCGGTGGGCGGCGTCGCGGTGCCGCGGCCGGGTTGGCGCGGCTGGCGCGGGCTGGGGTACCCGGCGCGCACCCCGATTCCTGGTACGGGCTGGGGCCGCCGTCGAGTGACGCCCCGCTGCGGGTGCTGGGCGAGCCGGCCCGGGTGTCACCGTCGCTGGTGGAGCTGGTGACGAGCTGCCCGGTGCGCTGGCTACTCACCCGCCACGGTGGCGAGGACGTCCAGGCACTGCCCGCGGTCACCGGGTCGCTGGTGCACAGGTTGGTCCAGGCGGTGGCGGCCGGCGCCACCGACCAGCAGCTGGAAGACGCCCTGGCGCAGGCCTGGGCGGGCGTTGACGCGGGCGCCCCGTGGTACTCCCGTGCCGAGCAGCAGCGGGTGCGCCACATGGTCGCGATGTTCCGACTCTGGTGGCGCGAGAGCCGAGACGAGCTCACTGAAGTGGGGTGCGAGCAGGAGGTTGAGGTGCGGCTCCCTCCCCCTGACGACCCAGCCGACGACCCAGCGGTGTTGCTTCGCGGGCGGGTAGACCGGCTGGAGCGCGACCGCCACGGCCGCCCTGTGATCGTCGATGTGAAGAGCGGCAAGACCCCGCTCAGCAAGCGAGCCGTTGAGGATCACGCGCAGCTGGCCGTCTACCAGCTCGCCGCCGCGCATGGAGCCTTCACCGAGCATGGTCTCGCCGCTGAGCCCGGTGGGGCGTGCATCGTTCAGGTTTCCGCGCGCGCAGCCGGATCGGTTCAGCGAGACCAACAGCCGTTGGACGCCCCCGCGCTGGCGCGCTGGCGTGACGTCGTGCGCGAGGCCGCCCGGCGCACCGCGGGGCCGGAGTTCGTCGCCATCGACAACGGCGACTGCGCGCGGTGCCCCTCGAAGATCGCCTGTCCGCTGCACGACTCCGGCCGGCAGGTGACGCAGTGACGGCGGTGAGGGCCGGCCGCATCGGGCCCGAGGAGCTCGCCGAGGAGCTCGGTATCGCAGCCCCCACCGCGGCGCAGGCCGAGGTCATCGCCGCCGACCCCGGCGGGCCGACGCTCGTGGTCGCCGGTGCCGGGTCGGGTAAGACCGAGACGATGGCGGCCCGGGTGGTATGGCTGGTCGCCAACGGGTACGTCACCCCCGAGGGGGTGCTCGGCCTGACGTTCACCCGTAAGGCGGCCCAGCAGCTCGCTGAGCGGGTTCGGGCGCGGTTGCGCCGGCTCGCCGGCTCGGCGGTGCTGGATCGGCTCGACCCCACCGGGCAGCGCCGGGCTGCGGTGCTGCCCGGTGAGGCCACTGTGCTCACCTACCACGCCTACGCCGGCCGGCTGGTCGCCGAGCACGCGCTGCGGCTACCTACCGACCCGGGAGCCCGGCTGCTCACCGAGACCGGCGCGTGGCAGCTTGCGCACCGGGTCACCGCCGGGTGGGAACAGGATCTCGACCTGGACGGGAAGGTGCCCCGCACGGTCACCGGCTGGGTGCTCGGGCTGGCCGGCCAGCTTGCCGAGCATCTCTGTGAGCCGGCGCGACTGCGGGAGTCCACCGAAGCGATGATCATCGAGCTCCTCGCGGCCGCCCCCAGCTCACGCCAGCGGGGCCCGCTGAGCGCCGAGCTCAGACCGATAGTGGACGCTCAGCGGTCTCGGTTGGCGATACTGCCGCTGGTGGAGCGTTACACCGAGCTCAAGCGGCGCGAGGCGGTGCTCGACTTCGGTGACCAGATGGGCGTCGCGGCCATGTTGGCGCGCGACCATCCGGAGGTCGGCGCGGCCGAACGGGCCCGCTTCGGAGCCGTGCTGCTCGACGAGTACCAGGACACCGGGCACGCCCAGCGGGTGCTGCTCCGGTCGTTGTTCGGCGGTGCCGTGATGTCCGGGAGCGCGACGTCCGAGAGTGCGACTTCCGGGAGTGCGATGTCCGGGAGTGCGATGTCCGGGAGTGCGACGGCTGGGCGCGCGATCCCGGTTACCGCAGTCGGCGATCCCTGCCAGTCGATCTACGGGTGGCGCGGTGCCTGCGCGGCCAACCTGCCGCGGTTCACCACCGACTTCCCCGGCGTGGACGGGACCCCAGCGGTGACCCGCGGGTTGCTCACCAGCTTCCGTAACCCTCCGGAGGTGCTCGCGGTGGCGAACGCGGTCTCCGGTGAGCTTCGCGGCGGACCGGTGCGGGTCGGTGAGCTGCGCTGCCGGGACGGTGCGCAGACCGGTGAGGTCCGCGCCGCGCTGCTGCCCGACGTCCGCGCCGAGGTGAACTGGGTTGCCGCCGCCATCGCCGAACGCTGGCACTCGGCAGTGGCCGACGGGAGCACCCCGCTGACCGCCGCGGTGCTGGTGCGTCGCCGCGCGGACATGGCGGCGCTGGCCGCCGCATTGCGCTCCCGTGACGTTCCCGTCGAGGTGGTGGGCCTGGGTGGACTGCTGGCGACAGCAGAGGTCCGTGACCTGGTCAGTGTGCTGCGGCTGCTCGTCGATCCGCTGGCCGGCACCGCCGCGGCCAGGTTGCTGACCGGCGCGCGGTGGCGGATCGGCGCGACCGACCTGGCCGCGCTGTGGGAGCGCGCCCGGGAGCAGGCGCCGGCCGCGCTACCTGACGAGTTACCCCGGGAACCCGCCGAGGGTCCGGGGCTGGTCGACGCGCTGGACTCACCCGGTGACCCGGCCCGCTACTCCGAGCTGGGCTACCAGCGGCTGCGTATGCTGGCCGCCGAGTTGCGGGCGCTGCGGCGCCGGGTCACCGCGCCGCTGACCGACCTGGTCGCCGACGCCGAACGGACCCTGCTGCTGGACACCGAGTCGCTGGCCCGTCCCGGCCCCGCGGGCCGGGCCCATCTGGACGCCTTCGCCGACCTGGTCGCGGACTTCGCCGCGGCCAGCCCGCTGGCTGGGCTGCCCGCGCTGCTGGACTACCTGGCCACCGCCGAGGAGGCCGAGGATGGTCTCGAACCGGGAGAGGTCGAGGTCGCCCACGACCGGGTGCAGATCCTCACCGTGCACGCCGCCAAGGGGCTGGAATGGCGGGTGGTGGCCGTCCCGCACCTGGTGGAGGGCGTGTTCCCGGCGGCCAAGAAGAGCTCGTCGTGGTTGCGGACGGTCACCGAGCTGCCGGTACCGCTGCGCGGTGACCGTGCCGACCTGCCCGGACTCGCGCTGCCCGCCGGCGCTGACCAGAAGGAGCTCGCCGAGGCCCTGTCGGTGCACGAGGCGGCCTTCGACACCCGCAGGCTGACAGAGGAACGGCGGCTGCTGTACGTCGCACTCACCCGAGCGGAGCAGACCCTGCTGGTCAGTGGGCACCACTGGGGCGAGGCGGGGAGCGCACCCCGATCGCCCTCGGAGTTCCTGCTGGAGATTCGCGATGTCGAACACTGTGTGGTCGATCAGTGGGCCGCGGAGCCCGGCGAGAGCGAGCCTAACCCGCTGGACACCGCACCACCGAGGGCGATCTGGCCGGCCGACCCGCTCGGTGCTCGCCGGGATGCCGTGGCCGAGGGTGCCCAGCTGGTGCGCGACGCGCTGACGCTCGTGAGCCCCGGTAGCCCCGGTAGCCTCGCACCGGTGCGCGGTGCGCAGGGTTGGCAGCGCGAGATCGACGTGTTGCTCGCCGAGCGGGATGCCCGCCGCGCTCAGTCACGGGTCGTGCTGCCCGCCCACCTGTCGGTGAGCCAGCTCGTGGAGCTCGCCGGGGAACCGTCGGCGCTGGCCGCGCGACTGCGTAGGCCGCTGCCGTTCGCACCGAACCCGATGGCCCGGCGCGGTACCGCGTTTCATGCATGGCTGGAACGCCGGTTCGGCTCCACACGGCTGATCGATCACGACGAGCTGCCCGGCGCCGCCGATGAGGGAGCCGCCCCGAACATCGAGCTCAGCTTGCTGCAAGCGGCTTTCCTCGCCAGTGAATGGGCGGCGCGAAGCCCGCACGACGTCGAGGTTCCCTTTGAGACCGTGGTCGACGGGGTGGGCGTGCGCGGCCGGATGGATGCGGTGTTCGCCGACGCCGACGGCGGCTGGACGGTGGTCGACTGGAAGACCGGGACGGTGCCCGACGAGGTCACCCTGCGCGCGCTGAGTGTGCAGCTCGCCGCTTACCGGCTGGCCTGGTCGGCACTGTCGGCGGCCCCGCTGAGCCGCGTGCGGGCGGCGTTCCACTACATCCGTGACAACCACACGGTGCGTCCCGCCGACCTGCTCGACGCCGAGGGGTTGCGGGATCTGCTGCGCTCCGTCCCCGTCGGCTGACCGCGAGCCTCGCCGGTGTCGGTACCCGGTGCCCGCAGTCTCCGTAGAATGCCATAGCCGGCTACGTGTATGAAAAGAAATCCCACCGCTAGGTAGTCCCCCAGGGGACTTACGTGCGACTACCGATTGCCGCCTGCCCTTACTTCTCGGCAGGGTATGTGTTGCCGAATCGGTAATGCAGCCGATGAGGTGGTTCTCTGTGCCCGGTGCCCACCGGGACCCACCTTTCCTAGGAGGATTTGATGTCTGATGCACTGAGCTTTGCCGAGGTCGACGGGCAGCGGGCGGAGCTGCTGCCGGCCCGTACCGTCCTGTCGATGTTCAGCGTCGGGGGCCCCCGCGGGGGCGATGCCGGCAACGCCGGCGCGGGCGGCACCGGCGGCGCGGGCGGTGCGGGCAGCGGTGAGGCGGAGGCCTCCGCCAGCCACTTCTACAGCGAGGGCGACGTCATCCTGTGGCCCACCGGCGGTGTTGGCGGCACCGGTGGCGCGGCCGCCGGTGGTCCCGCTACCGGTGGCGATGGCGTCGTCCAGCACTGAACCGACGACTTCGGTCCCGCTACCGGGGTGTCGCTCGGCGCGGGGTCGTGGGGGGTGGCCGCCCGGCCACCCCCCGTTTGCTGTGTTCGCGGTAAGCGCCGGGTCGGCGAGATGTACGGCGCGGGCCGTTGCTGCTCTGCGTTGGACAGGCCAGCCCGGTTCGACAGGTCAGCTCGATCCGAAAGGGTAGCTCGGTCCGAAAAGGGTGGCTCGCTGTCCAGGATTCACCGCTTAGGTAGCCATCGGGGCGAGTTACGTGTGACTACCGATTGCCTCGTGACCTTACCGCGAGCAGGGTATGTGGTGCCGAGTCGGTAATGCCGCCGATGAAGCGCTTGTCGTCCCGGGATCACTCGGGACCACCTTTCCTAGGAGGATTTGATGTCTGCTGCAGTGAGCTTTGCCGAGATCGACGGCCAGCACGTGGAGCTGCTGCCGGCCCGTACCGTGATGTCGCTGTTCACCGCTGGTGGTGGCGGCGCCGGTCGCGGTGGCAACGGCGGCCAGGGGGGAGCCGGCGGCACCGGCCGGGGTGGCCTCGGTATCAACCTCTTGAACCTCAACCTGTTCGGTGACCAGATCAACAGCGCCGGTGACGGAATCGGTGGCAAGGGCGGTGCCGCCAATGGTGGTATGGGTGGAGCTGAAAAGAGCTGAGCCGAACCGGCGGCGCCGGCGGTCGGGGCGATCGCGAGTCGTGCCGTTGAAGGGGGAGGGGTGGCCGGATCGGGGCCACCCCTCCCTTTGGCGTCGACCTCCTGACATAGGTACCCGGTGTTCTGAGGTCTCCGTAGTCCTTGCTGTCGGCTACGTATTCGAAAATCAGCCCGGTTCTAGGTAGCGCACTCGAAGGAGTTACGTGTGACTACTGATTGCCACGCACGGTACCGCTCGGCAGAGTATGAGCTACCGAATCGGCACTGCTACCGATGAGGTGGTCTGTAGGCCCGGGTCACCGGGCGTCACCTTTCCTAGGAGGATTTGATGTCTGCTGCAGTGAGCTTTGCTGAGATCGACGGCCAGCACGTGGAGCTGCTGCCGGCACGTACCGTCCTGTCGGTGTTCAGCACCGGTGGCGGCGGCGGCCGTGGCGGCAACGGTGGCGCGGGTGGCAAGGGCGGCGTCGGCCGGGGTGGCCTCGGTATCAACCTCTTGAACCTCAACCTGTTCGGCGACCAGACCAACAGCGCCGGCGACGGCTTCGGTGGTGCCGGCGGCGCGGGCAACGGCGGCAATGGTGGAGCCCTGGACAGCTGAGTTGAGCTGACGCGGTCGGGTGGCCACCTGATCGTGGAAGCGCCGTTAGCTGGGGAGGGGCACGGGGGTTGAGGTCACCCCTCCCCAGCGGCCCCCAAGTGAACTACCAGCGGAGACGAGGTTTTATGGAGCTGGGTCGTAGGTATTTCCGAGGTCGGGATCTCCGTAGAGTCTCCAGTCGGCTAGGTAGTCGATGAACCCTTTCAGCCTAAGTGATGCACCTGTAAGAGTTAAGCATCACTACTGATTGCCACATCGATCTCACCATGGGCAAGGTATGTAGCGCCGGATCGGCACTGCCACCGATGCGGTGCTCGCAGTCCCGGGGCCATCTGGAGACCACGGGGCCACCTTTCCTAGGAGGATCTATGTCTGATGCACTGAGCTTGGCCGAGCTCGACGGGCAGCGTGTGGAGCTGCTGCCGGCCCGTACCGTGTTGTCGCTGTTCAGCACCGGGGGTGCCGGCCGTGGTGGCGAAGGCGGCCGGGGCGGCCTCGGAGGTGTGGGCAGGGGCGGTCTCGGCGCCAACCTCATCAACATCAACTTGTTCGGTGACCAGACCAACCCCGCCGGTACCGGCTACGGCGGCGAGGGTGGCGCCGGTGCCGGCGGTGCGGGCGGTGCCGCCTACAGCTGAGCTGGTGCCATCGGTAGTCAGGCGATTGCGTGTGGGGGCGTTGGGGGGTGGCCGGGCTTCGGCCGCCCCTCCCGCACGTGATGTCAGCCGCGACCTGATGTGGTCCGCGACGCGATACGGGGCATTACACTACGCAGCGGCGCCGGGGAAACTAGGTAGTGACGAGTCGTGCCCTCGACAGGGGGCATCGGTAGGCTTGGGTGACAATGAGTAATGTCACTCGAGGTGTTTCTCGGTATAGCGGTTCATGATCTGGCCGGCTTTCGGTTCGACCGGGTTTCGGTTCGACCGGAGTATCGCGTCGGGGGGAGGGCGTCATCGATACTGAGCGTATTGTCGTTGAGTCCGGGCCTGTTGAGGCCGGGCCTGCTGTGGGTACGGCGCCGCGGCTGGCTGACGGAGTCGAGCTGATCGGGGAGTATCAGGGGTCGGGTTTTCGAGAGCCGCACTACATTGTGCGTCGGGCCGATGGGCAGGTCATCCAGCTGCCCCGGTTGCTGTACCTGCTGGCGGCCACCGTGGATGGTCAGCGGGACCAGGCGCGGCTGGCGAGCGTGCTCAGTGCCGAGTTCGGCAAGGTGGTGCAGGCTGAGCAGGTGGCGTTTCTGGTGGACAACCGGTTACGCCCGGCGGGGATCGTCGCGGTCGACTCGGGCGGTGAGCAGGCCGACGCGGAGCCGAAGATGAAGGTGAAGGCGGATCCGTTGTTGGCGTTGAAGTTCCGGGTGGGAGTGGTGCCGGAGCGGGTGGTGTGGCGCATCGCCGGAGTGTTCGGGCCGATGTTCTGGCCGCCGGTGGTGCTCGCCCTGTTGGCCGGGTTCATCGGCTTGGACGTCGTGATCCTCGCACGTGGCGGTCTGCGGCAGATCGTGCCCAGCGCTCTGGCGTTGGTCTACCAGCCGGCGCTGACGTTGCTGGTCCTGGCGTTGATCGTGGTCGCGGGGGCGTTTCACGAGTGTGGGCACGTCAGCGCCTGCCGCTACGGCGGCGCCCGACCCGGGGTGATGGGTTTCGGTCTGTATCTGGTGTGGCCTGCGCTGTACAGCACGGTCACCGACTCCTACCGGCTGAACCGGGTCGGGCGGCTGCGCACCGACCTGGGTGGGGTGTACTTCAACGCGGTGTTCATCGCCGGGATGAGCCTGGCCTATCTGGAGACCGGCGCACCGTGGTTGCTGGTGGCCATCGTCGCGCTGCATATCGAGACCGCGACCCAGTTCCTGCCGATGGTCCGCCTGGACGGCTACTACATCCTCAGCGACCTGATCGGGGTGCCCGACCTGTTCAGCCGGACGGGGCCGGTGCTGATGAGCCTGATCCCCGGGCGCCCCGCCCATCCTCGGGTGCAGGAGCTCAAGCCCTGGGCCCGTCGAACGATCACTTTGTGGGTGCTCATCGTGGTGCCCTACCTGATCTACTGGATGGTCGGGTTTCTGCTCGTGGTGCCTCGGGTGCTGCCCGTGGTGCTGCACAGGCTGGTCTGGTTGACCCACGCGGTGACGGCGAAAGCGGCGGCCGGTCAGGGGGCCGAGGCTGCCCTGGGTGTGGTGCAGATCATTCTGCTGTTGCTACCGTGGGTGGGGTCCTTGCTGCTGCTGGGCATGACGGCGCGCCGGCCGGTCCGGTGGCTGCTGGCCCGCTGGAGCCCGGCGCGGGCGGGCGCGGGGAGGTCATAGTGCTGGTCTCCCCGGATCGTGGCGTGGGATGGTGGGCCGTTCGGGTTGGTAGGACGGTGGCGATCCTGGCTGCGGTGGGGCTGCTGGCGGGCTGTCTGGGCACCTCGGGCACCGGCACTCCGGGCACCCCCGGTAGCGGCGGCAACGGCTATGGCGGCACCGGTGGTGACGCCAACGGCGGCACCGGTGGCGGCGGGGGTGACGGCGGCACCGGGGGTAGCGGCGGCAACGGCTACGGCGGCACCGGCAACGGCTACGGCGGCAACGGCTACGGCGGCAACGGCGGCAGCGCACACGGCGGTCAGGGCACCGACGGCGCCGACGGTGCCGATGGGGTTGACGGTGCGCCCGGTGGTGGTTTCTCCGACCCCGCGGGGGTAGCCGGTTCCGGCCGGTTGACCAGCCGCACGATCGACCTGTCCGGGGTCACCTCGGTGGTGGCGGGGGCGAGTTTCGTGGTGCACCTGAGGATGGGTGAGCCCACGCGGGCCACGGTCACGATGGATGACAACCTGACCGACCGGGTCGAGGCCACCGTGATCGGTGACCAGCTCCGCCTGGGGATCAAGCCGGGCATGAGCGTCCGCAACGCCATGCTGTCCGCCGAGGTGACGGTGGGCCGGCTCGACCGGTTGGATACCAGCGGCGCCAGCCGGATCATGATGAGCCCCGCGCTGACCGGCCCCGCGGTGGCGCTGGTGGTGAGCGGGACCAGCGCGGTCACCGGCCCTGTCGCGGTCGGGCAGGTGCTGGCAGGTGTCTCAGGGACCGGCACGCTGGCGCTGTCCGGGCAGGCCCAGGACCTACGCCTCAGTGCGGCGGGAGCCGGCCGAGTGCCGTCGGCGGACCTCACCGTCCGCCATCTCGACGCGACGCTGTCCGGGGCCAGCCACGCCACCGTCGCGGTCACCGACACGCTTGCCGCTCAGACGGCGGGTGTCTCGGTGCTGCGCTACCGGGGCACCCCGGTCGTCACCCGCTCCCAGACGTCCGGGATGTCGTCGATCGTGCGGGACTCACCGTAAGTAATTGACGACCATTGTTGCGTGATCGGGCAATACCATACAGACTCGGAAAAGTCGAAGCGCAATGTCACCACATGAGCACGCGCTGTTACGAGTATGGATCCTGGGATGCCTACTCGGCCTGGTGTTCACCTTCTATCACGGGGTCGCCCATGGCGATCTCGTCACCGTTAGCATATGCTGGCCGCTAGGGGAGCTGGTCGGCTATTGGCGCGACGCGGGGGGGCGTAGCCAAATGTGTCAGAGGGGGCGGGGGCGGTCGGTTGTTCCCACCAGGCCACCAGCTGCGCCCCCGACCAGCGCGAAGTACCGAGTGCGTTGGTCGGGGCAGCTATGAGGGCGGATCCGTGGACGCTTACGGGGCGTGACTCAGAGTTGCAGTTTATCGCTGAGCGTTTATGTGGTGGGGAATCACGCAGTGTGGTCATCGCCGGCCCCGCGGGAGTAGGCAAGACACGACTGGCCCGGGAAGCGCTGGCGGTTGCCAAGCGCGGTGGTCGGGTGACGCGATGGGCGGCGGGGACCAGTGCGGCGGCCGCGATCCCGCTGGGTGCGGTGGCGCATCTGCTCCCTGCGGTGGGGGTGGTGTCTGATCCGCTGACGTTGCTGCAGCGCGCCGGCGCCGCGATCGCCGAGCAGGGCAAGGGCCACCGGTTGGTCATCGGGATCGATGACGCGCATCTGCTGGATGAGCTGTCGGTGACGTTGCTGCATCAGCTGGCCTTGACCCGCACGGCGTGTGTGGTGTTGACCGTGCGGACCGGGGAGCCCGCTCCCGACCCGGTGGTGACGCTGTGGAAGAACGGGCTGGCCGACCGGTTGGAGCTGGCACAGCTGCCTCGGGTGGAGATGGACCGGCTGGTGACCGGCGTGCTCGGCGGGGTGGTGGACAGCCGCACGATCGAGCGGTTGTGGCGTTCCACCCGCGGGAACGTCCTCTTCCTGCGTGAGCTGGTGGAGGGCGGGTGTGACACCGGTGCCCTGCGGATACACGACGGCGTGTGGCGCTGGGAGGGGCGGCTGGAGCCCACCCCCCGGCTTCGGGAGATCGTCCAGGCCCAGCTGGGCGGACTGGGCGCCGACGAGAGGACCGCGCTGGAGTTACTGGCCACCGATGAGCCACTGGGGCTGGGGCGGGTGGCCAGCCTGATCAACCCGGAGGTGGTCGCGGTGCTGGAGCGCCGCGGCTTGGTGACGGTGGTGAACAGTGGCTGGCGGGCCGAGGTCTGGTTGGCCCACCCGATCTATGCCACGGTGGTGCGCGATCAGTTGCCCGAGGCCGATGCCTGCCGGCTGCGCCGCCGGCTGGCCAACACCCACCTGCCCTGGAAACGTCAGGATGACCTGCTCCGCGCCGGCATGCTGCTGCTGGACAGCGACCAGCCCGGTGCGCACGCCGGTCTGCTGGCTGACGCTGCGGTGCACGCCAACGCTCTGCTGGATCATGAGAATGCCGCGCGCATGGCGCAGGCGGCGATTGACGGCAGCGACGGCCGGGATGGCATGCGGGCGCATCTGGCGTTGCTGGAGGCGGTGCGCTGGCGGGGTCGCTACGATGAGGCCGAGCAGGTGGCGGCGGCTGCGGCGCCGTTCGCCACCTCGGCGGAGGAGCGGTCGCGACTGGCCGTGCTGCGGGCTCTGAACCTGTTCTTCGGCCTGGGCCAGGTGGCGAAGGCCGAGGCGATGTTGCACAAGGCGGCCGCCGACGCGGCTGACAACGAGATGTGCCGGCGCACCAGCGCGATCCATGGAGTGCTGGAGTATTTCGCGGGACGTCCCCAGCAGGCCGCCGAGTCCGGTGCTGAGATCCTGGCGTCGGAGGAGGTCAGCGCGGAGGCGGTGATGTGGGCCTCGGGCGCGACCGCTGCCGGGTTGGCCGCGCGGGGCCGCAGCGCCGAGGCGCTGGCGGCGGTGGCGCAGGGCTGGGCGGCGCTGACCCGGTGCACGACCGAGCCGGAGATGGCGTTGTGCCGGCAGCTCCTGGCCCATGGTGAGCTGTCGGCGTTGTTGCTGGCCGGGCGCGTGCACGAGGCCGTGGCTCGGGCCGCCGAGCTGCACCAGTGGTGTATGACCGCGCCGCAGTGGGCCGGCGACGCCCTGGCCGCCGCCCACGTCGGGTGGTCGGCGCTGGCCGCCGGACGTCCGCGCACCGCCATCCGGTGGCTGGCTGAGGCGGTGGTTGGTCTGAGCCAGTGCGACCCGGGTGGTTTCGGCCAGTTGTGTATCGCGCTGCTGGCGCAGACCCACGCCCAGCTCGGCGACGCCGCGACCGCGCGGCGGCTGTTGGACGGCGGTGGAGTGCGCCACCACTGCGCGGTGTTCGAGCCGGAGTGGCTGTTGGCCGAGGCCTGGCAGGCAGCCGCTGACGACCGCACCTGCCAGGCGACCGATCGGGCGCTGCGAGCGGCGTCGGTGGCGGCGGGTATGGGGCAGCGCGCGGTGGAGGCGCAGGCCTTGCACACCGCGGTCCGGTTGGGGCGGGCCGGCCAGGTGGTCGGCCGGTTGCGGCAGTTGGCCGGCCAGGTCGAGGGCCCGCTGGTGGCCGCCTACAGCACACATGCCCAGGCGTCCGCGGCGGGCGCCGGGGGACCGCTGGACGAGGTGGCGGCCGAGTTCGAGACGATGGGAGCCCGCCTGCTGGCCACCGATGCCGCCGCGCACGCCGCCGCAGCGCACCTGCGTGCCGGTGATCGGCGTCGAGCGGCCGCCTCCACAGCTCGAGCCGCCAGCCTGGCCCGAACCTGCGAGGAGATCCGCACCCCGGCCCTGGAGCAGCTGGCACCGCGACCGCTGACCAGCCGGGAGGGCGAGGTCGCCAGCCTGGTCGTGCAGGGCATGAAGAACCAGGCCATCGCCGAGCGACTGGTGCTCTCAGTCCGAACAGTCGAGGCCCACCTGGCCAACGCCTACGCCAAACTCGGCATCAGCAGCCGCGCCGAGCTAGCCCGAGCCCTCCGCGCAGACTGACCCCAGCCCTCCCCGACATGGAGCCGTATCGGGCCTATCCTGCGGTTGGCTGCCCCGATACGGCTCCATGACGGGGGTGGGATCGTGATTGTGGTGTTTGGGGCTAGTGGGTTTACGGGGGGGCGGGTGGTGGGGGCGATGGTGCGGCGGGGGCTGCGGCCGGTCCTGGCCGGGCGCAGTGTCGGGCGGCTCACCTCCCTCGCGCAGCGCCTCGGGGATCTGGGGGGCGGGAAGCTGGATGTGGTGAGTGCCGACGTCGGTGACGCCGCGTCGATGCGGGCGCTGGTCAGCAGGGGTGACGTGCTGGTCAGCACCGTCGGCCCGTTCATCCGGCTCGGCGAGCCGGTGCTGCGGGCAGCGGTCGATGCCGGGGTGATCTATCTCGACTCGACCGGCGAGCCCCCGTTCATCCGGCGGGTGTTCGAGGAGTTCGGCCCGCTGGCCGAGCGGACCGGGGCCAGCTTGATCACCGCGTTCGGCCACGACTACGTGCCCGGCAACCTTGCCGGCGCCCTCGCGCTGCGGCGTTCGGGTAGCGGGGTGCACCGGGTCGAGGTCGGATACCTGACCAGCGGGACGGGTCGGGCCCCGGTGATCAGCCGCGGCACGTTCGCCTCGATGGTGGAGCTGGCCGCCGAGCAGAGCTTCACCTGGCGGAACGGGATCCAGGTGGAGCCCACCGGGTCGCGGATGCGGACCTTTCCCTGGGGCGGGTGGAACTGCCCGGCGCTGAGCATCGGCGCCACGGAGCACTACGCGCTGCCCCGGCTCGCCGGTCCCGAGGGCCTGCCCGAGGTGGACGTCTACGTCGGCTGGCTCGGACCCACGACGCGCGTGCTGCGACTGTCCTGCCGGGTCATCCCGACGCTGCTGGCGCTGCCCGGGGTGCGCTCGCTGCTGCGCCGAGTCGGGGGGCTCGCGGTGCGCTGGGTCGCCGAAGAGCCGGACCCGGTCGCCTTGGCGCAGGTCGCCTCCCACGTCGTCGGCACCGCCTACGACGCATCGGGCGCCGTGCTGGCGCAGGTGCGCCTGGTGGCGGGCGATCCTTACCAGCTCACGGCGGACTTGCTGGCCTGGGGTGCGCAGCGGGCCGCTGAGCACGGTGTATCCGGCCCCGGAGCGCTGGGCCCCGCCGATGCCTTCGGCCTGGAGGTGCTGGAGGCCTGCGCCGCCGAGGCCGGCCTGCGCCGCCTGTGATCCGAGAATCCTGCCGCCGAGGCCGTTCCCCGGCGTAGGTGTCGGAGGGCGGTCGGACAAGCAGGCCCTGTATCAGTCTTCCAGTCGACGGGCCTGGTCGTGCCCATCCGGACTCGCCAGGGCAGCCGCGAGGTTGCGGGCCGAGCGCAGGGTATGGGGGTGGTCGTCGCCCAGCATGGAGCGGCGCAGGTCCCGGGCACGTTCGAACAGCGACCGGACGGGGGCGAGTTCCCCCAGGTCTGCAGGCACGCAGCGGCGCGGTCGAGCAGCCAGGCCACGTCCTCCTCGGTTCCGGTGAGGGCGCGGTGCGGATCGGTAGCGACCAGGACGTGCGGCACGAGCTGGCGCCAGGCCGGCAGGTTTTCCCACGGATCGCCGGCCGGGACCGCGGCACGCAGCAGCCGAACCCAAGGACGGGCAGCTCCTGTTGCTGATGGGGCTGGGTGCGCAGGATCGCGGCGAGCAGCCGATGCAGCACCAGAGTCGTCGACTCCAGGCGGACCAGCCCGTACTGGCGCAGCAGCCGGATCAGTGCAGCAGCCGGATCAGTACGGTGAACGCCAGCGGATTCCTGGCTGCGGTCCCGAGGGGTCGGGCAGCTGGGGGTAGGAGCTGAACAAGGTCAGCGGGATCGGCTCCGGCGCCAGGTAGGAGGCGACGACGCAGTAGTATGATCGACTCGACCCGGTCGAACACATCCACTCCCACCGGGCTGGCCGGCTCCTGCCGGCCCGGGTTACGCGAGGTGGTCACCACCTGCCCCCACCCTCAGGCAGATACCCGGCCAGCGCTGCGGGATCCTCGGCGTTGTCAAGAATCAGCAGCCACCGGTCCCGCTCCCGCAGCGCACCCAGCAACCGGGCCACCGCCGCGGTCACGGGGTCGGTGGCGGTAGCCAAACCAAGGGCGTGGGCCAGCCCGGCCAGTCGGACGGCCACCAGCGCTGGTTCCTCCGCCGGCACCCACCAGACCATCTCGTACTCGGCCCCGTAGCGGCGGGCGTACTCGATGGCCAGCGCGGTCTTCCCGATCCCACCCATCCGTACAGGGCCTGAACCACCGCCGTTGAACGTCCGTTCTCCAACGCGGCATGCAGCGCGGTGAGCAGCCCATCCCGACCGGTGAACACCGGGCTACGGGCGGGCACATTCCACACCCGCCCCACTGCGGCGCGCTCCAGTCGGTGCGACAGATCCCGCAACGCCGCAAACAGCGCCTCGCTGAGCTCCTCCGGTGTCGTGACCGTCGCCGTGGTCACCCCACTCTCACTCAACCGGGCCCGAAACGCCTCCTGCCGAGCGCCATAGCGCACATCGACAAACAGATCCTTCGGCCCCTCGGCCTCCTCGCCGAGCAGCACCACCAGCCGCGGTAACCCCGCTTCACGGACCGCCTCGAGCTCCCACTCCGGGTAGGACAGCTCCGGGCGATCGGCCACTGGCGACCCGTAGCGAAACCCCACCACCGCCACATACACATCCGCAGCCACAACAGCGTCCCGGCACACCTGCGCCGGTCGCTCACTCCGCGGTCCGAAATACGCCATCTCGACAATGGCGTCCCCGGCCCGAGACACCGCCCGCTGCGCCGCCGCCACAAACGACCGACCCACCGGAAACCGCCGGCCGTAAACAACGAAATGGGCCAGCCCCGCGCGATCCTGCGCCACGACTTCTTCCAGCCAGTCGGACGGCCCGTCTGACTCCGGATGACCGCGAGTGTCGGTCTGGCTACGTTGTGCGTGACATTCGCGTTGGCTGCGGCAGTGAGCGGCGGTTCTCCTGCGCCGTCGAGGCTGAGCCTTCGCCAGGCGCCGGCCGGCTACGATGTCCCGGTGAGGGCCAGGAACACCGCAGGAGCTGCCGCAGTGGTGGCACTGGTGCTGATCGGACTGGGGTCGGCAGGGATGGGGTGGCTGCTGTGGCCACACGCCGGCGGCGGTGTTGTCCGAGCCGGCCGCGGCACCGTGGTGCAGTCGGTGCTCTGCGGTACCTCTCAGGCCCGGGACGTGGTGCGCATCGAGCTGCTCGACGACCACGAGGTATCGGCCTGGCTGGATGGCTGCGGTCACCGGCTGGGTGAGGTGCTCACCGTCGAGCTACCCGACCCGCTGCCCGAGGGTGAGCTGGTAGCGCGCCTCGCGGGGACCGGGGTGCCCACCGCGACGGTGGGCGGGCGGCGCCTCGACGCCGCCGGTGTCGCGGTGGGCGGCCTCGCCGGTGCGATGCTGGCGTGGCGGCTGCGCGGGGACCGGGGTGCGGCCCGCCGTAGGGTGGACCCATGACCCGCATCCCCTCGCCGACGGTGGAGCTGCACCGCGAGACACTGCCCAACGGGTTGCGGGTGGTGCTGAGCCCGGACCGGTCCGCTCCGGTGGTCGCCGTCGGCGTGCACTATGACGTCGGTTTCCGCTCCGAGCCACAGGGTCGCACCGGCTTCGCGCACCTCTTCGAGCACCTGATGTTCCAGGGCAGCGAGAGTCTGGAGAAGCTCGCGCACTTTCGCCACGTGCAGTCCTCCGGTGGGTCGTTCAACGGCGCCACGCATCAGGACTACACCAATTACTACGAGGTCGTGCCCTCAGCGGCGCTGGAGCGCGCGCTGTTCATCGAGGCGGACCGGATGCGGGCGCCGCGGATCACCGAGGAGAACCTGCGCAACCAGGTCGCCGTGGTCAAGGAGGAGATCCGGCTCAACGTGCTGAACCGGCCCTACGGCGGGTTCCCGTGGATCACGCTGCCCCCGGTGCTCTATGACACCTTCCCCAACGCGCACAACGGGTACGGCGACTTCTCCGAGCTGGAGGCGGCCACCGTGGACGACTGCGCGGCGTTCTTCGACGTCTACTATGCGCCGGGCAACGCGGTGCTCACGGTGTCCGGGGACTTCCCGGTGGACGCCGCGCTCGAGCTGGTGCACCGGCACTTCGACGACGTCCCCGCTCGTCCGGTCCCGGCCCGGCCCTCGTTCGCCGAGCCGGCGCCCGACCGGGAGCGCCGGCACTGCCAGGTGGATCCGCTCGCTCCGCTACCCGCGTTGGCCATCGGCTACCGGCTGCCCGACCCGACCGCCGGGTTCGAGGGCTACCTCGGCTATGAGGTGCTCTGCGCGGTGCTCTCCGACGGTGACTCCTCCCGGCTGGAGCAGCGTCTGGTGCATACCGACGCGCTGGTGACCGACATCGGTGCGCGCTGCGGCCTGTTCGGCTCGCCGCTGGACGCCCGCGACCCGGACACCCTCACCATCACCGCCATACACCCGTCCACGGTGGAGGCCGACCGAGTGCTCGACGTGACCGACCAGGAGATCGCCCGGCTCGCCGAGGCCGGACCGGACCCTGAGGAGCTGGCCCGGATCACCGCTCGGTGGGCTGCGACACTGTTCCGTGAGAACGATCGGCTGGTGTCCCGGACGATGGCCATCGGCGCCTTCGAGCTGCTGCACGGACGTGCCGAGCTGGTGGCCGAGCTACCGGTCATGGTGGCCGCGATGGGCTCTGAACAGGTCGCGAACGCGGCCGCCGCGCTGGCGCCGGACGCCCGCGCGGTGTTGATCGTCGAACCCGTCGACGGTTCCGCAACGTCAGCGCGCGAGCTCGCCACAGCAGGGCAGGAGGCGTGATGCCGCACCGCGGCGCCGAGCAGATCGGCAGGACCGAGCTGGGGCCGCGTCCGCTACCGCCGCTGGGTCCGCCGCGCGCACCCAGCGCACCGCCCGTCGTGGACACCGTGCTGGACAGCGGGCTACGGGTGATCGCGGTGCGGCGGCCCGCCGTGCCGATGGTGGAGCTGCGCCTGGAGATCCCGTTCGGCGGCACGGAGCGCACCCACCCGGCCCGCGCCGAGCTGCTGGCCATGACGCTGTTGCGGGGCACGCCGCGGCGGGACCGGTTCGCCATCGACAAGGCGCTGGCCGCCGTCGGCGGCGACCTGTCGGCCGGGGTGGACCCCGAGCACCTGTCGGTGTCGGGACTGGCGCTGGCCAGCGGGCTGGACGTGGTGCTCGACGTGCTCGCTGACGCGCTCACCTCGGCCTCCTACACCGCCACCGAGGTGGACCGGGAGCGGGACCGCCTGGTGGAGCGCCTGTCCGTGAGCCGCTCCACGCCACGGGTGATCGCCCGGGAGGCGTTGCAGCGGCGCCGCTACGGCGACCACCCGTTCGCCCGGGAGTGGCCGGAAGCCGACGACGTCGCCGCCGTCACAGCGGCCGCGTTACACGACCTGCACCGCCGCTCGGTGGTGCCCGGCGGTGCCGTCCTGGTGCTGGTGGGCGACATCGTGCCGGCCGGCTCGGTGGCTGCGGTGGCGTCGGCCCTGGCGGGCTGGCGGTCCGACCACCCGGCCACCGAGCTGGCCCTCCTGCCCGAGCTGACCGGCGCTGACCTGCAGCTGGTGCACCGCGAGAGCGCGGTGCAGTCGCAGCTGCGGCTGTCCGCCCAGGCGGTGCCGCGCAACCATGAGCGCTACCCGGCGTTACAGGTGGCGAACCTGGTCTTCGGCGGGTACTTCTCCTCCCGCTGGGTGGAGAACATCCGGGAGGACAAGGGCTACACCTACAGCGCGCATTGCGGCTTCGAGTTCACCCGGCACGGGGCCACACTGATCGCCACTGCGGACACCGCGAGCGAGGTCACCGCGGTCGCGCTGCTGGAGACCCGGTACGAGCTGGGCCGGATAGCCGTGGTGGCCCCCGACGAGTCCGAGGTGGACAACGCGCGCCAGTACGCGATCGGGTCGCTGACCATCGCCACCGCCTCGCAGCGAGGGCTGGCCGGGCGCCTCGCCACGTTGGCCACCGTCGGCCTGGACCTCGACTGGCTGCTCACCCATCCCGGCCGGTTGCAGGCGGTCACGACCGGCCAGGTCGTCGAGGCCGCCACCGAGTTCTTCGCCCCCCCCCGCTTCACCGGCGTGATCGTAGGCGACGCTAAGCGCCTAGCCGACCCACTCGCCGCCCTAGGCGGCGTAGAACTGCCACCCCCGCGACATGGAGACATCTCGGGGTGAACCGGGCCCGATAACCCCGATATGTCTCCATGTCGGGCGCCCGGCTGCGGTGGGCTTCAGTCGGCTTGGGCGACTAGGGCGCGGAAGCCGCGTTGCGGGTCCGGGTGACCGGCGCCGGGGGGGACCGGCTGCTCGGGATCTGCCGGGAGCAGAACACCCCGGGCTGGCTGCAGCAGCACGGCACCCGGCTGCCCCAGCAGCTCCGCACTCTGATCGACCACGAGGACACGGCGGTGACGATCGACGAGTTCGAACCGACGCTCGTGCCCGGCCTGGTGCAGACCACCGACTGCACCCGCGCGCTGATCCGGCAGGCGGACACGATCCCGGAGGGCGAGATCGAGGACCGGGTGGCCGCCCGACTGGGCCGCCAGAGCCTGTTCGGCCGGGAGCGCATCGCCCGGTTCACCTTCTATGTCCACGAGTTCGCGCTGCGGCTGCCGGTGGGTGGGCCCGAAGTGATGTTCGAGCAGTCGCGGCACCTGCTACGCAAGGCGACGCGCCCGTACCTCACCCTGCGGGTGGTGCCCGCTTCGCTCGGCGGGCACGCCGCGATCAACGGAGCCTTCCGGCTGATGGAGTTCGCCGAGTTCCGACCGGTGATCTACCTGGAGAGCGAGACCGCCGGCGTGTTCCTGGAGAAGCGCGAGCAGGTCGCCGCCTACCGGCGCATCCTGGGGTTGCCGGCCCAGACCGCGCTGAGCGAGGAAGAATCGACGGAGCTGACTGCCACCCTGGCAACCGAGCTCTATGCGGGTCGAGAGGGCTATGATGACTGCCCCTGAGCCGGACGGGATTGTCTGGAGGAAGGGCAGCTACCGTGCCGTCCACGGCAACTGTGTCGAGGTCGGCTGGCGCACCAGCAGCTACAGTGGCACCAACGGCAACTGTGTGCAGGTCGCGCCCGCGCCGAACCGGGTGCTGGTACGCGACTCCAAGAACCCCGAGGGCCTCGTGCTGGCGCTGCCCCCCACCGCCTGGCGAGCCTTCCCGCACACCCTCACTCCCGACGGATGACCGCCCGCCGGCACCCGCGTCTCAGATGGCTGTGGTGATGGTGACGGTGGCTCCATAGATCGGGCAGTGAGCCCTCCCGCAGCCAGTTGTCCAGGATGTCCCCGGTCGGCGCGGACCGCTCTCGTGCACAGTCGGCGACAGTAAAGTCGATCGCAAGCGCCCGGTCGAGGTGAGTGTCGGGTATGTGGTTGAGCAGCGGCTGGCTACCGGGTGAGTGGCGATCGCGTTTCAGAGTCGGTCACTCGGGGTAGCTGCCCTGGGAGAACAACACGGGAGAAGTTCCCACCAGTAACGCCAACGCCGAACGTGGAGGAGACGCGATATGAGCAGTCCCATGCCCGACCCGCTGGGGTACGGCGAGGACGTCCTGACGCAGAGCGAGACGCTCGACGAGGACAACCTGGATACCGACCCGCTGGAGCAGGGGATGGATCCGTCCGAGGGGTGGTCGGCTGCCGATCGTTACGGAACCACGGCGAGAGAGCAGGCCACCGACCGGCCGCTGACCGAGCGGCTGGACGAGGAGCGCCCCGACGTCACCGATGAGCCGGTGTCGGAACGCCCCGTGGCCGCGACACCGATCGAGGAGCTCGACGACTCGATCGACGATGACGTGACGCCCGGAGAGCCGGTCGCCGAGGACGGCCAGGTGCTGGTCGGCGATGAGCTCGATGTCACCGGGGAGTCCGCCACCCGCCGGGCCGGCCATCTGGTGACCGAGCCCGATCAGCCGGCTACCGACGAGACCGTGTACGCCCGGCCCGAGTGAACCGGCTTGAGTGAACCGGCTCAAGGGCGTGCTCGCATCCGCGTCGGATGACGGGGTGAGCTGGTTCCCTCAGGTGTGGAGCAGGCGCAGCAACGCCCGCTCCAGGCGGGCTCGGGTCTGCTCTTCGACGAGAGTGGACGTTCCGGCTCGGCGCACCGCCGCCAGGATCGTCCTGCCCTCGACGTAGCGCTCCAGCACCCGGGGGTCCACATAGGATGCTCGGGCCACGGCGCGGGTGTTACCCAGGTACTCGGCCACCTCGTCCAGCGCGGCGTTGATCGCTTGAGCCTGGGCGCGTCGCGAGGTGGGTACGCCATGAGCCGCGCTCCCGGCGAGCGCAACGGCGGCCAGCATGGTCGCGTTCCAGGTGCGCAGGTCCTTGGCGCTGAACTCCTCCCCGGCCAGCTCCTTGAGCCGGGCATTGATGTCCTCGGCGGACACGTCGTGCCAGCCCGCTCTCGTGCGGTAGACCAGCAGGTCCTCTCCACCGCCGCCCCGCCGGAGCAGGGAGCGCATCACCGCGTGCAGGGCCGGGTCCCGCAACGTCATCGACTGGTCGATGCCGCCCTTTCCGGGATACCGCAGCTCGATGGCATCGCGTCGGAGCCGTACATGCTCACGGCGCAGGGTGGCCAGGCCGAAGCTGCCCTCGTCCTGGCCGGGCTCAGGCGCGTACTCGTCGCCGCCGATCCGGAACGCGCCGAGGTCCAGCATCCGCAGCGCTGCGGCCAGCACCCGATCGCAGCCGAGCCCTCGTCCGGCGAGCTGCTCGCGGATCCGCGCTCGCACCCTAGGCAGCCGCCGGGCCAGCCGCAGCACCCGGTCGTGCTTGTCCACGTCGCGACGCTGTCTCCACTCGTCGTGGTAGCGGTACTGGCGCCGCCCGGCGTCATCGGTGCCGACCGCCTGGATGTGGCCCCCGGGTAGCGCGCAGATCCAGACGTCGCGCCAGGCGGGCGGCACCGCGAGCGCTCGGATCCGCTCCAGGGTGGCGGGATCGGTGATGGGGGCACCGCCCGCGCCGTGGTAGCTGAAGCCTCGTCCCCGCCGTCGGCGGGAATATCCCGGACCGTCGGGCTTGACTCGTCGCAACCGCACCGGACCTCCCCGTCGTCGCCTGCACCCGGCTAGCGACGGAGTACCCGACCACCGCATGAAGTCGACCGAGGGGGGAAGATCTGTGTCGTGGATCGACGTGAGCTGGGTAGCCAGGCGGAGTCGCCGACGCAGATTCCGGTCTGCGGCTGGCGGCAGGTGCTCCAGCGCGCGATACGCAAGAGCCAGGAGCACAACACCTCGCTGCTGGCCGCTGGAGTGGCTCTGTTCGCTTTTCTGGCCCTGTATCCAGCGCTGATCGCCCTGGTCACGGTGGTGGCGCTGGCCGCCGACCCGAACCAGATCACCCAGCAGGTCCAGAGCTTCACAGTGGGGCTACCGCCGACCGCCCGTCAGCTGATCTACGATCCGCTGACCGCCCTGACCCGCAGCAGTGGCGAGACCCGGACGATCGGACTGGTGATCTCGCTGCTGGTGGCCCTGTGGAGCGCCTCGAGTGGGACCTCGAGCCTGATGACGGCGGTGAACCTCGCCTACGACGAGAAGGAGAAGCGGAGCTTCCTGAAGTTCCGGGCGATCGCACTGCTGCTGACCGTGGGTGCGATCGTGTTCCTCATCCTGACCCTGGCGCTGATCGCGGTCGTACCGGTGGTGCTGAGCACAGTGCCCCTGGGGGCTTTCGGGCTGGTTCTGGCGCAGGTGCTGCGGTGGGTCCTGCTCTTCGCGTTGATCATCTTCGGGCTGGCGGTGGTCTACCGGGTGGCCCCGGCCCGGAACCCGCCGAAGTTCCGCTGGGTCACCTTGGGCAGCGTGGTGGCAGCGCTGCTGTGGTTGCTCGGCAGCGTGGGCTTCAGCCTCTATGTGGACTTCTTCGGTGACTTCAACAAGATCTACGGCGCGCTGGCCGGGGTGATCGTGCTCCTGCTGTGGCTGTATCTGACGTGCTACGTCATCGTGCTGGGAGGGGAGATCAACGCTGAGGCTGAGCGCCAGACGGCGTGTGACACCACCGTCGGAGAGCCGAAGCCGATGGGGCAACGGGGGGCGGTGGTCGCCGACACGATGCCGTGAGGACGCGGGTGCCGACACTCCACCACCGCGACCCACACCCGGCATCACCGGCCGGCTCTCCGAGCCTGCCGACAGGACATGATCACAGTCTGTGATCATGGGGTCTGAGGTGCAGCATGCGGTTGCGCGCTGGCGATGTCACCCAGCGCGCAACCGAGCATGCCACGACTAGCGGAAACACCTCGAAATCCGTATATGTCGACCATGCCCCGGACACGGTACGCGGTGGTGTCCCCGAGGGACCCCGAGAGCCGCGCCAGCTGTCCTGTCTGCGGTGAGGATCAGGGTGGTGCCGCTGATCGTGATGACCAGACGCCCACCTGGCCGCAACGCGGCCAGCCGGCTCGCCGGGATCGGCCCGGCCGCCACGGCGACACACCGGATGAGCGAGTTCGCCCGCCGACCGCTCAACGTGCGGCGTCAGTCCCCGCCCAGGATGTCGCCCAAGGGCTCGTCTCTCACATTGCCCGCGACCGGGAGCCGCCCCAGCTCCTTACGAGCCGTGGCCGTGTCCTGGACGTCTACGACTGAGACGATCCTGGTCCGGATCGCCGATGCCGCGCCGTAGCGCCTCGCCGATGGGCAGCTGACGCGCGTGCGCATCACCGCATGACCCGTCAGCTCGAACCGGCAAGTACGTTGGCGACGTCATCCGACGTCCTCAAATGATCACACGAGGTCGCCTCGTGCACCAGACCTACGTACGCGACGTCGCTTCTTACTGCGACCGGTGACCGATCACAGTAAATTACATGCTAGTTTAGTCACTGTCAATTGCGGTACCCGGCACCACTCGATCACCACCGGGAGGTACGTTGACGTCCTCCAGGCGATGCAATGAAGAATACGCATGGAACGAGTTCGACCCGGAATCCTACTTGGCGCACAACTACCTGGTCGTATGCGATGGCGACCGTAAGATCCTCGAGTTCGCAAGAGACTTCTTCGTGCGCGCATTCGCCGCCGACCCGGGCCGAACCGGACGGCGTGGCATCGACGTCGGAACCGGTTCCAACCTGTACCCAGCGCTGGCGATGTTACCTTTCTGTGACCGGGTCACGCTTTATGAGTACTCCCAGGCGAATATCGATTGGCTGACCAGGCAGCGTGCCGCGGGCTGGCCGTCCTGGAGCCAGGTGTGGGTCCGTTTCTGGCGGCTGCTCTCCCAGCGCAGTATCTACGCGGAGTTCGCGGCGTTTCCCAACGTCGAACTAGCTGAGTGTGTCGACCTCGTGACAGGTAGCATCTTCGACCTCGACGCTTCCATTCGGCGGTGGGATGTCGGCACGATGTTCTTCGTCGCCGAGTCGATCACTCCTCGACGGTCTGAGTTCGTTGCCGCCGTCGACAATTTCCTTGATGCGTTACGGCAGGGCGCCCCGTTCGTCATCGCGTTCATGGAGAATTCCGTCGGATATCAGGTGGCGGGAAAGCATTTCCCAGCCGTTGCCGTGGACTGCGACGACGTCAGGCACTGCCTCGACCGCCGGGCATCCGATGTGGTGGTCGAGCGCTTTGACGCCGGCGAGAACCCGCTCCGGGACGGCTACAGCGGTATGATCGTGGCCTGCGGGCGGATCGAGGTTTGAGCCCGACCGGTTGAAAAATGGATCTTGGTGTCGGTCGTCGGCGACACCGGCACGAGGGGGAGCTGGTTACCGGGCCATGGCTCCCGCGGGGTGGCCACGGAGCACCGTTGCAGACTCCGAACCTACCTCGACCGCATGGCCGCCGAACTCAACAACCGACCACGCTGTATCCTCGGCTACCGACCCCGGTAGAAGTCTTCGCTGACCTCCTCACCGGCTCACTTGCTTCCACCGGTTGACACAAGGGATGCGTGACTCCAGGAAGGCCTGGCCGTGGTAACCGCTCCACCCGCTGGCTGTCAGCCCCGGGCGGCTGCTCGGTGTCCGCGAACTCTGCTACGTTTACAGCCAAAGCTGGCATGGGAGCCAGACGTGAGCAGAGCATCCACAGGCCGCTCCAGCGGCGATAACTTTACCAGGATGGCTGGGTAGGATATGAGAATTCAACCAAGGCGGCAAATCCTTGACATCTGGCGATCAGTGGTTCGCGCCTCGTTCCAGGATGGCGCCTGGGTGTGGGGAGGCCGGGATGAGTCCAACTCGATCAGTGATGCCGAACAGTTGCTCTGCCTCCTGTACCCGGCTACCGAGCTGCCTAATCTCGCCCTTGACCGGCCGGACGCTATGGCCGAGGACGTGAGCAAGGCGCTTGAGGACCTCGGCGAGGTCAGCGCGATTCCGCAGAAGTTGATCGAGGTCCTCGCCGACTACATCGACCGCTACACCGATGAGCGGGGTGAGCCGATCTTTGCCGCCGGCAGCTACCTGGGTACAGGCGACAATGACGGTTCCTCCGTGACCGATCCCCAGCGGATCACCGACGAGCAGCGGGAGCTCGGGGTCGTCGCCTCGTATTCGCTGTCGGTGAGCCTGTGTCTTGCCGCGCTCGGCTTCATGAGGGTTTTCAAACCGTTGATTGTGCGCAGGGTCGCCCTCAGTCAGAAGATCGAGCGCCTCGAGCAGTCGGTCAGTGTCCGGCTCACTGCCGCCATGATCGGGTTACTGCGCAGCTTTGCGGTGAACACGGTCGGGACCAACGACCCGGCGCGTGCTGTTATGCTGGCTGTGGTAAACCAGAACGGTGCGCCGGATCACCTGGTGCTCAGCAACCTGCGCACTCGACTGGCCAGGGTTCGGACTCGACTGCTCGACGATGTTCGGCTCGGAGTCGCTGCCGAAGTTGGACTGAGTGAGGAGGACCGGCTCTTTGAGTGCGGTTGGGGATGGGGCATCGTTCGCAACGCCACGCCGGTCACCATCAACGTTAGTCAGGCTGGTCTGACCGATCAGCCCAGAATCGGCATGCAGGTGGGCATCGCTGATCCTCGGCCCTACTTGTACTCAACGGTGGTCGCCCTCGACGGAATTAATGACCTTCTTTCGCGACGCACCCGCGACATGGGCCTGCTCAACGATGAGCAACGTGGGCTCAGTGAAGCCCTTCAGCTCCGATGGGATCTGACCCAGCGGTACTGGTCGACCATCGCGCGGTTCGGTGAGAATTGGCCCCTGGAAGACATCCCCTGGCGGACGTCCGACGGCGAAGAGTCCGACTACTTCAGTTTGTTGGTGTCCGCCGTCCTTGTTCAGGATCTGAAGGCCCGGGAGGCCACCGACGACGACCTGAACCGGGCGGTCCTCATCTTTGAGTCTCTCGCCCAGCGAGGCCGCATCACGCGTCGGGTGACGCTGGACGACCCAGCGGTCGGCATGCATGTACCTGGCAAGCAGATGAGGCTCGGAGGGACGGCGGCCATAGGGCCGCAGTTGTACTGGACTGCCGCCGATTTCGCCCCGCTGCTGTTCAAGCGCACCCTCCAGTCGGCTCGCCTTTCCGCTAACGCCAACGCTCGGGACCGGCTCATGCGGCTGGCCGAGATGACCGTGGACCATCTTTCCCGGCGACGGATCAGCCACGGCCCAGCTGCGGGTTTGTGGGACGACCCGGCGGACGTGCTGTTTCCACATGAGGGTCGCCAACCACAGGACAAGCCGTCCTGGTATCTCACCGAACGGGTGGTCGAGGCATTGGTCGAGGCGGCACGTGCTTTCGGCGAGCCACCGCTGCACAACCCACAGGTGACATCACGAGCACTCGACCTGCTGCACGAGGCCGACCACTTACTGAATCGGGAGATTCTGGACGCCGACACCGATGACACCTCCGCCAGGCGTGCTGAATTGACCACTATCGAGGCGAAACTCGCACGAGCCCGCCGAATCGTCGTCGAACAACCCGGTACGGCCAACGCGCTGGCCATGGATGCCCTAAGCAGGTTGGACGAGCTGGCGGTCGCTCATCTCGATGCGACAAGGAGCATCTAGTCATGCTGGTCTTCGCTGTGTCGGACAAGGGCGGCACCGGTCGGTCAGTGACCAGTTGCAACATCGCCTACCACCTCGCGGCGCAGAAGAACGTCGCATTTCTGGACTTCGACTTCGGCTCACCAACGGCGGGAATGGTTTTTGAGGTTGCGAAGGTGGAACGCGGGATTGACAGTCACGGCCTCCATTCCTACGTGCAGGACAAGGTTACCGAGCCGCGCCATGTTGATGTCTGGCAGAGTTCGAACCGCGCTGATCTACGTCTGTCGAACACCAATTCAGGTCGCCTGGTTCTTTTCCCGGGGGACAAGGGGGGAGCCGAGTTCTCCAGCTCGCATAAGAGCGTGGCACGGTGCGTTGAGCTGTTCAGCAAGTTGAATGGGGAGTTCGACGTCTGCATCGTCGACCTCAGTGCCGGCCGATCACATGCGGTGCAGATGGTACTGAAAGCAACGACAGAGCCTGCGCTACGGTCGATCACCGCACGGTGGCTGGTATTCCATCGATGGACACGACAGCACATCGTAGCGGCCCACAGCCTCGTCTTCGAGGCTCGCGGTCTACTGGAAGTCGGTACGAGTGCCGGCCACGACAGGGATGCGCTGCTGGATTCGATCAGGTTCGTCCGCACCGCGGTGCCCAATCTCAAATCGCCGCTCGCCACGGACAGCGCCGCTCAGGCAACATGGTTACGCGCCTGCGACGATGAGTTGAAGAAACTCGCCATGAGCAACAAGCTTGGTCGCAGCCGAACTCTCGGCCACACGCCGATGGAACCGGTCCTGCAGTGGCGGGAACAGATAATCTCCGATGCGGACGTTTCCGCGAAGATCGCCAATGTCGGCACGGTGACGGCATTCCGGGAGCTGGCCCGCAAGCTGCTCGACGAAGTGGTATGGGAAGGACTGTGATCACGCTGAACACCGCCACATACAGTGAGGAGACCGGGCAGTATCGGCCACGGCAGCTTCAGCTTTCCCATTTATCCATCGAAGTCGGCCACTTCTACATGGAAGACTTACTCAAAGGCAAGGACCGGATTCGTGCCCAGTTCAAACGAGTCGCGCCATGGGTCGCAGCGGCTACGACTGCTGCTGCGGTTGAACTGGGCAACGTGAAACCAAGGGTGAGTACCTGCTTCCTGGTTGACGACTACTTCGGTAACGACACCAGCCCCGCTACGATTGTAGACATGGTGATCAGTATCGCGACCGAGTGCGGTATCACTATCGACTATCTTGCCCGTGAGGCGGGCTGTTATGTCGTCGACAGCGTGTTGCTGGCCGAAACTGTCGTCGCGAGGCTGTTGCCGGAACCACCGGTTGGTACCAACGGCTCGAGGCCGCCTCTGAGTGAATCTGGTTGGCTATGCAACGGTGAACGCTCCCCGGACACGGACTCCGAGGCCATGCTGGTCCAGCCGTGGCGAGCGCCGGTTCAGTTCGGCAAGCGCAACCACTCGATCTTCCTGGACATCGAGCTGTGGAAAGACACGACAGAACGGGATGGCAACAAACCGGTTTCCCGGCGGACCTGGTCGTGCCCGTTGCTCGCGTCGATCTGGCATCTGCTCCGGCTCGGCATGTTACGCTACTACGGAGAACCGGTTGCAGAACCACAACAGTGGGATGCTGACTGGCCTCAGCGCTGGGGTGACCTGCCAGCGGTTACCCAGCTCAACCCCAGGGCAGCCCCGTTTGCCGCATTTCGGTCCACGTCAATCCTGCCGCACTCGTACCTGGAGATCGAGCACGCGGTTGACATCATCCTCAACCATTTCGACATAGATGAGGCAGTGGTTGAGCAGGTGATCGAACGAGGCCGCCGGGAGAGCCTCACCATACCGAGAGAGATCACCAGCCGGATCTCGCACGTCTTCATCGATGACTTCGATAGCCCCAAAGACCACGGTATGTCGAATGCTGATCCTGGGTGAGATCCGGACCTGCCTGCTCAACAACTCAGGTCCCCTGCCACGCGTCGCGGTCATCGAGCTACTCGGGCTCAAACCGGGCCAGCAGGTACTGATCGCCAGCCGGCCCATCAGCAGATCGGTCTCGCCGGACCTGGTTGTCGGTGTGGACTGCAAGTTGGCTACCGAGCCATCGACCAAGGCACGGGGCATTGGCACGGTAGCATCCCACGCTGTGGTCACCGGCGGGCTCATACTGCAGGCGTCGGCGCAGACACGCCTTGTGCGGTCCGAGACCAGCCACCGACGTGCCTGGTCGCACTACGTGGGCCGGCACGGGGTTATCGAGGTGATCAGTAAAGCAGATACCGCGCAGCTCGCCCTCGGCCACCGCAGCGGCGCGGCGGTTGGCACCGAGCTCGACCTCGGCGCAATCAGCGAGCATCTACTGGGCGTGGTGCAGATGCGGCCTCAACTCAACTACCAGGCATGTATTCGGTCGCGTCCTACCAGGATGCGATGGAGCGCCACAGCCGGCGACCAGGATGAGCTGGCAGTGAAACTGCACGTGGATAGTGATGTGCTACGCACGGTCGAGGTGACCATGCCGGTAGGTCAGTTATCCTTTGCCGAGCAGTTTTGCGAAGATCTCGCCCTGCACGACTGGTTGATCACCACGCTAGGCAACGTCATCGAGCAAGCGGACCGAGACGCCGCAGTCGGTGTGGATCCCATCAAGATCTTCACCCCTGTCGCAGAGCGGCTCGTACATCTCTGGATGCCGGGCGCTCACGTCAACCCGGTGATGCGACCGCTGTGGGATACGCTGGAAAGGAGACCGGGGTTTAGTCTTCAGTGGAACACCCAAGTTGCGCGGATACGCGATAAGATCGCGCTGCGCACTCTCGAAGCGCTGGAACATGCGAGGCAACGTGACGCCAACTGGTGACGGACAACGTCGGTCAGGTTTGAAACCAACGCCGGACCAGCAACGCGAAGAACACAGCCAGCGAGACCGAGCCCAAATAGCTTTCCGCGACGAGCAGAACGTGAGCCACGAACCGCAGCCCGTCGGTGTCACTCACGCCGAGCGGATTCAAGAAGTTGGTGAGGAACATGTACATGCTCTTCCAGATCCCGTTCGGCTTGTTCTCGGTCTTATCAGTGATTGAGGCGGTCAAGGCGGTGAAGACGGTGCCGAACACCGCCAACTGGACCATCACCCAGAGTAGTAGACGGTAGGGTTGGTAGCCATATCCGGTCAGTGTCCAGTTGACGGTATCCAGCGCCTTGGTCCAGCCCGGTTCCATCATTCTGCGCATGCACTGTCTCCTGGCGTACGAGCAACGGTCCCGATCGCTGTTGTTGCCGAGTAAGAGATGGATACCCGCCGCTCGGTCGAACGCGCGAGCGGCATGCAGCAACATCCCTTCTGTCCAGCATTCCTTGCCGATCCGCTCGAAAACCACAGCTAGCCTGGTGTTCTGCTGCTGGGTCAGACGCAACGGACCACGGGACTCCACGTCAGCAGCCATCAATGCGGTTACCAGCGCACGCCACCGGTCTTCCGCCGATACAGCGACCTGCGGCTCGTAGAGTGGTGCGAAGGCGAGGCTCTCGCGGTTGCGCGGCCCCGCTGGCCAGTAGCGGTCCAGTATGTCGGCGGTGAAGCACTCGAACTGATCAAGAAGATGATCTTCCTCGGTCCGCAACGAGCCGCTGACGCGCGCCTGTTCCAGCATCTCAACGTATCTATCCGCTCGACGTATAATCGCTGTCATGACCGAGCTGACAGAACTGCCGGGTTCTGATGGTGACGCGGGCATGGCCACGGTTTTCCTTCCCCGGCCAGGGGCCACCTTGTGGTTTCCCGGCGGATAATCCGCCTTCTTGTCCATGATGCAGGACGTCGATGGGCCAGCCGTCATCTCCACAGGTACTCTTCTATGTACCCCAGGTCGGGTAGTCGCGCTAGATTAGATGATGTAACTCGGGGGTTTTTCTACACCTGCAGGATGACCGTGACCGGCACTGTTTGCATATCGGGAAGACGTCGTCCGGCATGCGTGCACTGACCGTGTTTGTCCGGGCTCCCGCCGTGATCGTCGTTCGCGGGCTTCCCGTGGCTCCTCGCTGTATTGAGTGGGTTTGGTGATCAAGTGGGGGTGGGCGCGGCGTGGCGGGTTGACGAGGGGGTGAGGGTTTCGTCGGCTGTGTGACTGTCCGTGATAGTCATGTAGCAGGGGGTCACAGGGGTATGGATGAGCTGGGGTTGTTCACGGCGGCGCTGGGGCTGGGCGGGCCGTGGCGGGTGGTTCGCAGCGAGTTCGACGCCGAGGGGACCCAGCTGGATCTGTACGTGGACTTTGGTCGTGGTGCTCGGTTCGCCTGCCCGGCCAAGGGTTGCGCCCAGGGTAGCTGCCCGGTGCATGACAGCGTGGAACGCGCGTGGCGGCATCTGGACTTCTTCCAGCACAAGGCGTTTTTGCATGCCCGCCTGCCGCGGGTGCGCTGCCCCGGGCATGGGGTACGGCAGGCGGGTGTGCCTGGCGCGTCCGGGCTCGGGGTTCACGCTGCTCTTCGAGGCGCTGGTGCTCAGCTTCGCCGCGATGATGCCGGTGGCGACGGTCGCGTCGGTGACCCGTGAGCACGACAGTCGGGTCCGGCGGGTGCTGGGGCATCATGTCGATGCCGCCCGGGGCCAGCGGGACTGCTCGGGCGTGCGGCGGGTCGGGATGGACGAGACCTCCGCGCGCAAGGGCCAGGACTACATCAGCGTCTTCGCCGACATGGATGCCCGGCGGGTCCTGTTCGCCACCGAGGGACGCTCCGCTGAGACTGTCGAGCGCTTCGCCGCCGACCTGGCCACCCACGGCGGCGACCCGGAGAAGGTCACCGACACCAGCTCCGACATGAGCGCGGCCTTCATCAGCGGAACCGCCCAGCATCCGCCGAACGCGAGGATGACCTTCGACCGTCACCACCTGGCTGCCAAACTCAGCGAAGCGGTGGACACCATCCGCCGTGCCGAGGCCGTCACCCGCCCGGAGCCCGAGCACACCCGCCGGCTGTGGCTGAAGAACTGGGCGAACCTCTCCGCGGCGCAACCAGGAGAGCTCCCGTGGCTGATGCGTCCCTCCGCCCGACTGGCTACCACCCGGGCGCTGCGCCGGCGGGAGGACTTCCAGGCCTTCCACCACCAGGACCCCAGCTACGCAGAAGAGTATCTGCGGCGCTGGCGCGCCGGCGCGAAACGCTCCCGCCCGCAACCCATCGAAGACTTCGTCACCCTGGTCGAGAAGCACTGGCGGGGCATCATCGCCTGGCATGCCGACCACCTGACCAACGGCCTGTTCGAAGGCATCAACCCCCTCATCCAGGCAGCCGAAGCCCGCGCCCGAGGCTACCGCACCAAGATCAAGATGATCACTATCGTCTACCTCACCGCAGCCAAACTCCCACTCCCCACCCTCACCCAACCGGTACCCGCGTACATGTCCTCACGCTAAGTATGGGGTGCCCCGAGGTTCTCGGACCACGACCCGATAGGGTTGTATCCGAAAGGCGCCATCGAAAATGTCTCGGAAGTATCGGAAGTTCAGTCTCGAGTTTCGGGACGAAGCCGTTCGACTGGTGATT